>Ga0209309_10003970_pt1 | contig 12463 bp, 9 predicted proteins | sample COGITO_mtgs_1204_2_FD_184807 | JGI IMG/M metagenome (GOLD analysis project Ga0209309, IMG submission 184807) | Pelagic marine microbial communities from North Sea - COGITO_mtgs_120412 (SPAdes) (version 2) | ecosystem: Environmental > Aquatic > Marine > Epipelagic ...
AAGCGCTCTTTGCTCCGATGTTCTTTGCTCCAATGCTCTTTAGTTCAACGTTCTTTACTTCAACGTTCTTTATTTCAATGCTCTGTGTACCCAAAGTGCTCTGTGTACCCAAAGTGCTCTGTGTACCAAAAGTGCTCTGTGCCAGTCTGGTCCGTAAGCACTTCTTTGCCGCTTACGAGCACCGCAAATCCTGCGGGTAGTGTGTGAGGTCATGCCATCAATGATTAGCCTAACCTGTGGACGCCCATCAAAGGGGTGTGTTGCGCTCAGGTTGCTGTCTTGACCCTCTTTTGAAGAGTGCGGCAGATGTCCTGAGTCGATGGTTTGAAGTCCTAAAAGCCCAGATATTGTGCTACACGACCTTTCTGAGCACAAGATATAGTTGTCCCGAATCGGCATAAAATGCCAAAAAAAATCAAAAAAAAGGGTCAGGTCTAGCATAATTTAACCATAATCGGCTGTTTACAGCGTGCCATCTTTCGCGGGACACTCAATCAAAGCATCAATACAACCTTGGGATAACATGCGATGAATCAGTTAAAGACGAAAGTGGCGATTATTACCGGTGGCGGCAGTGGCATTGGCGCCGCAACTGCGGAACGTATTGCGGAACAAGGTGCCTCGGTGATGGTCACCGATATTAATGGTGCCGCCGCGGAACAAACGGCGCGGGTGATACAACAGCGTGGGCAGGCCGCAAAAGCATTGGCCCAGGATGTGGCTGATCCTGATGCTTGGGCGGCGGTGTTTACCGAGACCAAAAAAGCCTTCGGCCCAGTCAATGTCTTGGTCAATAATGCCGGCGTCAGTGGGGCCGGTCGGGATCGCTTTGAAGAGCCGGAAGGGCTAGATGCATGGCGACAAATCATGAGCATCAACCTAGATGCTGTGAATTTGGGTTGTAGAATGGCAATTCAGGAGATGAAGGTGACAGGCGGCTCGATCGTCAATATTTCATCCGTCATGGGTTTGGTGGGGGGCGCGGGCCCAGCCTATAACGCCAGTAAAGGGGGCGTTCGGCTACTGACCAAGTCTATTGCGAGCTATTGTGGCCGCATGGGTTACCCGATTCGATGCAACTCGGTGCATCCTGGCTATATCTGGACGCCAATGGTCCGTCAGATTGCCGAGGTTCATGAAGAGGTTGAAACCGAAGAAGCGTTACAGGAAATGTTACTGCTGCAGCATCCCATCGGTCGTTTGGGCGAGCCCGATGATATCGCCAACGGTATCCGGTTTTTAATTTCAGATGAGTCCAGCTTTATGACCGGTAGTGAGTTGGTCATCGATGGCGGCTATACCTGCGTTTAGGCGGCGGCATTTGACGAAGCCATAGCCTTTTAGCAAGCAGTATGGTTTCATCCGGAGAAATCTTGGCGACGGCAATGCCGTAATGGCCTGGGGTCCTACCTTGTCCAAGACAAAAGAGGGCTTTGAATCAAAACCTTGAAAATGTGAATGGAGTTCGCGCATGCACCTATCCCAGATAGCCTCACAAAACCCCAACAAGCCGGCTTATATTATGGCGGGCAGCGGCCAAACGGTAACCTACGAAGGGCTTGAGGCCGGATCAAACCAATTGGCGCAATTGTTTCGGTCGTTAGGGCTTATGCGCGGTGATCACATTGCCATTCTGCTCGAGAATCACGTCTTGTTCCTGCAAATCTGTGTTGCGGCACAACGCGCTGGAATCTATTACACCGCGATCAGCTACCGATTGCAGTCCGACGAAGTGGAATACATCGTGAATGATTGTGGTGCACGGGTGTTCATTACCTCGATTGATCGTCGAGCGGTGGTTGAGCCTTTAATCGGCCGTCTCGAGAATTTGGATCAGTTTTTTATGCTCGATGGCGTGATTGCTGGGTTTGAGTCGTTAGAAGCGGCGATGTCGAATCAGTCCACCCAGATGATTGAGGACGAAAGTATCGGCACGTCCATGCTGTATTCTTCCGGAACAACCGGGCGGCCCAAAGGGGTCTACCGCCAGCTACCGGAAGGCGTTTGGGGCGAAGAAGACGCCGGCGCGATGTTCCGAGCGCTGTACCAGGCCCAAGAGGACAGCATCTACCTCACCCCGGCGCCGCTTTATCATGCGGCGCCCCTCACCTTTACCATGGCGTTCCTACTAGGGGGCATGACCTGTGTCGTCATGGAGCATTTTGAAGCAAGTGCCGCGCTAGCCGCCATCGAAACCTACCGCGTGACGCATTCCCAGTGGGTGCCGACCATGTTCATCCGGATGTTGAAGCTCGATGATGCGGAGCGCTTGAAATACGATGTGTCGAGTTTGGTGTGCGCAATTCATGCGGCCGCACCGTGCCCGGTTCCAATAAAAGAACAAATGATCGAATGGTGGGGGCCGATTATCTACGAGTACTACGCGGGCTCAGAGGGCAATGGTTTTGTCGCCATCAATTCCGAAGAATGGTTGGCGCATAAGGGCTCGGTTGGGCGCGGCCTGACGGCGGTTCTGCACATTTGCGATGATGCGGGCGATGAAATGCCCGTTGGTCAGTCCGGCACCATTTACTTCGAAGGTGGTGGTGATTTTGAGTATCACAATGATGCTGAGAAAACCGCTGAGTCCAGGCACCCGCGAGGTTGGTCAACCTTGGGGGATGTTGGGTATCTCGACGAAGAAGGCTTTTTGTATTTAACGGACCGCAAAAGCTTCATGATTATTTCTGGCGGCGTCAATATTTACCCTCAGGAAACAGAAAACCTGCTGGTCACCCATCCAAAAGTAATGGACGTGGCTGTTTTTGGGGTGCCGAATGAGGAGTTTGGTGAAGAAGTGAAGGCCGTCGTTCAGCCTAAATCCTGGGCGGATGCCGGGCCCGAACTCGCCGCGGAGCTGATGGAATTTTGCCGCGAGAATATCTCGCACATTAAATGCCCTAGATCCGTAGATTTTGAGCAAGAGCTGCCGCGTCATCCGACGGGTAAGCTGTATAAGCGCTTGCTTAAAGATCGGTATTGGGCTGAGCAGGGCAAATCAATTTAGGCCTAAGCAGGCGCCATGGCCTCAGCGGTTTTTAAGTAAGTTGGCTGGAGAGAATTGGTCTGTCAGGATGGGGGCCGTCTGATCCCAGTCCGCGCGTGTATTGAGATAACGCGGAAAACTCTCAATGGCAACACCAAAGCGCGTCAGCGCCGGCGCTAAAGCGCGCGCATTGGTCTCAAGCGTTTGCCGGTCGGGCAGTCCTGCGGGCCGGGCAATAATGACCCGATTGCCACTAGCCGGGAGTTTGAAGTTGAAAAATTCGTTAAACACTGCTTTGTAAGTCTGTGATTCATAGTCATAAAGTTTGGACGAAGAAAAGGTGTTGGCCACCACAACGCCGCCCTCAGATAAGAGCGAACGCGTTTCGGCCAAGAATTCTTGGGTCATTAGATGCTCAGGAATATACTCTCCAGTAAACGCATCCAGAATCACCAAATCGTACTTCGAGCCTAATCGCACCGCGCGCTTAATAAAGACCCGCGCATCTTGTACCGCGACATTAAGCTGATCGTTCGCTTTAAAATTGAAGAAGCCCTCGGCAACCCGAACAACGGCGGCATCGATTTCAACCACGTCGATTTTGGCCGTCGGATAGAGCTCATTGAGTGCGGTCGGTAAGGTGCCCCCGCCTAAGCCAACAATGAGAATCGCGCTGGGGTTGGGTTGGAGCAGCAGTCCGCCAAAGGTCATCCGAACATAGGAAAACACCACGCGATCCGGGTTCTCGGTATCAAAACAGGATTGTCGCCGATCATCCCGGCGGACGGCGAACACCAAGCAGCGGTCATCGCCTTTTTGCTGGATCTCGATATTTTGATAGAGGGACTTCTCCCGATGAATAACCTCGCCCAACACGTCGCCTGGACATAGCAGACACGCAAGCGCAAGGACCCAAACGCGGCTCATGAGCGCTTTCGATTAAAGGCGATGGCAAGGCTTCCTGCGAGCAACAAAACCGCGACCATCGTGATCAAAATGGTATTCATGTCAAACCACAGGACCAAATAAAATGAGGTGAGCAGGGTGCCTAGGGCGCTGCCGAGGGTCGACACGAAATATAATCCGCCAGCGACTTGTCCGCTGTGCCGGGTATTATCGACCATCAACCGAACCGAGTAGGGCGCGATCATACCGAGTAGCGCGGTTGGAATGAAAAACAAAAGGGTAGAGGCCAGTAGCGAGCCGTAACGAGGATCATCAATCGCGGAAAAGACCGCATCCATGGCATTGTCAGCAAAAAAGACGATTGGCAATAAGCCAATGGCCGCAAGTAAGAAAAACAAACCATACAGGCCAAGATTGGGGCGATTGATCGATAAGCGTCCGCCAATAAGGTATCCCATGGCCAGCGCCACCATAAAAATGCTGATAATACTGCCCCAGACGTAGATGCTGCTGCCAAAGTAGGGCGCCAGTATGCGACCGCCGAGTAGTTCCACCGACATGATGATAAAGCCACTGGTGAAGGCAAGCAGTAACACCAGCCAGCCAATGCGCTCTAGTTTTGTTTCTACCTGTTCGTCGGACATACCGCATACCACCTTGTATTTCCCACAGTATAACCGCTCGGCAAAATGGCGCCAGCGGGTCAACGCACTGCGCGGGTAATCTATGGCATACTGGCGCGGCAAAACCCTAGGACAATCCGCTTTGAAAGCTCTGCTACGCCTCGTACCCTACATTGCCCGATATCGATGGCAGGTTGTGGTTGGGTTTGTGGGGTTTTTTTTAGCGCGCTTTTTCGAAGTGAGCACCTATTATGGTGTGGCGCTCGGGATCGATGCCATTGGCGCCCTCGTCCAAGAAGAGCCGCTACCGTTTGGTCTTGAAATCTGGGAAATCGTTGTCGGCATTGTCAGCGCGGTTGTCCTGAGATTTATTTTTGTCTCGAGGGCGAGGCGGGCCTTCCGGCTCGTGGGGCAGAAGGTGTCTTTTGACCTGCGGGAGCAACTCTTCGCCAGCGTCTTGGTTCAAGGGCCTGCGTTTTTTGGGCGTATTGGGGTTGGGGATTTGATGACCCGTGCGATCCAAGACATCTCACTTGTGCAACGCCTAATCGCCTTCGGTTTAATCCAAGTCGTCATCATGGTGTATGCGCCGCTCTTTGGTATGACGGCGATGCTGTTTAAGTCCGTGAGCCTAACGGTGCTGATCTTGCCGCTTCTACCGATTTTATATTTCTACGCGCAGTACGTGGCGACGCAAATGGCCGAGTCTTCCCAGCAAGTGCAAGAATCCTTGTCCATGCTCGCAGCCCACACCCAAGAAAACCTGAGCGGCATTCGGACGGTCCAGGCTCAAGCCCAAGAAGAAAACGAAATCAAACGATTCTTTAAAACCAACAATCAATACGCGTCGGCATTTTATGAGCAAGCCCGAATCAATTCGCTGATGACGGCCTGGACGCCGTGGCTCACGGCGCTTGCGCAGCTGGCGATTATTGTTTACGGCGGCAATCTCGTGCTGACCGGGGCCTTGAGTGTGGGCGACCTGATCTTTTTCCTTGCGTGCTTGAATATGTTGTTACAGCCGATTCGAATGGCCGGCTTTTTTATCACGATGGTGGCGCGGGCGAAGGTTGGCGTCGAACGCCTGTGTGAGGTCTTCGATGCCCCCCCCGAGATCATTGACCGCCCAACGGGCGAGGCGCCGGCTTTGATCGGTGGTGCATTTGTTTTTAAGCAGGCGTCTTTTACCTATCCGGGCGCCGTTGTGCCGGCCCTCACCGATTTGAACTTCAGTATTCAGCGCGGCGAGTCCATTGGTATTGTAGGACGGGTGGGCTCGGGTAAATCGACCCTGTTAAAACTGTGTACTCGGTTGCTTGAGCTGAGTGAGGGCTCGGTCGAATTGGATGGCGTTCCGATTGATCGTTATGCGCTGGCGCAGCTGCGATCACAGATTGCCCAGGTCCTGCAGGATCCTTTTCTGTTTGGCGAGCCCCTGTCCGCAAATATCAGTTATGACGACCCCGAGCGGGCCCTAGACCTGATTTGGGATGCCGCCGATGCCGCCGCCTTGCGAGAGACCGTCCTGACTTTCCCCGAGCAAATGAGCACCTTGGTGGGCGAGCGGGGGGTTACGCTGAGCGGTGGTCAAAAACAACGCACGACGCTGGCTCGCGGGTTAATTCGTAATGCCCCGGTGCTGATTTTGGATGATTGCTTTAGCGCGGTGGATACTGAAACAGAAGAACACATCTTGAGTCGGTTAAAGCGCTTGCGCGCGGGTAAGACCACGATTTTAGTCAGTCATCGGGTCTCAACGCTGCGGCATACCGATCGCATTTTGGTGCTGGATGGGGGGCGCCTGATGGAATCAGGCTCGCATGATGCCTTACTGGCCAAGGGCGGGCTGTACGCCGAACTCGAGCGGCTGCAGACCCAAGGTCAGCGGTCAGATTTTGAGCCGGAGCTGGTTTGATGAATCAAACGATCCCGCCGAATACGGGCCCCAAAAAAGACGACAAGCCCGACCGGGATCACGCCATGTTCGATGCTGAGCTGTCGGGCAATGTGCTGAATTTTCAGTTGCTAAAACGCGTCCTTTCCTGGCTCGTGCCCTACCGATTAAGCCTTTGGGTGAGTGGCGCGCTGGTCTTGGTGGCAAGTTTTGCGGCTGTTTTGATGGAGGTCGTGATCAGCCGAGTGCTTGTGGATTACATCATCGTTGGCGACGCAAACAGCCCCATGCCAGACCTTGGCCTCATTGCCTTAACCCAACAATTGGAGGCAACCTTTGGCTTGCCTGCGCTGTACGTGGCCGGTGGTTTGTTTTTTGTCTTAATGTCCATTGTTGCCTTGCTGGGGCACTGGCACCGGTTGACGCTGATCGACGCCATCGTGAAAGCGCTTCGGGATCTGCGTCAGGATCTGTTCGCGCACTTGGAGTCTCGGCCCAGTTCGTTTTTCGATCGCGTGCCCGTCGGGCGGATCATGACGCGGGTGACCAATGATGTTGAAGCGCTTTACGAAATGCTCCGGGGCCTTGGCAGCTTGGTCGGTGAGTTCGTGCCGTTTTTTGTGGCACTCACAATCATGTTGTCCACCAGTGTCGAGCTGACGCTTATTTTGTTGTTACTGGTGCCCGTTGTGGGATCGGCCACTTACTTTTTTCGGCAAGCCTCGCGTGAGATTTTTCGACAGGTTCGAAACAGTGTGAGCGGGCTCAACCAATTTCTGCAAGAAAACCTTTCGGGGATGCAGGTGGTACAGCTCAGTCAGCGTCAAGACCAGAATCGGGCGGCTTATACCAAAATTAACCGTCTCAACTTAGAGCAAGAAAATCGCTCGATCAATTTAACCACCTACTATGGCGCGTTCAATGACTCTTTGGCCTCCATAGGCCTCGGCATCATCATCTACTACGGTGGCGGGTCGGTTGTGCAATCGGAGATGTCCCTCGGCGGCGTGATTTTGTTCACGCGGTTTATGAACATGTTGTTCACACCGGTGGTTTTGTTGGGTGAGCAGCTGAATGTCTTGTTTCGCGCAATGGCAAGCGGCGAGCGCATTTTTCAAGCTTTAGATTGGGATGAACAAATCCGCGAACCCAGTCATCCAGCGACGTTGCCCGAGCGTCTTGAGGGACGGGTCGAGTTTAGAGGGCTATCTTTTGGTTACTCGAAAGACACGCAGGTATTAGACAACGTGAGTGTTTTAATTGAGCCGGGTAAAAAATTGGCTATTGTGGGGCCAACGGGTTCAGGTAAGAGCACGATGATTCGATTGCTGGGCCGTTTTTATGATTTTCCGGACGGCATGATTTTTCTCGACGGGATTGACTTGCAACACATCCCATCAAGGTTAGTCCGGCGCAGGATTGGCGTCGTGCTTCAAGATTTTCACATCTTCTCAGGATCGATTTTGGACAACATTACGTTGTCCGACCCATTGATCACGCGAGCGCGGGCTGTAGAGGCCGCCAAGACGGTAAATGCCCATCATTTTATAGAGGCGCTGCCGGAAGGTTATGACGCGCCCTTGGTTGAACGTGGCGCCAATCTTTCGCAAGGTCAGCGTCAGTTATTGGCTTTTGCGCGAGTGCTGGCAGCCGATCCCGAAATTTTGATTTTGGATGAAGCCACCGCCAGTATCGACACCGAGACCGAGCAGTTGATTCAAGAGGGCTTGCAGCGTTTGATGCAGGGTCGCACCAGCATCTTAATTGCCCATCGCCTACAGACCATCCAAGAGGCCGATCATGTGATGGTGCTCGAGCTTGGCAAAGTTCGAGAATACGGCACGCATCAAGCCTTAATCGCGCAGGGTGGTCTGTATAAAACACTGCACGATCTCCAGTTTCAGGAACTCTCAACCGACGTTACAGCCCCCGGTCTTGCGCCTGAGTAATTGCCAGCCACGGCGCCATCACCACAAAGCCTCGAGACGTCTCAACGCCATTGTCGTCTAGCATCGCGATATGATGCGCGTACTGCTCCCGGCTAGATGATAGGGCTGCCATGCATTCGGTGGCCGTCAACTGCTGATCGATCGGGCTCGGTTGCAGCGCGCTCAACCAGTCTCGTTTGGTCAGCGGCCGAAACCGCTGGGGGCTAAATTTAAACCGTTTGATAAAGTCTTCGTCCGTTAACCACCAACCTCGAAGATGATCGGCAGTGATGGTCTCGGGGTAACGCCAGTGCGCGTCCAGCCAAGCCGTGAAAGGATGAAAAAGCCGGCCTTTGACGACCCCTTTGACCTCAGTATTTGATGTCCCAAACTGGGTTTTGAGCAAACTTTGGCCTGCCGGCGTTCTGGTCAACGCCATTTGATGACTGAGCAATCGCCGCAGCTTAAGGTCCAGTCGATCGGTTGGATTGGGGCCGAACCAAGCGGTCTCTTGAGTGGTATCCCCAGTGCCAAGATAAAACTTTACCGCCAGTTCCCAATGCTCGAGGGCGTGATCATGGCGAACAATGAGGTCAAATTCACCGAGCGTGCTGGCCGGCCCCTGCACCTGAAGGTTACTGGCGAGCAACTCATATCCCTTTAAATGCACCAGGGCGCATTGCCAGAGTCGTTCAAACTGAATCCCTAACCGGAAACGTTGCCAATCGGTTGGCGCCGGCCAGGCCAGCGGCGCGTTGTCAAAGGCAAGCGCTGTGAAAAAGGGTTTGTCGGGAAAGCCCTGGTTCGGTAAAGCGATCAGTGGGGGACTATACACACACCAATGGCCATCCCGTTGGAGCTGTTGATGATCGGGATCCTCTATTAAAGGGATTGTCATATTTAACCGTGCACCGGGGGCGTTGTAGGCAAGCTGTGTATTATACTGCACAACCTCCTGCAGTTTTATTGATAGAGAGTGACTATGAGCTTTAGAGCGACGTTGATCAATTTTCTCCTCCGCCGAACCCTGAAAAAGATGCTGATCCAGCAGGGGGCGGATATTCCGGTCTTGCGGCAACGACTTGGCGCCAGTGAGCGCGCCACCGGCAAGCCCCGTGTCGGAGTACAGGTCGAGACGATCGATCTTGACGGGTTATGCCTTGAAAAAGTCGTTCATGATGCCTGCACGTCGCAGCAGGCGGTATTGTATTTTCATGGCGGGGGTTACGTGCTGGCAGGTTCAGCCGGCCACATTACACTTGCGGGACGATTATCAGAGCTTGCCGGCGTTGCCGTCTATTTGGTCGATTATCGTTTGGCCCCAGAGCATCCTTTCCCGGCAGCCGTTGACGATGCGCTTAAAGCGTATCAAGGGTTGCTTGATCGGGGTTATGAGGCCAGTAACCTCATCTTAGCAGGCGACTCCGCGGGCGGTGGGTTGGCAGCAGCCACTTTGTTGAACCTCAAAAACCTAGGGTACGCCCAGCCCGCAGCGGCACTCCTGTTATCACCTTGGCTAGACCTGTCGCTCAGCGGCGACAGCATGACCCGCAACGACGATCAAGATGTGATGCTATCGACAGCCGTACTGACGGCTTGGGCCAACGCGTATTTAGACGGTCGGGATCCACTGGCGCCCTTGGCATCACCGATCTATGGGGATCTGGCAGGGCTGGCGCCCATCCTCGTCCATGTTGGGAGTACCGAAGTCCTGCGTTCGGATGCTGAAGACTTTGTAGATCGAGTGATTGAACAGGGTGGTTCTGCCGTCTTGAAGGTCTGGGATGACTTGCCGCACGTGTTCCAAGTGCTGCTTGGACGGGTCCCCGAAGCAGAGGATTCCATTGCATTGCTCGCCCAGTATTGTATTCAGCAGCTCAAGCCGAAAACGTGATCTCGTCCGCGGTAAAATTAAGACATTTGGTCTTGCTCGGGGGTGGGCATGCCCATATTGGCGTTCTGCGGATGCTCGGAATGCACCCTGAGCCTGATTTGAAAGTAACCTTGGTCAGCCCGAGCCGAGAAACACCCTACTCTGGGCTCTTGCCCGGTGTGGTTGGCGGACATTCCCCAGAGCAAGATTTATACATCGATTTAGGCCGTCTGTGTCAATTTGCCGGCGCCGATTTGGTTTTAGCGACCGCAACCGCCATTGACCCAGGTGGCTCCGAAATTGAACTTAGGAATCGGCCCAATCTAGCCTACGACTATCTGTCAATTGACGTGGGCATTGAGCCGGCGCTCACAGATCTCGCTGAATTTGATGAGGCCCTTGTGCCCGTAAAGCCCATTGCCGGATTTATGGCGCGTTTCAATCTGGTCTATGAGCAATATCGCGGTGGGGGCGCCTTTGCCATTGTTGGGGCTGGGGCGGCGGGTCTTGAATTGGCCTTCGCACTGAATCATCGCCTTGGCATCAAGGCCGAAAAAAATGGTCTGCCCAAACCGGTCCTGTATTTATGTCAGGCTGCGGCAGAACTTCTACCTGAGGCGCCGCCTCGACTGCGAGCGAAGGCTAAAAACGCGCTGGCCGCGCAGGGCATCCAATTTCAACCCCAGTTTCGTGCGGTGCGCCAAGGCGCAGGCCAGCTGGCGTCGGCAAGTGGCGCTGTCTTAGAGGTCGACCAGGTCTTTTGGGCAACGGGTGCCGCGCCCCAGGCGTTTCTGCAGAATAGTGATTTAGCAGGTACCCCATCCGGGTATATCGCGGTGAATGCACAGTTACAATCGGTCAGCCATCCCAATGTCTTTGCGGTGGGTGATGCCGCCGATATGGTCGAGCAAGCTCGGCCAAAAGCCGGCGTTTATGCCGTCCGCCAGGCCCCGGTTTTGTTTAAAAACCTAGTGAGGATGCATCGCGGTCAGTCATTGATACGCTTCAAGCCGCAGCAACGGGTTCTGTCGTTGATTGCACTGGGCGAGCAAACGGCGCTGGGCTACAAAGGGCCTTTTTGGGGTTGGGGACGCAGCCTTTGGCGGCTGAAACGCCGCATTGATTACAAATTTCTCGATTCGTTTAAAAATCTGCCGCTGATGACGCCGCCGAGCGTGTCGAACGGGGAGGCGCTCGATCCCAATATGCAGTGCCGAGGGTGTGGCGCGAAGGTGGCCTCGAGCATCCTGAGCGAGGTGCTGTCTGAGCTGGACCCTGATGGCGGGCGGGTACTGGATGATTCGGCGGTTCTGATCCCGCCGGCTGGCGAACTCATGATTCAATCGGTGGATGCGTTTCGCCCCATCATTGATGATCCGTATGTGCTGGCAAAAATTGCGGTCGTGCATGCCGTAAGCGATATTTACGCCATGGGCGGGCGCGTCGGGCCGATCATGGTCAACCTAACCTTGCCCTACGGCAGTGAATCCATCACTCGATCGCTACTGCAACAGGTCATGGCAGGCGTGCTCAGCCAGACCAAGGCAGAAGGGGGACAGTTGGTCGGGGGGCACACCGCTGAAGGCCTTGAGCTCAATATCACGGTCAGTGTGACGGGGTGGGCGCCGCCGGATGACATCAAAACCAGTCGTGGGACGCAGTTGGATGATCACTTAGTCCTGACCAAAGCACTCGGGACGGGCACGTTGTTTGCCGCTTCAATGCGCGGGCAAGCAGCGCCTTCCTGGATCAGTCACGCCGTTGCGATGATGTTGCAATCTAACCGACCGGCAGGTGCACTCATTGCAGCGCCTTCGGTCCATGCGGTCACGGATGTGACCGGTTTTGGTCTAGCGGGTCACCTGCAGGGTATGCTGGCGGCAGGCCAAGGCGTTGATTTGATCTTGCCGCATCTGCCGGTGCTCAATGGGGCATTAACCAGTTTGTCAGAACTGGGCGTTTACAGCACCGCCCATGACAAGAACCAGCGCGCCGCGACTTTAGTGCGCACGCAGGACTTTTCGGATCCTGAACTATTGGCTCGCCAATCATTATTGTTTGATCCTCAGACGTCTGGTGGTTTGTTAATCAGCGTTGCCCCAGACGCCTCTCAGGATCTTGTTGCTCGATTAAAGGCGTCGGGCTTTGATCAAGCGGCCGTCATCGGCAGCATAACGGATCAAGCGGGCATTGCTGTTAGCGCTGGCGGGTAAGGTCCGCCGCACGGTTAGCTTGCGCAACGAGGGGTTAATT
>Ga0209309_10003975_pt1 | contig 12454 bp, 13 predicted proteins | sample COGITO_mtgs_1204_2_FD_184807 | JGI IMG/M metagenome (GOLD analysis project Ga0209309, IMG submission 184807) | Pelagic marine microbial communities from North Sea - COGITO_mtgs_120412 (SPAdes) (version 2) | ecosystem: Environmental > Aquatic > Marine > Epipelagic ...
ACAATCCCTCTTGGGACGGTATCGATAAGTTTTCCGATCGATGGGGTTCTCTGACAGACATGCGCGAGTACCTCACGCTTCTACAAGAGCTTGTGGTCGATATGAAAGACCTCAAGACCACATTGTCTTCCGAAGCCCGTAAATCCATTCTTAGGCGCGCCTTCGGCGAAGACGTCTCGGTCTCATCGCTAAAGACTTTGTCAGAGCGCCGCGCTAATAATCGTTTTACAGGACGGACAGTCGTCGGTCGGACTGGTGCCATCGGAACATTACCACGATCGCACGCCTATCAGAAGAAGAGCCGTTTCTTTGGCCAAGGCTAATCATATTGGGCTCAGGTGGCATCTTGAACTTACAAATCGCTTCGAGAATTTTTACATCGATTTCGATGCGTCTAGTCCTCATCTAGACCGACCAAACCGAATTGTTTGGCGAGGCAGCGCATTTGTCGATGATGTCGCAGTCGCGCTCTGCGTAGTCGCCTATCCCCCGACTGAATGGCCTACACCTCGGCCACTCCCTGCCCCTGCCATACTCTTCTGGGAGCCATCCCTAAGCGGATCATCTTGGATGTACCGCAACCGCATTCCGCATACTTTTCCTTGGGACATGGATGAGCGAAAAGCCTCTTTCTCGCCCTATATCCGTTTTACGAACTTTCTCGATCCTGAAACGTGGGTGCGGATCTGCTGGCATTACCCTGGCGGCCAGAATTCGTCCTTCTCCAATTCTGAGTGGTCGCTCGCAGACGGGCCTGCCGTAGCTGTAGAACATGCATGCGAGTGGCTGAGAGCCTACCTAGACTGGAAAGTCACGGGCGCTTGGAGCTACGGCGGAATCGATCACATCCCTTCACAACAAGATTTAAAAAGGAGGCGCTATGACTGCGCAACGTTCAAAAGAGACCAGATGGCATCGTGTTCAGCCCCTGCCCTGGCCTTCAGATAGGCCGTTCAAAATACTATCGCTAGATGGCGGTGGAATTAGAGGACTCTTCACGGCGAAGTTCCTGTCCGAAATTGAAGCGGAGCTTTGCAATGGACAGCCACTCTGGTCCTATTTTGACATGATTGCGGGCACCTCCACGGGCGGAATTCTCGGCTTAGGCCTTGCCGCCGACATTCAGGCTCGTCATCTGTTCGAACTTTACGTGAACCGTGGCAGCGAGATTTTTCAAAAGCCGAAAAACCCAAAAAGCCCGCTCAATTGGCGGTCCACCATGCATGATCGACGTCCGTTGGAGGATCTTGTCGAAAAGGCATTGGGGCATAGGAAGTTTGGCGACAGCTTAACGCGGATGGTCATTCCAGGCGTCGACGACTTTCCTGAGCCAGTAATGCGTAAGACGGCTCACCATTCCGATTATAAACGCGACTGGTCTCGAAAAGCGTATAAAGTTGCGCTGGAAACCTCAGCAGCTCCTTTATATTTGGGAGGGTTTGAGGACGGTGAACGCACTTATCTTGATGGCGGGCTCTTCATAAATAATCCGATTATGGCCGCGGTAACAGAAGCGTTGACTTCCTACGATATCGAACGCGGCCAAATTCAGGTCCTCTCCATAGGGACGGGGCACCTCGATAAAGAAATTCTCAGAAAGAATGCAAAAGCTGGATCAATGTGGTGGGCTGGTGCCGCGCTTGATATCTCGTCTCGACTACAGTCTCACAACGCGATTGGTCAGGCGGGCCTACTCATTGGTCGCCAGAACATTGTACGCGTTGATCCCACTTTAAAAACCGATATTGCTATGGATGATTATCAGCAGAGCCTCATTAGGCTTGTGCCGCAAGCCGAACTAGAATTTCAGCATTGGCGCGCGGATTTAGAACACTTCTTTACGGATCAAGTCGAACCATACACGCGATGTTACGAATAACACTGTCGCCTTATTCTTGCAGGCTCGAGATTCCACGAACTGCATGGGGCGCATAAGATAGTAATTATATGAATGATGGATGACGTTGTTCCACATGGCTTTTGCCAGCATCATATCTAGCTAAACGTCTTTACTGTGTCATCTCTCACAGCTTGACGGATTAGCTCTTAAAGATGGGAGTTAAAATATGATTGAATTTCCCTTTTCATGCCAGTTTTAGACCCGCTAGCCCAAGCCGAGCCCGCTACTGAAATCCTTCTGGAGACTTTTGTTTGTCTGCGGACGCGAAGAGAATTCGCCCTTCGCAAGGTCCTCCGATGCCTCACGGTGGACCGGGCGCAACGTTGGCGCCGTCTAATCCTTCAAGCAATCGCTGACGGAGAGCCGAAGTTCGGGTGTCCGGCCTGTAAACGGCCTCTCTCCCTCGTCCTTCAGCTTCCCAATAGGTTTCACTTCCGTCATGCTGAGAAGTTTACAAAATGTCCTCTGCAAGATGATCGACGAAGAGCTGTCTATCGAAAAGACGTTGACTATGCGGGCGCTGCGGAAAGCCCCGAGCATAAGCAGCTCAAACGCAAACTGATTGAATGCCTGACGCGCGATCCAGACTTTTCTGATATCGACACGGGCCGACTATTTAGTGGGTCGCGATCAGGGTGGCGGCAGCCGGACGTCAATGCTGAATGGCAAAACCAAAGGGTTGCCTTCGAACTCCAACTCTCCTCGACCTATTTAGAGGAGTTAGTGGAACGCCGGATCATCTACCGTGAACGATCGGTTCCAATGATCTGGCTTATGGCCGACTTCGATCCTCATGAGGTCAATCTCCCTCAAGCCGATACAGTCGCCCTATTGGGAGGGCTGGCTCTTTGTTTGGATGATCCAGCTATCGCGGCAAGTCTGGAAGCGAAAGCGTTGCGCCTATCTGCCTTCCAATTTGTGACCCATGATCGGGCATGGCGACAGATCATTGTTGGAATGGATAATCTTGTATTGAGTCCAGATGACGCCACGATCATACTTCCTCAACCCCCCATTCCTGCCCCAGAACCCCCGCCTGACAGAACGCTCGAAACCCGGCGTTTGCTGGAAGATTTAGTCAATACCAAGTCCCTGGACGCGATGGCAATAGAACGTTCGTCTATGTGGCGGGAGCTTCTTAGCTACCATCCTGACCTTCGTCGGGAGTTTGTTAAAGAAGGGTGGGACGGATATCCGGATGCCTGGTGCGTTTCTCTTGCGGCTGCCGTCATGATGGGCCTATCTGGTCGCGTTCATGGCTACCGTATGGAGCGCCTTCAGCAGCCTGCTGACGTATTCGCTGAGAATTCCTATGAAATTTTCGCGACGCTCGTGCGGGTGCTGCGTCATTTTGGCTTAGAAGACTGTCTCTATGAGACGGCCGGAGGTGAAAACTTACGACGAAAGGCTGATGCCATCCGCAATGCCTGGCCAACGGCGCCTCAAAAGAAATTTCGGACATCGAGTGCAGCGCGGGAACTTGTCGCACGGGCTTGGCCAGAAATGAGGCTCCATATTGTTCATCCGCCCAAGCACACCCAGTAAGTCATCACTGTATGTTTGCTTGCTGCACCTAGGAGTGCAGATTGATCAGATTTGTAGGCGAGCCTGTGAACCGCCCAGGGTTTGCCGTGTCGGATTGAGTAAACTAGTCACCATCCAAGCTCTCGGATTCATTTTGGTGTTCGTGGTGGTCAGATCCCATCAGTTCAATGCATTAAGAAATATGACAAAAACTTCTTGATACTTTCATCAAGTGGAAGTATTGGGAAATACATGCCCGCTTTGTATGATATCATTGAAGAGGCCGGACTCGAGAGAAAAGTGCTGAATGACCGCCAAATTGCGCGACTTACCGATGGCAGTGATGCGCGTCGCTACGGTTTGGTAAACCGCGCGCTCAAGGACGGCAGCCTAATTCGCGTCAGGCGCGGCCTCTACGTCACTTCGAAGGCCCGTCACCAAACCTTGCCCCACCGGTTTGTCGTTGCACAGGCCGTTCGGACGAGTAGCTATATCTCGTTCGAAACCGCACTGTCGGACGCGGGATGGATTCCCGAAGGCACCTTTATGACATCCAGTGTCGTGCCAGAAACCAAATCGCTTGAATTTAGCTCTGACGTGTTTGGAGCGTTCGAATATCGTCCGCTGGCTATTCAGCCTTACGGGTTTCTGATCGGCGTTGAGCGGCGCGAACTGCAGGGCGGCATCGCTCTGATCGCCACACCGATGCGAGCGTTGATGGATCTCGTCGCCTTGCGCAAGCAGGAATGGGCTGGCTTAGACTGGCTTACGCAAGGGCTTCGGATCGATCCGGATCACCTTCGCCGACTGGACCCCCGGGAAGTCTGTCGTTTGCGCTCGGTCTACAAGCAAAAGCGGCCTCGTCGTTTTCTAGTCGAGCTGGAAGCGGCGTTGGTAACCATCCAACCATCCCATGTTAAACGCTCTCATTCCTCAGAGCAGACACCATGATTGAATTACTTCAAGACCGCCTACAACGCTATAAGGCCCCTACCGCTCCGGAGGAAGAGAACGCGCTCAAAGAAATCCTCCAAGAAGTCGCGCTCTATGCTCTCTGGAAGGCAAACTTCTTCGAGGTGGGCCTGTTTCAGGGCGGGACCAGTCTAAGAATTTTGCATGGCCTTCCACGTTTTTCCGAAGACCTATATTTTATGCTGCGCCATCCAAACCTAGACTTTAACTGGAATCCCTACCTAATTGAACTGAGGGAGACATTCGCCCTATTCGGTCTTGAGGCCGAAGCTATTTCGAAATCGAATATGAACGATACGATCCGGCGGGCGATTATCAAGGACAGCTCTATCGCCAATCAAATTGATCTCAGATTTGCTAGTCACGATCCGCGCAAGAAGATCCAGATCAAGTTAGAGATCGACGTCAACCCCCCGGCCTATTCAGGAGCCACCACATCCTTTCTCGACTTTCCACTCGATCACGAGGTTCACCACCAGGACCTACCCTCGAACTTTGCCTTGAAGATCCATGCCTTACTCTGCCGTCCCTTTCTGAAAGGCCGGGATTGGTATGATTTTGCCTGGTATGTCGGGAAACGCGTGTCTCCCAACCTGCCTCACCTTGAGGCCGCATTGCAGCAATACGGCCCTTGGGCAGACACGAATTCGCTAAGTGTCAACGATGCTTGGTTACGGACAGTGATTGAGGAAAAGATCGACTCCATCGACTGGTCTGTCGCAGCGGATGATGTCCGCCGTTTCATGAGACCTACGGATCTGAAATCGCTTGATCTCTGGAGCGAGCGATTTTTCCGGTCAAAACTGGGTCAGATGCCGTAATGGCGCATTCGATTGTAAAGGGTCGGTTGAAAAGCTGAGACTATCAGTTTCATTTTCACCCGTGGCTTTAGCCTTAAGTGGTATGGTATCTCTCAAGCTCGCCTCGAAAACCGTTCTAAGGCTGTTATTGTCGAGATCGGCAAGTTGATCTCACTTTGGTAAATTTCTGTTTCCAGAAAATGGCATTCCGCATCAAAAGCCTCAAAACCTACATCAAAATACCAAGCTTTATTCCGGCTATCACTCCCATCATTCCAACGATACCCCCTCGCCTACAATACATCTTTTGAGTCGAACGGTGAGCCTAAGGCCCAAATTTTCTTTGTGTGTTTCCGAGCGTTTTTCAGGAACTCCTGCGAACAAGGCGATTGAACATAAGGGTTAAATTATGAGTGTTGAAGCGATAGATGCCGATACGCTTGAGAAGCGCAGGACGCTCTGGATTGTGCTCTGGCTGAACGGGATCATTGCCATTAGAGTTTTCGTCACCGGTTTTATGTTTCATTAAAAATAACAACCCATAGCCTGTATTGCATGGTAATATTGACAAGCTTCAAATTGCTAAATATGTTTTTCATAGCAATCTGTAGCTTGTTATAGTTACTCCTGTGAGGACAAGATCATGAAACTTTCCCTGAATCGTGCCCGTTCAGCCCTAGATCAGCGGCTATCAAAGCTTCCGTCGCCGGATAGCCTCGCCGTACCGCCAAAAGGATGGGTGCGCGCGATCCGGGACGCGCTCGGAATGACCGGAGCGCAGCTCGCATCTCGTATGGATGTGACACCACAGGCCGTCGTTTCATTGGAACAGTCGGAAGCCGCCGAAACCATCCAACTGCAAACCTTGCGGCGGGCAGCCTCTGCGCTGCAGTGCCGCCTCGTCTACGCGCTCGTGCCAGAAACCTCATTAGAGGACATGGTTCGCACACGCGCGCGACACAAAGCGCTCCGAGCCCTGAGCCGAGTATCGCACACGATGGCGATAGAGGATCAGGCTGTACTCAATGATGATCTGGAAGCCCGAATCGATCGGTTCGTGAGCGAGACACTCCGCGACCGCGACCTTTGGGAGGAGGCGTGACCGACCTCTTTGATACATCAGAGGGCGCGACACCGTTAGAGCCAGAAGAACGCGGCGGTCTCCGCCAGAGCTGGGTTACGACACGCGCCGATCTAAATCTGGCCGAACAGGACAATATCGACAAGGGCGTGGCCTGGGTCATCCGGTTACGCCGTCCTGATTTTCCCTCCGTCCGCTTCGCGCTAGAACTTCACCGCCGTATGTTCAGCGATGTTTGGGATTGGGCGGGGACCTACCGGCGCACGGAACGCAATATTGGCATCGCACCACACCGGATCGGCGCGGAGATGCCCAATCTTCTGGGGGATGTATCCTACTGGACCGAACACAGCACCTATTCCCCAATCGAAATAGCCGTGCGCCTCCATCATCGGCTGGTTTATATTCACCCCTTTCCCAACGGGAACGGCCGACACGCGCGGTTCATGGCGGATCTACTGCTCGAACGGCTGGGCGGGACATCACTAACATGGGGCGGAGCGTCGCTCTCAGACATCAGCGATCTGCGTCGCACCTATGTGGCAGCGCTACGCAAGGCGGACCGGGACGACTATGACGACCTCATCACCTTCGCCCAATCCTAAATTGGGGGGCGTTGCTTCCATCCACCACTCTGTGACCCCGTTGGCAGAACCAATGATTGCCGACAAAATTCGAAAAGAATAGGCCGGCCAACAAGCGACAATCTTAAAATCTCTTTAGGCCTGCCAAATTCCATTATTATTTATCTAATCAAGGTCAGCCGCTCAGCTTTTATAAGCGTCCGATAGCTCATCTAACAAAACAGTTCGGTTTCCTGTTTACTTCAAAGCGAGCCGCGTTTTTTTGTCAAAACAATGCGCCAATTTTGGACATCACTGTTGTGCATCATCTTTATGATGTCTGGAACGTTGGTCACAGCGGCCCATACTCTTGCGCATATTCAGCCTGTGACTGGCGACACAATTCCTGCTCAAGATCATGATCACCACGAAAATGATGCACATCACGATGGCAACGAAGCAACGAACGAACACAACCATTCCGACGATACTGGCGATCACGGGCATGAACTCCATGTTTCGGCCTTAGATGTGGCTGCAATGCCCGCTATGCCTGCTGCTCAGCTCTTGAATTTGCGTGCCGTCTACAATGATCGAAACGACCCGGCACCCATCCTGCCATCTGACCCCTACCCCGACCGAGCCTGATTTTGAGCGTCGCTGGCTGACTCGAAAGTTAGCCAGCCAATTGTTCTTAGTCAGGAGGTTTAGGATCCATGTCATTAAAATCTATAGGTCTCGCTTTGGCGATGACCCTGTCTGCAGCACAAGCGCAGGCTCAAATCACGCCGTGCGACGGCGTGGCTCAGCACGGCGACGTCATTTCATTAACGCGTGCGATAGAGCTGGCCACAGCCGCTGATCTGCGGCCCGCGCTGGCCAAGGCTGAGATTAAAGTTGCGCGATCAGAGCGAGCCATCGCGGCCTTACGTCCGGCTGACACTGTGTCGCTTGATGTTGAGGATTTTCCCGGAACGGGCCTCGCGAGCAATATTGACAATCTTCAAATCACAGGGCGATTTTCACGGGTTTGGGAACGCGGTGGCAAACGGGACGCGCGTCTCGCCGTCGTAGACAGCGGCGTTAGCGTTGCCGAGGTCATGTTCAAATCGGCCCAGTTCGAAATTCGGCGTGAAATCGAGATTCTCTATTCTGAGACCGCTCTTACCGAAGGGCGCGTCGCAATTGCTTGCGACAGGGTTGTCATGGCCCGTGACTTGGAAGCGTTTGTGCAAAAGCGCGTGGACGCTGCGCGCGATCCGCTGCTCGCAGGCGCGAAAGCTGTGTCAGAGCGATTGCAGGCGGAAGCCGAGGCGCGGCACTATCAGGCCCGTCTGGACAATCTATATGGTGCGCTCGGCGCTTAAGGGTCGGGCAGAGACCGATGATGCAGGTGTACTGAAAGCCGAATTTGAAGGTGCTCACGGTTGGTTTTGGCGCAATCGAAGCAGCCTAGCCGTGGAGATGACCCTACATGTCGCCGGGACTTACAGTGAAATCAAACGGGTCCTATAGTCTGACTGCTGGTGCGTTCTGCCTATCGTGGCTTTGAATTCTAATCAAAGCTAGGTCTCATGACTATTTAGTCAGCTTTCCATCTCTCCCCTGCGCCCGCGCTTGGGCGCTATGAGGGGGCAGAGGCTAGCCTTCTCCCTGGCACGCGAAAATAGAAGTGCCGCAAGCTTGATTGATCCGTGAGCCGATCATCGCCATTCCAAGCGCAATGTATTTTGCACGTGAGCAGTCAGTGGCTTCGGGACATCAAGTTTCTGCGCTTCCGCTTCCCAGCTCTGAAAGGCGGCGAGCGTGCGGTCTAGAACAATCCGCTCTCGTCCTTGTGGTAGCCCAGCATAGTTCGCCAAATATTTCAGATCACCCATGGTGAACCCTTGCCGTTTGCCGTTCAGGCTTAGTTGGTGAGCTCTCGTGAAATTGCTTCCCTCAGCGTGGCACAGATCATAGGCTGGGGTCAGGCTCCACTGCCCGGCCTTATCCATCATGAATCCGAAGTTTTTGACGTGGTCGTCCTGATTGCAGCCGACAAGGTTGAAAACGATCCGGCGGAACTGCTCCTCGAAGGCGGGCTGCGGCAGACCGAGCTCGCGCATTGTCATGAATAGCTGCTCGTAAGAATAGGCGCCGCTCTCATAATAATCGAAATGATTGAGAGCTGCGAAGCTTTGGACGAACTGTTTTTCTCCCCCTTCGCGATCATAGCGCCGCGTCATAAAATGGTTGCGACCGTTCTCAGAGAGTAGTCGGCACTCCATCATGTCGATGCCGCACTGCTTTGCCATAAGGTGGTAGCTATATTCGACGAGTCCGTAACCGGCGGGGTCCGTGACACCCCAATCCCCATTCATCGCGACACCATCAAATTTGATGAGCCAATGTTCGAACCCTTCCTTGAGGTCGACCTGACCAGACCGAACTTGCTGTGTTTTCGGATCGAAGGCGATGACGGCCTTGGCGCGCGCTCCACCTGCCGAAGTGCCTAAGGCGAGAACGTCCAACAGCCCTTGATCGTCGCCCTCATCTATCTTCGCATCAAGTGTTTCTTTTCGAGCAAAAGCCAGCGAGGCGAGTTCGACAAGTTGCTCCACCTCGATTTCAGCATCGATCACACGGCCGGGCCCGGCAGTAGGTTCGAATTCGAGGGCCCCCATGCCGCGTTTACCCGTATAACAAAGCCGATCGACCGCATTGAAAGCGCTCGGCTTTCGCCCCGTCTTGGCAAGCCACACATTAATCAGTCGGTTTCCGTATCTGTCAGGTAGGCTGTCCGCGAGTAGTCCCGGCAAGCCGTAGAAACTGCGTGGGTCTAGATCGCGGAACTGGTAGATGCGCCCGGCTTGTGCTGGCATCATAATCGGGGCGACCTCGATTCCCGATTGGGCAAAGTCGGGATAGAACTCAAAACGGGCGTAACGCTCAGTTTCGTCCATTGAGACGACACCGATCTCCGTACCCCAGAGTTTGACAATCGCGACAGTCATCTGGCGTCGTCACCCCAACGAAATCCCGCATCCTTTTGTATTTGTTGTTTTGATAATTTATTTTTTGTTGTTTTGGCGTCAGCGATCGGCGAGCGGAAGGTCTCTGGCAGGAGTAAATCTATCGATGCCGTCATATCGAGTGCGCGCAAGACCTTCAGCCACGTTTCCATCTGGCTGTCGCGACCAGACTCCATGCGGCCCAAAGTCGCCACGCCGATCCCAGAGGCCTCAGCCAAGTCCGATTGGAGCAGGCCCTTCTGCTTACGAACCATAGCCAATCGTCGACCCAGTTCTAGCAATATCTCTTGCGTGGGTTGTAGGTCGCTTATCGGCATCTATCACTCCTGATCGAAAACGTGCATTTTCCGCCTTTATCTATCACATATGATTTACACAAAGATTTAGAAAGTGCAATGGAGACATCACAAATGATGGATTATACGGCATATTCACAATATTCTATCAAATGTGATTGTTGAAGAATCGTGTTGAGTGTTCTCGTTCAGGGATAATCTACAGGGCTCTCAGAGTGGAACCCCTATGCTCCGTCGTCCCCACAGGTACGTTCGGCCTTCCACGCCTCGATCTGAACGCGCTTCCCGCCTTCCTTGTCTAGCGTGTCCACAGTGAACCGGTTCGGATCAATGATCTGGACCCACGAGATCTATCCTACTGACGTCAGACGCATTTCTGAAATGGCCCCGATATAAAAGGCGGCAAATCCAGGAAGAAAGAACATCGCTAGGCCGATCAGCGCGAGCGAGAGCATAACGGATGAGGCCTAAGAGGCCTTTGTGGCTTTGGATGCAGAACGACGCTTAGGCGCTGAACTCCCTGTAACAGCCGATGCAGCGCTCGCCCGAACTGTCCGGAGACTGGCAACACCGCTGGTCCATGTCCCGGCCTTTCGCTTTGCAGCGACGGCTTTGCGCAAGGTGGTCTTGTCCGTCGTGATTGTCGTCATGGTTCCGATATAGGCACATTGTTCCATAAAGCCATGTTGAAGTCCGATCCTTCCCCTACGCCCGAGACCGGGCTTTATCAGGGGGCGAAGGCCAGCCTTCCCCCCTCGCAAGCGAAATAGACGGGGCCGTGTCCTCGCCTCGCTCCGCTTCGGCTGCGGGCCGCACCTACACCCCATCGATTTCGCTGGCCTCCCCCAATCCGCTCTGCCCGAGAGGGCCATTTCCTCAGGAAATGTCACCCGAGGGTAGGTGATGGGAGAGCCATCGAGAGAGGATAAGATCATGAACGCTCACGCACGCATCGAGCAGGAACACGCCGTGGCGTTGCCGCCGAACGGCGCGAAATTGCTAGAAGAATATTACAAAAAGAAGGCCGCAATCCCCGAACTGGTCGCGCGCATCACCACAGCGCAGGACATGTTGAAAGAAAATTCATCAATCAGGGGCGCATATACGGATAATCCTTTTTCCGAAGCGAACGTCCGAGTGGACAAGGTTCAGCGGGTGCTACTGCGCAATGCTTGGGCTGCGATCCGCGAGCTCTACAAGATCGATGAGATTGCGCCCGTTTCTGATCGGGATGAGCTGGATCGCGTTTTGGCTAATCCGCCAGAGCTGACGCCGGAAGCAATGGTCGAGATATTCGGAGACTACCTGCTCAATCCGCGTCTGAATCAGCTTCGCAAGCTGGCCGAAATCTTCGTTCGTCTGGACGACGCCTACAAGTCGCACTCCAAGGTCAAGATCGGGGTGAAGGGTCTGCCCAAGCGCATTATCTTGCAAGGGATGGGAATCAACTGGTTCCCTTCATACAGGCAGATCGACCGTCTCCACGACATCCTCTGCTCGCTGCAGGTCTTTGATGGATATGGCGTCCCCGTCAGGGGCGTGGCCGAAGCGATCCTAAAAGGTGAACGGACACATTACCGGGGGTTGGAGTTCAAAGGTCCGTTCAAGGTCGGAACACTCCACATCTATTTCAGCGAGCACGCTCTGTTACAGGCAAATCGCTGCCTTGCAGAATATTACGGGGACGTTCTGCCCGACGTCGAACCCAATAAAGACGACCTTAAAGCCGATCCGAAAGCCAAGGACCTGTCTAAAGACCTGCAATACTATCCGACGCCCAACGAGGTTGCATCAACGGCGCTCTGGAATGTCGGTTTGAAAGATGGTGGTCAATATCTGGAGCCGTCCTGCGGATGCGGCAGGCTTATCAAGGCCCTCTTCGACAAGGCAGAGGGCTATTCCCGCGAAATCCCGAAGATCCATGTTTACGCCTATGAAGTCGATGCTGACCGGGTGGCGTGCGCTAGACGGCAAGGCCTGGGGATAATCGAGCGTCGAAATTTCTTGGAGGTCGAACCGTCGCCAATGTTTGACGGGATATTTATGAACCCTCCATTTTACGGTCGTCACTACCAGAAGCACGTGGAACATGCTCTGAAGTTCTTGAAGCCCGGAGGATGGCTTATGGCCATTCTGCCTGCAACGGCACGGTACGATCATGGGTTCATCGAGGCGGCGGCCTGGACAGATTTACCCGTGAACTGACGTTCCTGGTCAGGCCGGAATCACTCACCTGGCTTGGTGACAAAGCAGAGAAACCCTTGTCAGCAACCGCTCTGGTTGGTGAAATGGAACTGCTGGTGC
>Ga0209309_10003976_pt1 | contig 12451 bp, 9 predicted proteins | sample COGITO_mtgs_1204_2_FD_184807 | JGI IMG/M metagenome (GOLD analysis project Ga0209309, IMG submission 184807) | Pelagic marine microbial communities from North Sea - COGITO_mtgs_120412 (SPAdes) (version 2) | ecosystem: Environmental > Aquatic > Marine > Epipelagic ...
TCGCCAAAGGGACCCGCTAGAATATTTTCCGGCTTAATATCTCGGTGCGCCACCCCATGGTTATGGGAATACTTGAGTGCATAGGCAACCTGAATCATCAATTTCATCAGCTGATTCAGGTCATAGCGCTCACGATAGTCCAATATTTCTCGAAGCGTATAACCATGTACCAACTTCATAGTGAAGTAGGGATTACCTTTGCTATCTCGGCCTAGCTCATAAGTTGGTACCGTATTCGGATGCTGCAGCATGGCAGTGACACGCGCCTCACGAATTAGCCGCTTCTGCTCAATTTCATCCTTTGCAAATTCGGGCTTCAGTGTCTTGTAACAGATGAAGCGAGAAAGATGTAGATCCTTACAGGACTTAATTAGAGACTTGCCACCTGTTGCGATCGTACTAAAAAACGCATAGCGAGTACGCGGATCAATTTTCTCGGGCAACGGCTTGTCCGTTTCCTCGAGAAACACTGAACTATAGCTTTTAGGTGGTTCTGGAAATTCCAACATAATCTAGTGGACCATCTTGATATGAACGCGTGGAGGCTGTAACCGCCCATGAAAATTAACAGATAATGCCAGTAAAACACAGCGACGCAGGTCTAATTTCCAGACTAATTGTAATGAGTTAACAACGCGCGCTCGCTATACTAGCAAGCCGTTATCTATGAACGAGATTTATGTATGCCATCTGTAAAAGAACCCGTAGTCATCGAATCCAGTTTTCACGTTCGCTATGCCGAAACTGATGCCATGGGCGTGGTGCATCATGCCGGCTATCTAATCTATTTTGAAGAAGCCCGCAGTCACTATATGAGGGTACTTGGCAGCGACTATGCACTTATCGAGCGGCAAGGGTTTCGGCTACCAGTAACTGAGGTAGGGCTACGCTATTTGGGCAGCCTTTGCTATGGAGATCGGGTTAAAGTCCGCGCCTGGGTTGAAGAAAACAGGAGCCGACAGATACGCTTCGCCTATGAAATACTGAAGGAGAGTGATGATTCGGTTCTGGTAACCGGTGTGAGCTCAACCGGTCAACGCAACACAGGCATTAAATCTAGCAGCCGGCGTTTCATATTCCAATGTTTTTCTTGGCCTCTCATTTAATTCTCTCGCGATCTTGTTCAGCTGCGTTTGAGTGTGAATGGACAGGTCAGTGCCTTTCGGTAAGTACTGCCGCAGTAAGCGATTGGTATTCTCATTGGACCCGCGCTGCCAGGGACACTGCGGATCACATAAATATACTTTGATGTTTGTCTCAAGAGTGAATCTCTGATGATTTGTTATTTCACTACCGCGATCCCAGGTCAATGATTTATAAAGTTCTAGACCCAGTTCATTGTCCACGCCTAGCAATCGCTGCAGCAGCTCTTGAATCCGGGCATCGGCAGCGCCAACCGAATCGCCTAAAGGCCAGGGCGCATTGCTAAGTTGTGGTTCTTGTGTCCGCAGAGAGGTGCGTTGCGAGTATCCAGAGTAGTCGATAGCGCAGCCTATGTTGGGTAAGTAGTTTGCAGTCTTCTCGCTCCAGCCGAACAATGAAGTCGTCACCGTCCTCTCGTTGCTATCGAATTCAACTGTGAGCTCCTGCAAGATCCCTGAGTATTGCACCAGGTCATCGAAGGACTGTTGCTCCGAAAAGCCTGATACATAGCGCGCACTGCACAATAGCTTCGAACCTATTCCGGTAGCGACACCAGGGGCACTCAGTAAATAGGACGGAGGGAACCCTGCAAAGGAAGCCAGACCCAGCAGTAGCGCGACAGTCGCAATCAATCCGATTAAACTTTTTTTCATAGAATAGAGTCCCGGCACACCCGCTAGCAAAATGCGAGTCTGCCCCTAGCCATATTAGATGTTTCGCAATCTGCCACCAAAAACAAACAGGCACAATCCAAACGCGCCGGCAGTAGCGGCAATCCAATAGGGCAGGCTATAAAAGTTACCGTTGATAGCGAAGGCGTAGCCCAGAACGGCCGGGCCTGCGGCGGTACCCCAGGAGGACATTAGATTCGCCACTGCGAAGATTCGTGCATATTCGCGAATGCCAAAGGCCTCCGCTATTAACAGGGGCTGCAGCATAAGCAGGTTGCCGACGGTTGCCCCGAACAGGGCGAGACCTAGACACAGTGTTAGCACATTGGCACTTAGTGCAAGCAGACTCAGCGAAAACGCCTGCATAATCATCATGCCGATTGCGAATAATCGAATCGATACTCTATCTATCAGCCATCCGCCGATGAGGCGACCGATGATGCTGGCTATCGGTAATATAGCAACTGCTATGGCTGTCTGCGCCTCAGTCAGATGCTCTCTTGCCAGACCGTACTGATGCGCAATACCTCCAACTTGAGCCATCATCAGAAAAATATAGCCGATAGTGATACCCCAAAAGAAACGCGTGCCTCGTGCCTGCTTAAAAGTAATACCGTCGAAGGTGGAGTCTGTAGAAGTCGAACCCGCCTTGCTGTCTGCATCCTTGCTGACACTCACTTCAGGCTCCTGATCCACGCCATCGACACTCAAGCCCATCGACTCGGGGCTGGCCCGCAACCAGATCCAGGCAATTGGAATAACGCCTACTACATAGAGCAGGCCCATCAACGGAGCTGCCATCTCGAAGCCCAACGACTCAACCATTAACACACACAGCGGGGTCAGCAGTACGCCGCCGAGAGACAAGCCCGTGGACGCAATAGACAGAGCCATGGCCCGTCTTCTGCGAAACCATCTCGTTACCAATGTCGTGGCTGGAATCAACGAAGAGGCTGAGAAGCCAATGCCGAAAAATATGAAGGCAATATACAACTGCCAAACCTGCTGCACGAATGCTAACGAACTCAGCGCGACGCCTGAAATTATCGCACCAGCACTTATGCATATTCTTGGGTCATAATCCTGAACCCATTTAGCAACCCACAGGCCGGTGATACCGCCGGACAGAAAGAAAATTGACACCGCGAATGAAGCGGTTTGCACATCGAAGTTTGGATTGGCAGCCAGCGCATTGAGATAGATAGCGTGGTTATAAAAGCTCAGGCCACTACTAAACGTCAGTTGCGCCATTATGGCTATTACTATTTTCCAGCCGTAATAGAGTGGGGTCTTGCTATCTGTCATGGCTGCAAATTCAACTTAGTCGAGGAAATAGATTTACTAGCAGGCGCTTCAATCGCTCTAACGATCTAAGAGCGACTAACAAGCATACTATGTATAAGTATCGCGCTCGATGTTTTTAGCTTCGAGCCCATCTTGAAATATTCTTGAAATTGTAACTAGAGTATTTTATCAGTTCACTGCTCGTAAAAAGTAAAGTACCCGGTAAACATTTCCTCCCAACTCTCCAAACCAAATGTGACTTCCTTGTTCGGGTCAGGATTCGAAGGGTTTGATGCCGAGTTATCAAACGCACCTATTACGCGCAGCGTGCTACCAGCCTGCACGGACTCGGCCTGATCTAGCAAATAGTGCGGTTGCCACCCATAGTTGTAGGCAGGAACACTAAACAGTTCTTTCATGTCCCCATCTGGACTTTCCACTACAAACTTCATGCGCTTGCCGCGAAAATTCATTCTGGCCCGCACTCCTGTGATAACCACATCCTTATCCAATCTATGCTGGGCCCGCATCTCGAAGTCATGATCATTCGGAGGCAGAACGAAACGACTGGCAACCGCCTGAGTCATTTTCTCTTTCAAGTTTGGCTCATCGCTGAAATACAAACCGACCTGTGTCTCATCGACTGTAGACTGGCCGTTAGTCACATAGTGGAACTGCATAGACAGCTTATGGCCGAGGGGAATTAACACACCAGTTCCCCGATCAAACTCAACAGCATTTATCTTACCGGGGAGATAGCTTTCGACAAATCGACGCGTAACGGATTCACTTTTGCGCTCCGCACCCCAAAAATCTTCTTCCGGCGGCGTCACAAAAGTCACCAGATGGTGTAATACAGACTCATCACCTGCCTTGTATTCTATGGCTCGCAGCCATTTGTCCTCGTCGAATGGTAACTGCGCATCGTCATAGACGTAATCCATCACGCCGATTGCAGGTACTTCATTCGACGGACCTGTAACGATAAAATCCGGCTCCCCGAATACCCATGCCGAATGGTCTCGCGCGGCAAGCGCCTCAAGCGGGTCGACTTCGCTCTCACCTCTGGGGGCTCGGTTATTGATCCAATGCACTAGCGTCTGCACGTCGTCAGGATCCAGATATCGCGCCCCTGCAGAATGGCCAACATACGGATCGACCTGCGTAGGTGGCATACGCTTGTTCAGCAGAACCTCCTTGATCATCGGTGACCAACCCAGGACCATGATGTAACTATCTAGAGCGAAGGGGCCCACTCCACCCTGACGATGACAGTCGGCACAATTTTCGATGATGATGGGGGCCACTTCGCTGGCATAGTCCGGTGGCGATTCGGCATGAAGAAGTTTCTGTGGATAGACTATTTCACAATCTACCCCAGACTGACGCACAGTGTCGCGCACATCCTCATCTATGATTGATGCCAGGACCGCAGCCAACTCTTGAGTTGGCTGACCCTTAAAGAACAGAGACAGGCGCTCTGGATTCAGCACCAAAACGTCGCCGGCGCCGACGATATCCAGCGTTTCGGAGATAAGCTGCCCATCGTCTTCGAGAACCGGTAGCTCAGTCCCTAGCGCGCTTAACTCGGGGCGGTCTAGATCCTGGGTGTCTATTAACAGAAACTCGAACTCGTCTCCCGAGTGCTGCTGGGCAATGCTGGTGTAACTCTCTAGCAGGGCGTCCATGGCGGAACAGTCTTGGGCATAGGCCATCAGTACCACCGCCTTTCGATGCTGATAGCGGCTCAACTGATGAAATGTGCCACTGCTGTCGAGTAGAGCAAAGTCTCCGATCCGATCGAGTGCCGAGAAAGCAGAAGTTGAAATGACGCTTAGCAGCAGGCCCGCAACAAGGGTTTTTACAGATCTCCAGCCGCCGCGACGAGAGGCAAGCACGTTACTACTGTGTTTAAGATTTCCCTTCAATTCCACTGCCCTCGATTTCTGGCTTGCATACTGAATTTCAGCATGGACCTGTGATCTGGCTGACAGCGCGCAAAAATGCGTTTTTGCCATCCTGATTCGCCCAATTGATTTGCTAGCAATTATGATGCGGGAATCCTCTCATACTAAGGACGACGCTGACAATTGCCGAGCTTGTTACATTTTGTTTAAATCTAGCCTTGTAGCCCGCTATTTCTCGGCACCTTCAAACTAGACTCCAAGTACAATGCCGTTTATCCTAGCGGCCCTGTTTGAATGGATTCAGCAACTTAGAAATAACCCCTGTCTTCGCTCTCGCAGCTTATAAAAAGAGCACGACAGAAAAATCGGATTTATCGAACCTGATCTTTGGAGAGAACATCGATGCGAAAGTTTCAAAAAACACTAGCGCTACTAACCTTTGCCCTGGCGGCAGTTTTTAGCCTTCAGGCACAAGCCCAATCTGCAGACAATGGCCGCTTCCTGAGCCTTGCACCGCCAACTGGCCTGCCTATCATTCCTGTAATGGAAGGCTGGATCGCCAACCCAGATGGCACTACAAGCTTTTCTTTTGGCTTCATCAATCGCAACGACGTGCCTGTAGATATCCCACTGGGTACTGCGAATTACATCGAGCCCGCCAAATACAGCGGCATGCAACCTACTCACTTTCCTGCTGGACGCTCAACAGGCGTATTTACCGTTACAGTGCCTTCCTCAGAGGCAGACGATGACGTTTGGTGGCACATCAAGACTGGCGCCGAGGAAGCCTTAAAGGTTCCAGGTCGACGCGGTGCCTCTGCCTACGAGCTAGACTTCATCTTGCCTCGCCCACAAGGCGCCATGCAGCCACACGCTGGCTTTGGTGAGAACGGCGCTAGATTACCCGGCCTATTCGCACAAGTTGCCGAATTTGACGGCAATGTCAGAGCAGGCGAACCCGTCGTTTTGACGGTCAATGTTGAAGATATTTCCGAGCGAGACTCCACTGACCCCCGCTTTGTTGAGCCCATTCCCATGGGTGTGCATTTCAGCAAGTACCAGGGCCCTGGCGAGGTAGTGTTTGAGCATCACGAAAGCACTGTAATCCCCGAAAATCCTTATGATGAGGGTGATCGAAGATTTCGCTTTTTCCGTCAGCTCGAGCCGGGTGATGTGCAGGTTGAGGGCGGCCGTGGTATCGCGAACGTAATTGCTACATTCTCAGAGCCCGGTGAATACATGATTCACACCAAGGTAGAGAATTTCCGCGCCCCTGATAGCTCAAACGGCGACCAGTGCTGCTGGACAAATATTGTTCAGAAAGTCACTGTATCTCAGTAACTTATTGATTTTCAATACTTTCTTTCCGGCCATCAAGGCTGGGAAGAAAGCAGGTCAGGGCACTCCATCGAAATTCCTGACTAGTCGAGCCCTAGCCAAACTATTCAGCGCAAAACCTCCCTTGCTAAGTGTTTCAATTTGTTGCAATGATTCCCCGAAAATGACCGTAATTGATGGACATCTGGGTAGCAGCCAATTAGTATTTCAAAGTTGATTTCAATCAAAGAATTACCGGATAACAGGTTTTTTTTAAAAATAGTCCCACAACTCTCAATTTTAGGAGAAAGGCATGAAAACAGTACGCGTATGGACTGCTTTGGTAAGCGGATCGTTACTCGCACTTGGTCTACAAGCGAATGCTCAAGACGACCAAATTACCTATAACAGCCACGTTGCTCAGATCATCAACGAAAATTGCGTTGTATGTCACACTGAAGGCGGCATCGGCCCCATGCAACTTAGTAACTACGATCAAGTTCGTCCTTGGGCGCCTTTGATCCAACTGCGTGTTGCTAATCGTGAAATGCCTCCTTATGCATACGATCACGGCATCGGCATTCAGGACCTTCAAGGTGACTGGCGTCTAGAGCAAGAAGAAATCGATACTATCGTAGCTTGGGTAAACCAAGGTTCACCTATGGGTGATGCGGACATCGTTCCTCCTGCTGCAAATGTTAAAGATCCTAGCGAGTGGAACTTCGCCGCTGATCTTGGTCAGCCAGACCTAATCGTTCCTTCCGTAGCAATCGATATTCCTGCTAACGGCAACGATCTATGGCACAAGCACTACGTAGATACTGGCGTTACTCAAGATCGCTGCATCAAAGCAGTACAGGTTAAGCCTCGCGGCGACGCGTCTGCGGTTGTTCACCACGCTAACTCTTCTGTTGACGCAATGGACGAAAACGGCGAGTGGCAGCAGTATGGCCAGTTAACTGAGTACGCAATGGGCAAATGGGGCGAGCTCGTTCCTGCAGGCGTATGCCGCACATTGCCAGCTAACTCACGCGTTTCTTGGGATATCCACATGTTCCCAGGTGGTGTTGGTGCGACTGCTCCAGGCACTATGATTAAAGACAACGTTGTTGAGATCGGTCTTTGGTTCCATGACGACGACTACATGACTGCATCGGCAAAAGCTCCTTACAAGCAGGACCTTAAGCTGTATCAACTACGCGAAGGTTATGAGAGCGGTGAGCTTATCGTACCTCCTCATGGCTACACTATGACTCAGGGTTTTCATTCATTCGATCACCCAGTGCGTATCGATAGCTTCCAGCCACATGGTCACCTGCGCATGAATGCAGCCTCACTGGAAATTTTCTATCCAGAAACTGGCCGCACTGAGCAAGTTAGTCAGATCTCAAAGTGGAGTGCTACTTGGCACCACAGCCACCTATATGAAGTGGATGCGGCTCCTCTGCTTCCAGCAGGCGCAGTATTGGTTATCAAGCAGTGGTACGACAATACAGCTAATAACCCTAACAACCCTGATCCCGATCAGTGGGTTGTAGGCGGAAGCCGTACTGGTGACGAAATGTCTCACGCCTGGATCGCGGTTACTCACCTTGATGAAGAAGGCTATGAGCAAATCGTTGCAGATCGTCGCGAAAAAGAAGAGCGTTCACTAGCCGGTAACGACTAAGTAACAGCACACTTCTTTTAAGAAGATTTAAAGGCCGGTTAATCTCGATTAACCGGCCTTTTTTATTGCCTGAATTTAGTGCAATTAGTGCCAATTCCACTTTTTCATGTCTCTTAAAAGGAGTAGACTTAGAGGCGAATGAATTAGATTTTCACGTTTTATCGATCCAAAAAGCCGGAAGTCCCGGGCCATACTAGCCCTGAGGCATCCCAAAAAAGATAGATCCTAAAGGAGAGATTTATGAGCATTTCTAAAGGCTGGTTAGGCCTCGCAGCCCTCGCCGCAGCTGGTTTTCAGGTTACGGCTCTGGCACAGTCAGATGCCAATCACGAAGTCACCTACAACGGTGAAGTCGGAAAGATCATCAACGAGAATTGTGTAGTCTGCCACCGTGAAGGTGGAATCGGTCCTATGCAGCTCACCAACTACGATCAGGTCCGCCCTTGGGCACCACTGATCCAAATGCGAGTAGCTAACCGCGAAATGCCTCCTTATGCCTATGATCATGGCATTGGCATTCAGGATCTTGAAGGCGACTGGCGCCTAGAGCAGGAAGATATCGATACTATCGTTGCCTGGGTTAACCAGGGCTCTCCAATGGGAGATGCCGACGTAGTGGTTCCTATGCCAGAGATGAACGATCCCAGCGAGTGGAACTTCGTTAGCCAGTTCGGTCAGCCGGACAGGATCATTCCTTCTATCTCTATCGATATCCCAGCTAATGGTAACGACCTATGGAGCAACCATTACGTAGATAGTGGCATCACTAGTGATCGCTGCATTAAAGCGGTACAAGTGAAGCCTAGAGGCGATGCCAAGGCGGTGGTTCACCACGCCAACTCAACTGTTGAGATGCAGCTTGAAGACGGCTCAATGGAACGCCAAAGCATGCTGACAGAATACGCCATGGGCAAATGGGGCGAAATCGTCCCTGAAGGCGTTTGTCGTACTATCCCTGCCGGCGCCATGGTGCGTTGGAGCATTCACATGTTCCCTGGCGGTGTGGGCGCAACGGCTCCTGGCACAATGATTAAGGATAACGTGGTCGAGATCGGCCTCTGGTTACATCCAGAAGGTTACGAGGAAGAGGCAAAGTATAAGCAAGATCTGAGCCTTTACCAAATCAGCCCACAAGAAGACATTGTAATCCCACCGAATGGATATTCCATGACTCAGGGGTTCCACTCCTTCGACCACCCTGTTCGCATAGACAGCTTTCAGCCTCATGGCCACCTGCGCATGAATGCCGCCTCGCTGGAAATCTTCTATCCCGAAACAGGACGCACTGAACAGATTAGTCAAATCTCGAAGTGGAGCGCGACTTGGCACCACAGCCACATCTACAACGAAGATGTAGCCCCTCTTCTGCCTACTGGCGCCGTATTGGTATTAAAGCAGTGGTACGACAACACAGCTGAAAATCCCAATAATCCTGACCCCGATATGTGGGTAATGGGCGGCAGCCGCACTGGCGACGAAATGACTCACGCCTGGCTTGCTGTCACTCACCTTGATGACGAAGGCTATGAGCAACTAGTTGCGGAACGCCAAGAGAAAGAGGAGCGTTCGCTAGCAGGTAACGACTAGCAGCATTCTTTTTGCACTACTAAAAAAGCCGAGAGCTTCCACTTTCGGCTTTTTTATTGCTCTTATCTAGGCCTATTGGTAAAAAATAAATAAGCTATCTGTATGTTCAAGAACCTAATTATCCAGAAAATTAAAATCTGCCGGCCCGCCTCGGCGCACCACAATCACTGCATCTTCGCCGCCTTCGGGCACATCCCAGGAATGGTTTAACTTACCGGGGATGACGATATAGCTGCCGGTACTGACGGAATGGCTCTGGTTACCTAGCACGATAGTAACGCTCCCCTGCACCACCACCACAAATTCGTCATGTGTGTGCCAATGCATATCAAAGTGCGAGCCCGCTGGAAACTTCGCATAGTAGGTGATGCCGCCAGTTACTGAGTCGGTGCCCTGCCGTGCTGATTGAACACCAACTGGAAATCCATTGCCACCCCCGGGCGCTCCCCACTGAATGTCGTCCAATGCGATAGCAAGGGCATCGTATTCACTGCCAGACGCCTCTTCGGCCGACGCTGGGAGGGTGGCTAATAGCAGTGAGCCCAGCGCCAGAATCAGGCTTGCTTTCGTAATCATAAGAGTCTCCTCTAGAAAGAATCGATTAGGATTCAAACAATAATAGTTAGAGGAATTGAATCTAGACTAAATAGCAGATCGATACCATACCCTGAGTGCTACTAATTGGTTTGGCGGTTTAGTCAGAGCTGCCCAGTAGGTTCCCACCCTCAGGTAAGAGTTAAGATTTGAGGGAGTTCAGCTGCGCAGCATGATGCCGATAGGACTCCATTCCATCGATAGCCATAGCCCTTTGCAGGCAAAGTTGCGCCAGCGCTAGATTTGTCTGCCACTCGCTGAATTTTGCGCCGGTTCTTCTCGCAGTAACAAGCGCCTCCTCCAAATCTCGCTGCGCCGAGGGATAGAATCTCTCAACTATGCCTAGCTTGGCACTCGCGATCAGGCCGGTAGGCAGATACAACTATTCGTTGGCCGACTTGAATAGGCTCAGCTGTTTGTTTATGTAGTACAGGGCATGACTCAAATCACCGAGAAGATAAAGGTTGGCTACAATGACCGTTGCTCAAGTCTAACCCTTCATTCTAGCGCTTACGTATCCGCTAATTTCACCAAAAAAAAGAGGCTACTTAAGAGCCCCTTTCACTTCATGCAGCCAAGCGTAACCTATTAAATATCAAAATATTCTTTCTTTACCTTATACCACCCAAATAAGCTATAGCGTGATTCCTGGGCATAGGGTTTTACTTGATTTACCAAATGAAGGCGTGGCACTTTGAATAATGTCAGCTGATTAAATTTCGGAAGATGATAACTAACCGGCTTGCCTTTGGCATTACAGAAAGAAAATTGGCCACCCCATTCTTTCTTCCAGTTTTTAGTTAGACCAAGCACGTGTGCGGCAATTCTACCCTGCGTTGGGTTCTCATCCATGTGAATAGAAAGATGGTGGTTTGGGTCATAGCGAGAAGCCCAGTTGCTCACTTCCTGCCCAGAGTAATCGCCGGTGATATCACCCATCAACTGCAGGTATTCCTTGCTGTTAAAATACCTTATCACCTGTGTGAGGATTGGATATTTTTCGCTAGCGGTGCCCTTCATGGTAGGAACTGTATAACGATAGTAGATGAAACTGAGATCGTTGTCTTTGAGCCCCAAGACTTTGGGCACCAGTTTTAACTTCTCCTTCTCGGTAAGTTTCAAGGCATCTTCGGGACGAATAATTTCTACCTTGCCAGCACTTTTGGGCCTCTTTACATGCAACTCCCAAGACGTATTTTTCACCAGAGCCTCATAAACAGCCTCTGCAACATCATCGCTCAGTAAGTTCTTTACTGAAACTACACCAGTATCAATGAATTCCTGATGAAGAGTCTGGATATCCAGGCTGTTATTAATTATGTCCATTGTCTATTAGTAAGGTTTAACAGCGAAATGAATTGTATACATTAATTGATGCCCATCCTGTTCGCTTAAATGGGAAGGCCCGCTCGAAAACTACTTTTCACATGCGAAATATCAATTCTGCCGATTTACTTAAGCAGAATAAAAGCAATAGCCAATTAAGTCCACGCCTACTTTGCTGACACCCTGGCTTTCTCCACCTCAAATCTTATTTGAAAAAAAAGGGCTCATCAATGAGCCCTTTTCCTAATATCAGATTAGCTAAGTAATCCTCAATTTTTTGCACTCGATCCAAGTTCAATCTCGTGCTTTTTATAACGATTTTTAGAAATCGTAGACGAAACGCGCGTAGATTGCTCTACCCATTGGATCCTGCAAGCTACCGATTACACCAGCAAATTCTGGCGAACGCTGAGCTTCACGGTCGAACACGTTACGAGACCCAAGGGTAAATGCAGCCTCTCCACCCATTAGATCCAGGCCTCTATATGTGTAGGAAACATCCATATCAGTCCAAGCGTCTACCTGCGTCATGTTTTGTGGACGGTTAGTACCACCGAAGAAGTCCATAAAAGTGAACTGTGGTCCATCGTAGTTATTAACCTGGTCGATGTAACGGCCTATTGCAGTCACCGAGTGGTTACCCAATGTCCATCCTAGACGCAGATTCGCCTTCCACTCAGGCAGAGTAGTCGCAGCTGACGTGTTGTTGTTGTAATTACCCGCACCGTCAACAATCGGATCACCCGCCTTATTCTGATAGAAGAAGTGATCTATCATCGTGGCTTGAAGGTTCACGCGAAAATCACCCCAGTCACTAAGACTGAAGCGGTAGTTAGCTTGAATATCGTAAGACTCAACTTCAACAGATTCCGCGTTAGTGGTACTAGTATTGTTAACCTGCAAGATCGTTGCAAGATCATCTGGATCACGGATTATATCTTTGTTAGAAGCAG
>Ga0209309_10003979_pt1 | contig 12444 bp, 3 predicted proteins | sample COGITO_mtgs_1204_2_FD_184807 | JGI IMG/M metagenome (GOLD analysis project Ga0209309, IMG submission 184807) | Pelagic marine microbial communities from North Sea - COGITO_mtgs_120412 (SPAdes) (version 2) | ecosystem: Environmental > Aquatic > Marine > Epipelagic ...
GCTGACAACGTCAGCGTGACGAAGGCGTCTGAACATGAAGAGAAAATTCTTCTGAAGACGAATGCGAAAGTGGGAGCGAGAACAAAACAAAACGAGGTGCTGATGACGTCAGCTTCGAGAGAGATCGAAGAGCGCTCAGCCGAGTACAAGAACGAAAATTCAAGAGAGAAAAGGCGGAATTTCAGTCAATTCCAGAAAATACGTTGTGAGTCGAGAAATTTTAAAAAGAACTTGAGTGTAGTCACGAGTTTTGTTGCAGAGCTACGTCGTAGCTGCGGAGAGAGTCTGCCACGCGCTTGGCCGTGGCGGCACGTAGCGTTGGCAATGGAGCGTTTCTGCCATTTCTTGTGCGAAGTTTGTAGGATGGCATGGCTTCGACATCTTGTCGACGAGCGCGGTAGTGTCCAACGGCAACTCTACCACCATGCTGCGTGAGGAGTTCAGTTTCGTACTGCCAAGTGTCATTCGCAGGAGCGAATCCCTGCCAACGGATGAGGTACTTGACACCACCACGCTTGGTCAGTTCGTGCGCGGTGATCTTATCGATTTCGTACGAGGGCACGCCTGCAGCGTCTGTGAAAACAGGAGGAGGCTGTGACGGTGCGCTGCGCGGCAGGTCGGCTGGTCGCGCGACGTGCTCGCGGAGGTCGGAGACGTTAAACGTGTTGGACTTGACACGAATGAGTTCAGGTAAGTCGAGCGTCACTGCGTTTCCTGAGGCAGTAACATGAGTCACTGGGAAGGGACCTAGATATTTTGGCTGAAATTTCCCGGGAGCAGCGAGGTTCAAATGTTTTGTGGAGAGCCAGACAAGGTCTCCAATTGTCATGTCTGCGGGCCTTCGGTGTTTGTTGATCTGTGCAGCCTGACGCAGTTGTGCTTCCTGAATGGCGTCGGCTGCGCGGAGCCGTGCTGTCTCACGGCGCGATAGAAAAGAAGTGGCTGGATCGCACGCTGTTGGCAACGACAAGGGGAGCCGTACATTGTTGCCATATACGATTTCGAAAGGAGCAAGGCCAGTGGAGGCCGAGACAGAACTGTTGAGGGCAAGCTCGATGGCGTCTAGGTGCTCATCCCAAGCTTCATGCGTGCCGTCCAAGCAGCACCGCAAAGTATCGATGACGGTTCGAATTGTTCGTTCGGACAGGCCGTCAGTCTCCGGGTGATAAGCGGTCGAGAATCGTAAGTTGGTACCGCAGTGCTTGAAAAGCTTGCGCCAAAATTCTGACAGCCACTGCGAGCCGCGATCAGAAACCAAGATATCGGGCAGCCCGTGATGTTTGACAACTGTAGAAAAGAACAGGTTTGCGCATACTTCGGCGCTCAGTGGGTTGCCGGCATGTCCCGGCGCGGCCGCAAGATGAACTTGCTTTGCGAGGTGATCAACGAACACGAGCAACCACGTGTTGCCGCGTCGAGAAGTAACGTGCGGTCCGGAAATATCCAGCCCGACCTGCACCCAGGGGTGCGTAGGTACGGGAAGAGGGCGTGCCTCGCCCAGGGGTTGGCGATTGGACGGCTTGTTGGCAATACAGGTGTGACAGGAGATCACATACTTGTGCGTATCGATCCACATTGATTTCCAATACCAGCGGTCACAGAGGCGCTGGTAGGTCTTCTCAAGACCCAGGTGAGCGCCGTAAGCTGTATCATGCGCTTCTTGTAGGAGTTGGTTCCGCAGAGCTTTTGCGGTAACGGGCACGACGATGCGCGACTTGTACTGCCGTTTCGTTTCGAGTAGGTCATTATCGGCAATTTGGTACGTCTTGTGAACGGGGTCTTTGGCTGGCGTGCCATTGATTCTGCGGCGCAACTCGATGCACCAAGGGTCCGAAAGTTGCGCTGCACGCACCAGTTCGGTGAAGTTATTCTGCACCGCTGACATGGCGTGCAGGATTCGAGCGTCGGCGGACCCCGCAGCCTCATTGCGTGCGAGGTCAGGCCTTAGGTGACACGAGGATGGTGTCACAGGTTCGTTATGGTCGTACCGGCGCGAGAGTGCGTCGGCCACGACATTGTCGACACCCCGGATGTGTTTCAGGGTAAATTCGTATTCCTGAAGGTACTGAGACCAGCGAACTAACCTGCCTGACAAGTGCGGTTGCGTTTGTAGATATTCCAGGCTTTTATGGTCAGTGCGAATACTGAAAGGCGCTCCGAGAAGGTAGTGTCTCCAATGCTTGACAGAGTCGACAAGCGCCAGTAATTCCTGTTCCCTTGTGGGATAATTCTTCTCTGCGGACGAGAGTTTGCGGGAGTGAAATGCAACCGGACGAAAAATGTTGCTGTTGACATCAGCCTGAAGAAGCACAGCTCCCAGGCCCACTGAAGAAGCGTCAGCCTCGATCATATGATCCGAGTCGACTCGAAATGGTTGCAGCACGGGAGCGGACGTCACGGCGGCCTTAAGGTCGCTGAACGCTCGTGTTTGGTCTGGACCCCAATCAAAGGGAACCGTTGCAGAAAGCAAGTTAGTGAGAGCTCCAGCGCGATGTGCGAAGTGATCGATGTACTCTCGATAATAATTAACCAAGCCTAAAAATGACCTGAGCTGCGAGACAGTTGTGGGGCGGGGCCAGTCGGAGATTGAGGAGACCTTGGAAGGATCCACCTCGATACCATTTTCGGATACGAGATGCCCCAAGAATTCCATGCGCTTTAACAGAAAATGACACTTGCGAAAGTTGGCGTAGAGCTTATGTTGCTTCAACGCTTCTAAAGTTTGTTGTAGGTGCGTCAAGGAGTCGGAAATTGTATCGCCATAGATTCCCATGTCGTCAAGGTAAGTAGTCGCGCAGACTCCCAGCAACGGCTTCAGGACTTTTTGCATGAGCCGCGCGAAAACGGAAGGCGCTGTGCACAGGCCCATAGGCAGGACCCGCCAAGCATATTGGCCAAGGGACGCCGCCACAAAAGCGGATTTATCTTCATCGCGGGGGTCAAGGCGAATCTGCCAGAAACCCGAAGCGAGGTCCAGCCTCGAAAAATATTTGTGTCCTGCGAGCTCGTTAAAAACGTCCGCAGGGTGAGGAAGAGGAAAAGAGTCTCTCTTCATGCGCGCGTTCAGCGCGCGATAGTCGACGGTAAGGCGCCATTTCCCGCCAGGTTTGGGCACCATCAGAACAGGTGCCGCGAAGGGTGACGCAGCGGGGCGAATAAGCCCCGCGGATAACAATTTGTCAAGCTGCTCCCGGCAGGAGGCAAGCTGCGGCGCAGACAAGCGATAAGGTCGTGAGGCGGGAGGAGGTCCTTCTGAAACATGAATGCGTTGAAGAAGGTCAGTGTCCAGCTCCGGTAGAGTGTCCGGAAAGTCTTTGAATTGCTCTTTGTACTGGAGAAGCAGTTGTTGCAAACGGTCTGGCAAATCTGCCGCTTCCGCTGCGAGCCGCGCGCGATTATGTCCAATGTAGTTTTCGATAGTCGTCTCAATATCGTTAGAGTCAGTTGACATGGCAGACAGAACGCGGCCGTCAGGTGCTGACCGTGAGATTGTACCAAGCTGGTTTGCATTGGCATCTGAAATGAAATATTGCTGCTGGTCGTCCGAAACAGTGAAGACCAGCACGTCTGCTTGAGAAAATTGGTGGCACCGCCGTGCCCGATTCCATTGACGCCGTGACAGGGCGTCGTTGCCAGAAACAGTGGCTGAACGAATGTCAGAAATCGGAGAAGAGGCCACGCGATTGTGCGCGGCCGAGCGCCGCGCGCTGGAATGAAAAATCGGCGCCGCGCTGTTGCGCGCCGGTTGAGTAATGGTTGCCGGGCGAGAATTTTTCGCATGTCCGGCGATGCCTGCGAGGCTGTTGTGCGGAACCCGGGGTTCTGCAGGTTCGGTCAAGACGTGCGTGACGTCTTTTACTTGAAGCGAGAGCGAGCGGCCGGAAATATCGACCATCGCGTTGTGGCGTTGGCCAAAAGGCATTCCCAAAATTACGTCTATTGAGGTTAGAGGCAACACGAATGCATTCACGTACGTGAAATAGTCAGAGGAAAGTCGCAACGGTATGCGACATTTATGGGATAGGGCGAGTCTGGCCCCGTTTGGCAAAATTGCCGCCGAAGTTTTCAAGAGGGGAATCACGGCAAGCCCGTGCTTGCGCGCGTATTTTTCAGAAACTGCGTCGAGGGACGCACCAGTGTCGATCAAGATTGACACGGAAATGTCCGTGGAGGCCAGATGGCCCTGCAGGACGATGGGAGTCACCGCGGGGTCTGGATCATTGAATCCAGCCCGCGAAAAGGCTGCCAAGGAAAGTTGTGACAGTCGGTGAGGTATTTCCTTGGCTCTCAGTTCAGGCAGAGGGAGAGCCACGCTCACTCCCTCGCCTGCGATTCGTTTTTTGCATCCCCTACGAGCTCGTCATTGTGGGAATCAAACAGGTGGTCGATCTGATTGACCGTTGGTTTACGGTTCGTGCATTTCTCGTACGAATGACGACTATCTCCGCACCAAGTGCATCTGCCCTGAGCCTTCCGAGTTTGCAGGCGCCATAGCTTGTCATTTTCGGAAATTAAAGTCTTTTCGAATTCCTTTTTCTTCCAAGGGGGCAGGCTCTCAAAATTATCGGGCAAGTTCTGGGGCGGCCTTGCAGTTATCTTCGTGCGATCGCGCTTGTTGTGCGTTGGCTGGCTTATCTGAGCCAGCGGATGGTTGGTAGTTCCTTGCTCGACTAACAGGCCAATCCCTTGAGCCCGGCGCACGATCTCGGTGAAGGAAGTTTTCATCAGATCGTGCGGCGAGATGTTGAGGTGCAGTTTAATTTGCGGTTGTAGGCCGGTGAAAAACACAAAGGCAAAGTGGTTTTCCGTTAAAGTCGAGAGGAACGGGTGATTGTCACGGCCCGCAAAGATTTCCGTCGCCTGGTTGGCGTAGTCGTTGATCGGCAGGCTGCGTTGCTGCAAGCTGCAGAACTGCTTCACGGTATTAAAGTAGTACTCCACCGCATCAGAGAAGGGCGCTGATAGCAGTTCCTGTGTGAACTGGGTGAATGTAGCATCGCGCAGGGGTGTGCCGTTTTTGAGGGAACGATTTTGCGCCCATGTTTCAGCGGGATCCCTCAAATGCAGGATTGCAAAACACACCGGGTTTTGCACACAAATGGTGCTGGCAAAGTTTCGGAAGGAGCGCAACCACTTGTAAAGCTCGCCAACGGACCGCGTGTCCTTTGCAAGCATCTTTTCTGCCACAGGTTTGAACTGGGCCTTTGCGTGTTGATACGCGCAGGGATTATCAATGTCATACGACAAGGATTGGGGAAGACGTTGGAGTTCTTTGAGGTCGTTTTCAGCACTATGATGGCCCGTATCGGTTGTAGCGTCTGAGGGTAGAGACGACGCTGCTTCTTGGGCCCTGATATCGTTGTTGAGCTGTTGCTTCGCAAGCGCTTGCTGGATCTGCGCGACCGCCGCAGCCAGAGCTGCGATTTGATCGTTGGGTACCGAGCCCACGTTAGGGTTAGGTTCGGGGGCGCCGGCTAGGCGCAAGTCCTCATCGTCGAGGTTTAGGACAGCAGTATCCTGCAAGTTGGCACCTGAGATATTGCTGGCAGGATCGGTCATTACTTTTGCCTTCGCTACCAATGTAACGGGGGCACACGGTACAAGGGGATAAGGCCGGTAAGGCCGAAGAAGGGCGGCTAAGGCCCAAGCAAGGTGGCAACGAGAGAGTCGTGGCCCAAAGGTGAGCAAGTCTTTACTGAGTGCGAGTGACGCATGTAACTCGCATATGAGTGATAATTTACACTCATCTTGGAGGTGAACGATGCACCTCTCTAATCTGTTGACATCACGTTGGGTCTCTCTCTTAGAGAGAGGAACCCGAGTGACAGAGGAGAGTAATAAATGGGAGTGAATTGTCTCCGTGTGAGATGGCCAAATAAGCCCATAAAGGTAGCCCCAAGGCTGCAGTCTCCCCTTCCTGAAAAATGACCAGGGTAGGAAGAAGATGAAGTGAGAGTCGAAACAAAGAACGATTGTCGAGAGTAAAACAACGAAATGCTGAGTGAAAAACTGGGAGTACACCAGTGGAAAACGAGATGCCGAGATATCGGCCGAGAGTGACAACTGGAATTAGACCAGGGGAAGAACGAGAGTCCGAGACAATCATTCCAAGAGACGAATTGGAGTTATACCAATAGATGAAGAATGGCTGAGACGGTCAGCCAAAATGAAGAACTGGAATTGTACCAGTAGATGAACGAATGGCTGAGACGGTCAGCCCAAAATGAAGAACTGGAATTATACCAGTACAAGAACAAAAATGCTGAGTACATCAGCCAACAGTGACGAACTGGGATTATACCAGTAGAAGAACGAAATGCTGAGAACATCAGCGAAGAGTATGAAGAACTGGGATTATACCAGTAGAAATTGTCATGAAAAACAAGATGCTGACAACGTCAGCGTGACGAAGGCGTCTGAACATGAAGAGAAAATTCTTCTGAAGACGAATGCGAAAGTGGGAGCGAGAACAAAACAAAACGAGGTGCTGATGACGTCAGCTTCGAGAGAGATCGAAGAGCGCTCAGCCGAGTACAAGAACGAAAATTCAAGAGAGAAAAGGCGGAATTTCAGTCAATTCCAGAAAATACGTTGTGAGTCGAGAAATTTTAAAAAGAACTTGAGTGTAGTCACGAGTTTTGTTGCAGAGCTACGTCGTAGCTGCGGAGAGAGTCTGCCACGCGCTTGGCCGTGGCGGCACGTAGCGTTGGCAATGGAGCGTTTCTGCCATTTCTTGTGCGAAGTTTGTAGGATGGCATGGCTTCGACATCTTGTCGACGAGCGCGGTAGTGTCCAACGGCAACTCTACCACCATGCTGCGTGAGGAGTTCAGTTTCGTACTGCCAAGTGTCATTCGCAGGAGCGAATCCCTGCCAACGGATGAGGTACTTGACACCACCACGCTTGGTCAGTTCGTGCGCGGTGATCTTATCGATTTCGTACGAGGGCACGCCTGCAGCGTCTGTGAAAACAGGAGGAGGCTGTGACGGTGCGCTGCGCGGCAGGTCGGCTGGTCGCGCGACGTGCTCGCGGAGGTCGGAGACGTTAAACGTGTTGGACTTGACACGAATGAGTTCAGGTAAGTCGAGCGTCACTGCGTTTCCTGAGGCAGTAACATGAGTCACTGGGAAGGGACCTAGATATTTTGGCTGAAATTTCCCGGGAGCAGCGAGGTTCAAATGTTTTGTGGAGAGCCAGACAAGGTCTCCAATTGTCATGTCTGCGGGCCTTCGGTGTTTGTTGATCTGTGCAGCCTGACGCAGTTGTGCTTCCTGAATGGCGTCGGCTGCGCGGAGCCGTGCTGTCTCACGGCGCGATAGAAAAGAAGTGGCTGGATCGCACGCTGTTGGCAACGACAAGGGGAGCCGTACATTGTTGCCATATACGATTTCGAAAGGAGCAAGGCCAGTGGAGGCCGAGACAGAACTGTTGAGGGCAAGCTCGATGGCGTCTAGGTGCTCATCCCAAGCTTCATGCGTGCCGTCCAAGCAGCACCGCAAAGTATCGATGACGGTTCGAATTGTTCGTTCGGACAGGCCGTCAGTCTCCGGGTGATAAGCGGTCGAGAATCGTAAGTTGGTACCGCAGTGCTTGAAAAGCTTGCGCCAAAATTCTGACAGCCACTGCGAGCCGCGATCAGAAACCAAGATATCGGGCAGCCCGTGATGTTTGACAACTGTAGAAAAGAACAGGTTTGCGCATACTTCGGCGCTCAGTGGGTTGCCGGCATGTCCCGGCGCGGCCGCAAGATGAACTTGCTTTGCGAGGTGATCAACGAACACGAGCAACCACGTGTTGCCGCGTCGAGAAGTAACGTGCGGTCCGGAAATATCCAGCCCGACCTGCACCCAGGGGTGCGTAGGTACGGGAAGAGGGCGTGCCTCGCCCAGGGGTTGGCGATTGGACGGCTTGTTGGCAATACAGGTGTGACAGGAGATCACATACTTGTGCGTATCGATCCACATTGATTTCCAATACCAGCGGTCACAGAGGCGCTGGTAGGTCTTCTCAAGACCCAGGTGAGCGCCGTAAGCTGTATCATGCGCTTCTTGTAGGAGTTGGTTCCGCAGAGCTTTTGCGGTAACGGGCACGACGATGCGCGACTTGTACTGCCGTTTCGTTTCGAGTAGGTCATTATCGGCAATTTGGTACGTCTTGTGAACGGGGTCTTTGGCTGGCGTGCCATTGATTCTGCGGCGCAACTCGATGCACCAAGGGTCCGAAAGTTGCGCTGCACGCACCAGTTCGGTGAAGTTATTCTGCACCGCTGACATGGCGTGCAGGATTCGAGCGTCGGCGGACCCCGCAGCCTCATTGCGTGCGAGGTCAGGCCTTAGGTGACACGAGGATGGTGTCACAGGTTCGTTATGGTCGTACCGGCGCGAGAGTGCGTCGGCCACGACATTGTCGACACCCCGGATGTGTTTCAGGGTAAATTCGTATTCCTGAAGGTACTGAGACCAGCGAACTAACCTGCCTGACAAGTGCGGTTGCGTTTGTAGATATTCCAGGCTTTTATGGTCAGTGCGAATACTGAAAGGCGCTCCGAGAAGGTAGTGTCTCCAATGCTTGACAGAGTCGACAAGCGCCAGTAATTCCTGTTCCCTTGTGGGATAATTCTTCTCTGCGGACGAGAGTTTGCGGGAGTGAAATGCAACCGGACGAAAAATGTTGCTGTTGACATCAGCCTGAAGAAGCACAGCTCCCAGGCCCACTGAAGAAGCGTCAGCCTCGATCATATGATCCGAGTCGACTCGAAATGGTTGCAGCACGGGAGCGGACGTCACGGCGGCCTTAAGGTCGCTGAACGCTCGTGTTTGGTCTGGACCCCAATCAAAGGGAACCGTTGCAGAAAGCAAGTTAGTGAGAGCTCCAGCGCGATGTGCGAAGTGATCGATGTACTCTCGATAATAATTAACCAAGCCTAAAAATGACCTGAGCTGCGAGACAGTTGTGGGGCGGGGCCAGTCGGAGATTGAGGAGACCTTGGAAGGATCCACCTCGATACCATTTTCGGATACGAGATGCCCCAAGAATTCCATGCGCTTTAACAGAAAATGACACTTGCGAAAGTTGGCGTAGAGCTTATGTTGCTTCAACGCTTCTAAAGTTTGTTGTAGGTGCGTCAAGGAGTCGGAAATTGTATCGCCATAGATTCCCATGTCGTCAAGGTAAGTAGTCGCGCAGACTCCCAGCAACGGCTTCAGGACTTTTTGCATGAGCCGCGCGAAAACGGAAGGCGCTGTGCACAGGCCCATAGGCAGGACCCGCCAAGCATATTGGCCAAGGGACGCCGCCACAAAAGCGGATTTATCTTCATCGCGGGGGTCAAGGCGAATCTGCCAGAAACCCGAAGCGAGGTCCAGCCTCGAAAAATATTTGTGTCCTGCGAGCTCGTTAAAAACGTCCGCAGGGTGAGGAAGAGGAAAAGAGTCTCTCTTCATGCGCGCGTTCAGCGCGCGATAGTCGACGGTAAGGCGCCATTTCCCGCCAGGTTTGGGCACCATCAGAACAGGTGCCGCGAAGGGTGACGCAGCGGGGCGAATAAGCCCCGCGGATAACAATTTGTCAAGCTGCTCCCGGCAGGAGGCAAGCTGCGGCGCAGACAAGCGATAAGGTCGTGAGGCGGGAGGAGGTCCTTCTGAAACATGAATGCGTTGAAGAAGGTCAGTGTCCAGCTCCGGTAGAGTGTCCGGAAAGTCTTTGAATTGCTCTTTGTACTGGAGAAGCAGTTGTTGCAAACGGTCTGGCAAATCTGCCGCTTCCGCTGCGAGCCGCGCGCGATTATGTCCAATGTAGTTTTCGATAGTCGTCTCAATATCGTTAGAGTCAGTTGACATGGCAGACAGAACGCGGCCGTCAGGTGCTGACCGTGAGATTGTACCAAGCTGGTTTGCATTGGCATCTGAAATGAAATATTGCTGCTGGTCGTCCGAAACAGTGAAGACCAGCACGTCTGCTTGAGAAAATTGGTGGCACCGCCGTGCCCGATTCCATTGACGCCGTGACAGGGCGTCGTTGCCAGAAACAGTGGCTGAACGAATGTCAGAAATCGGAGAAGAGGCCACGCGATTGTGCGCGGCCGAGCGCCGCGCGCTGGAATGAAAAATCGGCGCCGCGCTGTTGCGCGCCGGTTGAGTAATGGTTGCCGGGCGAGAATTTTTCGCATGTCCGGCGATGCCTGCGAGGCTGTTGTGCGGAACCCGGGGTTCTGCAGGTTCGGTCAAGACGTGCGTGACGTCTTTTACTTGAAGCGAGAGCGAGCGGCCGGAAATATCGACCATCGCGTTGTGGCGTTGGCCAAAAGGCATTCCCAAAATTACGTCTATTGAGGTTAGAGGCAACACGAATGCATTCACGTACGTGAAATAGTCAGAGGAAAGTCGCAACGGTATGCGACATTTATGGGATAGGGCGAGTCTGGCCCCGTTTGGCAAAATTGCCGCCGAAGTTTTCAAGAGGGGAATCACGGCAAGCCCGTGCTTGCGCGCGTATTTTTCAGAAACTGCGTCGAGGGACGCACCAGTGTCGATCAAGATTGACACGGAAATGTCCGTGGAGGCCAGATGGCCCTGCAGGACGATGGGAGTCACCGCGGGGTCTGGATCATTGAATCCAGCCCGCGAAAAGGCTGCCAAGGAAAGTTGTGACAGTCGGTGAGGTATTTCCTTGGCTCTCAGTTCAGGCAGAGGGAGAGCCACGCTCACTCCCTCGCCTGCGATTCGTTTTTTGCATCCCCTACGAGCTCGTCATTGTGGGAATCAAACAGGTGGTCGATCTGATTGACCGTTGGTTTACGGTTCGTGCATTTCTCGTACGAATGACGACTATCTCCGCACCAAGTGCATCTGCCCTGAGCCTTCCGAGTTTGCAGGCGCCATAGCTTGTCATTTTCGGAAATTAAAGTCTTTTCGAATTCCTTTTTCTTCCAAGGGGGCAGGCTCTCAAAATTATCGGGCAAGTTCTGGGGCGGCCTTGCAGTTATCTTCGTGCGATCGCGCTTGTTGTGCGTTGGCTGGCTTATCTGAGCCAGCGGATGGTTGGTAGTTCCTTGCTCGACTAACAGGCCAATCCCTTGAGCCCGGCGCACGATCTCGGTGAAGGAAGTTTTCATCAGATCGTGCGGCGAGATGTTGAGGTGCAGTTTAATTTGCGGTTGTAGGCCGGTGAAAAACACAAAGGCAAAGTGGTTTTCCGTTAAAGTCGAGAGGAACGGGTGATTGTCACGGCCCGCAAAGATTTCCGTCGCCTGGTTGGCGTAGTCGTTGATCGGCAGGCTGCGTTGCTGCAAGCTGCAGAACTGCTTCACGGTATTAAAGTAGTACTCCACCGCATCAGAGAAGGGCGCTGATAGCAGTTCCTGTGTGAACTGGGTGAATGTAGCATCGCGCAGGGGTGTGCCGTTTTTGAGGGAACGATTTTGCGCCCATGTTTCAGCGGGATCCCTCAAATGCAGGATTGCAAAACACACCGGGTTTTGCACACAAATGGTGCTGGCAAAGTTTCGGAAGGAGCGCAACCACTTGTAAAGCTCGCCAACGGACCGCGTGTCCTTTGCAAGCATCTTTTCTGCCACAGGTTTGAACTGGGCCTTTGCGTGTTGATACGCGCAGGGATTATCAATGTCATACGACAAGGATTGGGGAAGACGTTGGAGTTCTTTGAGGTCGTTTTCAGCACTATGATGGCCCGTATCGGTTGTAGCGTCTGAGGGTAGAGACGACGCTGCTTCTTGGGCCCTGATATCGTTGTTGAGCTGTTGCTTCGCAAGCGCTTGCTGGATCTGCGCGACCGCCGCAGCCAGAGCTGCGATTTGATCGTTGGGTACCGAGCCCACGTTAGGGTTAGGTTCGGGGGCGCCGGCTAGGCGCAAGTCCTCATCGTCGAGGTTTAGGACAGCAGTATCCTGCAAGTTGGCACCTGAGATATTGCTGGCAGGATCGGTCATTACTTTTGCCTTCGCTACCAATGTAACGGGGGCACACGGTACAAGGGGATAAGGCCGGTAAGGCCGAAGAAGGGCGGCTAAGGCCCAAGCAAGGTGGCAACGAGAGAGTCGTGGCCCAAAGGTGAGCAAGTCTTTACTGAGTGCGAGTGACGCATGTAACTCGCATATGAGTGATAATTTACACTCATCTTGGAGGTGAACGATGCACCTCTCTAATCTGTTGACATCACGTTGGGTCTCTCTCTTAGAGAGAGGAACCCGAGTGACAGAGGAGAGTAATAAATGGGAGTGAATTGTCTCCGTGTGAGATGGCCAAATAAGCCCATAAAGGTAGCCCCAAGGCTGCAGTCTCCCCTTCCTGAAAAATGACCAGGGTAGGAAGAAGATGAAGTGAGAGTCGAAACAAAGAACGATTGTCGAGAGTAAAACAACGAAATGCTGAGTGAAAAACTGGGAGTACACCAGTGGAAAACGAGATGCCGAGATATCGGCCGAGA
>Ga0209309_10003987_pt1 | contig 12421 bp, 19 predicted proteins | sample COGITO_mtgs_1204_2_FD_184807 | JGI IMG/M metagenome (GOLD analysis project Ga0209309, IMG submission 184807) | Pelagic marine microbial communities from North Sea - COGITO_mtgs_120412 (SPAdes) (version 2) | ecosystem: Environmental > Aquatic > Marine > Epipelagic ...
GGAGAGGTCTGGGAGCGGGCCATCGAAGCGGTTGCGAGACAGCACGAGCCGGGAGAGCCGCGTCAGCGCACCAACAGCATCGACGAGCTGCGCGACCAAACCGCCTCAGGGCACGCTCGTGCAATGCGTAGCGCGACACGGCGGGCCGATGAGCGAGCTACAGGGCGCATGCCAAGGGCAGTGGGCGGGCGGGCGGCTGCTGGCGGGGTGGTGAGGTCGCGGGCGGGGCGCAACGTTGCCGGACAGCAGGTTGTTGTCCAGCTCGAGAGTCTGCAGAGAGACGCGCGCAGGCAGAGCAACGGTTCAGAGCGCTGCGTAACTTCGATGCAGGTGAAGGTTTCCCGGCGGAAAGGCAGATTGTTCGCGCCGCCTCCGTGGGAGTGCGGTCTGGGGGCGGGAGCATGCCTGCAGGAGGTAGAGCTGCGCGAGCTCCGGCGGAATCTCGCCAATGATTGAGTTCCGCGCGATGCCACCACCGCCCTGGCCGCCCAGGAAGAGACCACGGAGATGCGTGAGGTTCCCGATGTCTGGTGGTATGGTCCCTGCAGGCGTGCCATTCTGTCAGCGAGGGCAAGGGTTGGCAACACAGCGGGGCGCGCAGGCGGGCGGGAGACAGAGTGAAGACACGGGCGCGGGGAGGCCGCATGTGCGCGCACCGGTGAGCTGGTTCGCAGGAAGCGATAGGCCTAGAATGCGGCCCTGCTCAGAGCAGGTGATGCCATGCCACCTGTCGAGACACGGGTCCGCCGCGATGAAGTTGGAGAAAAACTCCTTGAAGAGCAGCATCCCGTCTATCGACTTGTCACGCCCCTCGACACGTGCCTCTCCACGCACGGGGTCGGTCCGTTGTCGAAGTGCATTCTCGAGCATTGGGTCGATCTGCGTGTCGAGCCAGCCCACATCCTCGAGCGCGAAGCGGTTCTCAGGCTCAGGGATTCGAAAGAGTGGATTGTGGACCTTCAGGCCTGGGAAGCAGGGTGGGAAGCGGCAACCGACATAGTTAACATTCAACCCGCGCTTGAACTCTTCTTGGGTCAGAACCTCGTCACCATCGAGGTCAAATACGTCGTCAAACTGCTCGCGTGCCTCCTCGAGCACCTCCCAGCCCTCGCGGTTGTGCCAGCCCGGCCCGCCCAGGGCGAAGAATATCTGGCTCAGTGCCTCCGAATCTGTCTCTAGCGTCGTATCCGCACCGGCATGAAAGGACACTTCAGAGAGAAGGAGGCCCAAGGCCACTAGCACCACTGGGAGAGGGCAGCAGGATTCTTCCCGCACCCGAACCCTACCGCGCCGGTATACCGCATCGTGCGCATTTCTAGGACACAAATCCCTTCTTTTGCAGGTAGGAGGGCGGTCAGCCCTGCACATAAACTCCCGCATCTGAGGTGCTGTATCCTCAATGTATCTCAAGCCCCGCTGTGCGGCGGCTCATCTCATCCGCTGGCCAGCGGATGAGATGAGGTGATGCCCGTTTGGACGGAGGCGGGCCGGGGTCTGTAAAACTACTTTTATGAAGCCGGATTGCGCTGTTCACTGCCTCTCCACTGCTTCTCCTTGGAAGGAAGCCTTGCAGGCTCTTCCTTAAACTTCGCTCCCGCAACCCACCACATCTGTACGTTTTACACACTACTTCATCTGCTACGATGCAATCCCAAACATTCGGCGGCTTTGATAGTGATTCCCCTCCGTGCCGCCGAGAACCCTTGTCTTGAGTTCCTGTGCACAGTGATCGCGGGGGCCAGCCCCATCGCGCACGCTGCACTCAGAATGACAGTGTCCTTTGTGCGAGCAGGCTTCCAGCGGCCCATCAACTGGTCCGCTTTGGGGAAGATGGGCGAAATCTCCCCGCGGGTGCAGCAGCATTTGCTCAAGGTTTACGCCACACTGTCGACTGGCATCCTTGCCGCGGCGATCGGTGCATACATCGATCACAAGTTCTTTGTCGCTGGTGTCGTGACCCAGCTCGCTCTTTTTGCTGCTGTGATCGGACTCAACTTCATTCACGGTCTGACCCGGCCCACGGGCCCTGCACCAGGGGCCAGCCCACTGTTTGTCTCAGTTTGTGAAATGCGAACCTAGTCAAGTTTCCCTGTGAAGGAACAAGGGCTGATGACTGCGGGCGGTGCTCTGGCCTCAGACACGATGAATAGACTGGTCATCTTCTCGGCAACTGGACTGTTGATGGGCATCAACCTCGGGCCGCTTCTTGAGGCGGCAGCCGTTGTCGCCCCTGAGGCTATCGTGACGGCGCTGATGGGCACCGCTCTCATCTTCGCATCCTTCTCTGCCGCGGCCTTGTTCGCAAAGCGTCGTTCACTGCTTTTCATTGGGGGGATCTGTGGATCTTTTATGTCGATGATGATCTCCCTGAGGTTCCTGAACTTCGTCTTCGGCGGCTACCTTTCGTCCGGGCTCTTCGAGATGCAACTCTACGGCGGACTCGCAATGTTCATGGGGTATGTCATCTTCGATACTCAGATGATCATTGAGGAGGCGTCGCAACCTTCGCACCTCCAACGGAAGGACTTTGTCTCCCATGCCTTGGAACTCCTGATCGACTTCGTCGGTATCTTCGTGCGCCTACTCGTCATCCTAATGCGAAACGCTGACAAGCAGAAGCGCCGCGATGAGGAGCGCCGCAATCGCCACTCCCGATAGGCTACCCACGATGCACCTTGTGGCCACTTACCCTAAGGCAACTGGCGCTCCAAGGTTTTGCATCGCAGCCGCTGGCAAGAGACGTGTTTGCATGTGTGTGTGGCCCACACTTGCATTTTCCTGTGTCCGCCCAGCCCACTACGCGGTGAGGCGCGGTAGCTTGCGCTCTAGCCATTCTAGTCGTCTGCTGCGCGGCGACGGCCCCAAGTAAAATAAAAGAGCGAACAAAATGGTACAGTTCATGTTCTTGCTGGCCGGGGCCGGAGCCTCTAGCCCGTCTACCGATCGGCGCTTTGTGAGTTTTTGGTTGCTGAAAGCCTCTCCATCTATGATTACCAGTCTGCACAAGTGGAAGCCTAGCCGCTACGAAGGTGTGCCTCAGAAGGCCCGCCCACGCACTTGAATCCCTGGGCACCTGTCCTCTCCGCGACATTACGTTCGCAGAGATTCAAGCATCTGCTCCAACTGCTTCTGCATAGCAAGCACATTCTCGGCTGCCTTGAGCTTGATGCTCTTAGACATAACGGACACCTGACAGTCAGTGCAAGCTCAGTCTCTCGCGGCCAGCCCCCCACCGCGAGGGCGCGGTCACACCTCGTCGGGATTCGCGAGGTTGATCGTCTCGTCGCCCCGCCCAGTCCCCATGGCAAACGCAGCAATCTGGTTGTTCCCGTCAACAATCATCTGCGCAGTCGCCAACGCCCGCGTGTGAGCGCTGTTTGTCGCGCGTCAGGCCCGCGCGTAATCACCAGGCGGCTGGACCGGCGCGCAAGGCAGCCACTCGAGTGTTTCTGCACTGCAAAGCGTGCCACACACAAGTGCAGTTGGTGCTTGGACCTGAGCTTTGGCGTCACTCGTGAGGACCTTGCCGGGTGAGCCACGTGCCGACATGATCGATTCACCGCGCTTTGGCAACCTGCACACACGCACGCACACACACACACTGAGACCTCCTCGACACATAGCGCTCACCTGCTGTGCACCACTTGCATGCAAGACCCAGGGCAGAAGAGCAGAGCGGGCCCTGCAACGACAGCTCATGGGGTGCCCTGTGGTGGGCGGCAAGGGAAGGGAGCACAAACCTGAGGCTGGTGCCAGGGGGGGCGAGGCCCAGTCCGCCGTGCTGATTATTGGCGGGAGTGCAGGGTAGATCCGGGCGGAGCATTGGCGTCTGTGCGACGGCGGCAGAACCCTTCCCTGCAGGCGTCGCAAGGACCTGGCTATTCTTGGTCATGCGGCGCGTGGTGCGTGGTGCCGTGAAGACCTCTTCCTCATCAGGCTTGCGCTTCACCGCAGAGTTGACAGAGGCGAATTTGCTCTGCAAGCGTGTTGAGCGCAGCACGGTCTGCGAGCCGTTCTGGTTCTGAACCACCTTGAATGGCGTCCGGGTTGGCATCCCCTCCACCTCTTTTGGTGGTGCTGCTGCGGTTGTGGATGCAAACTCCGCCGCCAGTGCCTTGAGGTCGTCGGTCTCGAGGTCCTTGGCGTACGCGGCATTCTGAGTGAAGAACTCTGCTACCGTCATCTCGCGCACCTTCTTCGGCAGTTTTTGGATCTGCACTGCGTACTCGCTACGAATAGTCTTCGCCAGTCGCTCCGCCTCACTCTGCAGCATCTGGCATTTGGACTCCACTGCAAGCCGAGACCAGCGGTCGAGATCAGCATTCAGATTGTTTATCTAGCTGCTAAAAACAGGAGGGGTGCGCTGCCAGACACTTTCCCTGACTCAGATAATCTCTCTGGCTCCGAGACTCGCGGCAGTGGTGGGAGTGAGGGTGGTGCCGCGCAGTGGGACCGACTGATTGCGACAAGGGCACTCAGCCCTCCCCTGAACGCAGCGTCTCACGGGATTTCCTGGGTGGAAAAACCTTCCACGTCGAGTTCCTCCACAAGCGCGGCAAGTTTAGCATCAGCGTCGGCCTTCTTGCTTGCAGCATTGTCCACTGCGGCTGCAGCAGCCCTCTTGCGCGGCGGCATCCTCAGCCTTCGTTCCACGCCTCCAGAGATCGAGTTCAAACTCTCTCCAACGGAACACTTTGGATCAAAAGTGTAATCACGTTGGAGCCAATTTCGGTTCTGCGGAGCTGAAGGGGCACTCAGCGCAGCAATGGCTTCTCCTCTCTGTGCGACCCCGCCTGCATCTTGACCCCGCTCGAATATCGCAGATTGTCCTGGATGGGTTATTGTCTCCAAGCTACCACCAGTGCGCTCGGTGGTGCTCGTGTGCTGTTCAATCCTTAAACGTGCGCATGCGACTGACCCTGGCGCCCCGTGCTCGCGCAGACGGAGCGGTAGGGGATGCCGCTCAGCCGGCGAGACGAAGCCGGCAGGTGTCACGGGTGGTGGTGCCGGGGATTGCTGGTCTGGTTATGACAGCTCTGTTGGTGGTTGGGACGCTTCTGCATGTGTCACAGCCCGCCACGCTCGATGAGATGGCGCCACAGCAGTACTACGCGGACATGCCTCAGCAGCCGCAGCTTGCCAGCGCGGCGGATCTCCAGCAGCAGCTCCGCCAGTTCAACCAAGCCAATACGCAGCAGCTTCCGATTATGCAGACGACGACAACCACCACCAGTCCGATGGGCGCGCCCTGTGGCTGCGTGGCTCTTCCATCGTGTCCGTGCGCAGGCGCTGTCCTGGCTCCGTCAGCGGCTCCGTGGTACTATCCGCAACGTTCCAAGGCTCTTCAGGGGCTAATGCCCGGCGCGTCGCAGTACTACTCGCCGTCGATCACCGCAGACGATGGGCTGACGGCTGACACCGCGAACAAGATGCAGACTCTCCTGCAGAAGATGACGAGGGAGCTGTCGACTGACACGATGGAGATTGCAAATCTGCAGAATCAGATTGCCATCGACAATGCCAACAACAAGTTTCTGGCAAAACTCTACAACAACGTTGTGACGATGCGCACTCGTCGTGGGCCGCAGGGCCAGCCCGGCCCGATGGGCCCAACCGATCGCGTCGGTCCTCCGGGGGATCAGGGCCCGCAAGGGGAGCAGGGTGACACGGGGCCCAAGGGCCCACCCGGTGTTGACAATGAGGTGCAGGGTCCGATGGGCCCGCCTGGTCCGATGGGTCCGCCTGGGCCTGTGGGGTTGCCCGGCCCAGCAGCCCCAGCCCCGGCGGCTGGGGGCATGTCTGGGGGCAGGCGCCGCAGCAAGGGGAAGGGACGCGGACGCGGGAGTGGTGGGGGGGGCTCTGGCGGTGGAATGCTCCACAGCGTCAGCAGCAGCAGCAGCAGCAGCAGCAGCAGCAGTAGCAGCAGCAGCAGCAGCAGCAGCAGCGTGGGGTTCAAGGTCGCGAAGGGGAGCACCGGCTGCTTTTCGGTCAACCAAAATGGGGAGCGCATTGAGGTATCTTGCGGCGCCGCCGCAGCCGAGCCGGCGAAGCAGGCGCTTTTCGCGCAGGATGGGCGGCCTCTGCCGTACCGGCGCAGTGATGGTGTGCAAATGGTTCCCGTCATGGTCAAGGATAAGCACTAACGCGGGGGATTGCCGTGATCGGGACGAGCATGCGTGGTCGTGCGGTGTCTTGATGTCGAGTAAAGCCATCCTACTGGTGGTGATGCTGTGAGGCACATGCTGTACAGCCACCCTGTGTGGTCTCCACTTAGAGCATCACACGCATCCCTCAACGCTCCCTGCGGTTTCACCGCGCACGGCCCCTAGCGCTGGGCGGCCGCGCGCTTCCCGGCCGCGCGCTCCCCGGCCGCCCGCCGCCCTGCCCTCCACCGTCTCCGCCACCGGAATACTCAACCCGCCGCCCCCCGCCCCCGTCCCCGCCTCCAACTCCAACTCCACCCCCGGGCCCGGCCCCGCTCGGTCCGACAGTCCGATCGCCCGTCCTTGCGTCGACACTGATGCTGAAGCCGCCGCCGCCACCGCCCCGGCCGCCCCGGCCGCCCCCGCCACTGTGCCTTTGCACACCACCACCACCACTACCATGAAACCCACCGCCCCGTCCTCCTCCTCCTCCCCTGCTGCCGCCGCCGCGCCCACCGCGAGGCGCGTCGCCGCCGCGCATGGCCTGGTTCGCCCGGCGCACCTCTGCGACCATGTCGCGCGTGTCGATGGTTTCCACCCGGCCCCCGCGGTCCGGTACTCTGCCCATCTTTACCTGCTTGAGCGGGCCAGGTGCCGGCGTGCATGGTAGACAAGCCGCCGCCATGTCCGGCGTGGCGCAGTACACATCGTACACAGAGAACGAAGGCGCCCCCTGAGAGGAAAGGGGGGGGAGGGTGTGAGCACGCTGCGTGTCGGCCGCGCGCGCGATGCGGTGGTCTCGCTGTACCTTTAGCGCGGCGATGCGGTGTGCAGCCAGCGCAGGAAGTGAGGCCGGCCCGCTGTCAGCGGTACACTTGCGGGCGCCGCTGCGGGGCCCGTCAGGATCCACGCGTTTGGAGTAGCTGAACGACGACGCGACGACTCCAAGGCGCTGCGGGGCGGCGAGGCGCGGCGTCAGCTCAGCGGCTGGAGCAAGCATTACTCTTCGCACGCGCAGGCTCCTCGGGGCGTGTGCACGCAAGAAGAGGAGGCGCAGCGAAGTGGCGCAGGGGGCTGGGGCGGCGCCTCTAGCAGCATCTCCTTGCGCTGGGCGTACTGCGCGCGGAACTCAGACGACACCTCCGCGAGGACCTCGACCTTCGAGACGCCGAGAGCCGTGAGAGACCCGGCCGCGGCAGTGGCGTGTGCATCCCGGGCGGACAGGATAGGCGAGCGGCAGCACAGGGCCGGCGGCAGGGGGCCGGCGCGCGACGCCGGGGAGTACGCCCCGAGGCGGCGGCGATCGGCGGGTTGGCGCACCTGTGCTTCCGAGAGGCTGCCTTTTGGGACGATAGGCACGAGCTGGCGGGTGCCAGCTTGCCCCACGCGCTGTGCTGCCTGCGCGACCACGCGGACCTCGTCCGCCTCGTCAGCGACCTGGCCGCAGAACGCCGGGCTCAGCATAACTTTCACGCACAGGACCACGGTCTCGCAGTGTGGGCACCTTCGGCGTTTCAGAAAGAATCAAAGACACGCACGCGATCACGATCATGTTGCAGCAGATGGATCACAGAAAAGACTACGTCCACATGGTGCTGCTCAGCTGAGCGGGCTGAAACCCCAGAGCAGGCACGAAGTCGGTCCATCGCTGCCCGCCTCCCAACCGACACTCCTTGACCCCTGTCGGCCCTGGGCGCGGGCGCAAGCGCGGGCACAGCGGGTGGGGCGGCAAGGAGCAGAAGTTTTGCCGTCTGCAGGCGCGCCACAATGATCTCGAGTGTTTCAAAGCGCCCCGGCGGGGTTGACAGGTCGATAACGGTTGCGCGCGACGCGCCAACGTTCGCGGGATAGCCCCACGAGGCAAGAACCCGTGCAAGGGCGTCGAGCGACGACGGCTCGTCCCTGTGAGACTTGACCTCGGCGCGTGCGATGTGCTGCAGGAGCCGCGAACACATCCCGAGGTAGCGGTCGCGGCCCTCGGCGGTCGCAATCATCGCGGTGAGGCCCTCCTCGCTCACCTGGCAACAGCGACGCGAAGCATCAGGCGCCGATGCAGGAAGGGCGGCTGGGCGCGGGGAGTGGGGCACCAGCCTGCACGGCTTCAAAGAGGTCCAGATCTTCCAGGCGTTCCGACACTGACGTGAGAAGGTCGTACGACACCCCCAATTCATCACGGTCCTCCCCAGGTGCATCCCCCGCATAAGGTCCATCATGCACCGCCGCTGCACCGGAATCAGCGACATCCTGCAGCGCGGACACTACCATGTCGGTCGCGCGAGTGGTCACTGCATTGGACTTGTCGGCCTTCTTCTCGCTTATTGTCGATGCCTCTGCCTGCGAGAGTGCTAGCTTGCCTGCCTTGCCAGCAGCCCTTTTTGTCGTCTCCCCGCCGAGGGCGATTCCCATGAAGCTCGAAACCACTTCCCACTTCTTCCCGCTGCGCCCATCCGATTTACTCACCTTCTCACTGTCCTCCTCGGCTCCCGCCGACAGTGCGCTATCGTCCCTGCCATTGCCCCCGCCCTTGCCGGCGCCCTCTTTCTTCCCTTTTTTGCCGCGTCCAAGCTGCAGGGCCTCAGCCTCGAAGCGAATATCCTTGCAGAGCGTCTCTTGCCAACCATCATCTTCGTGGCCTTTGAACATGACCAGTTGCGAGTCCGAACCAACCACTTTGCCGAGCACACACGCGTGGTAAGTGTTGTCACCGTGGAAAATCGCTTGAGCCGAAGTGCCCTCCCCAGACCGTGCCCCGCCATTGCCTTCACCGCCTTTCGTCCCGTGCTCAACCACCCCTTCTACATTATGCTCGTCCTTATCACCTGCTATATACTCCCACGAACCAGCGCTCAGCCATGTTTGCCCTGCAGCAGCAACCCGTTCGCGTTTGCATGGTGCTGGGTGGCAACCTTGGCGAAGCTGCGAAAGGCGTTGCGCTGCAGCTGCAGTCGGGCGGGCGGTGCCCTTCCGTTGCGGCTTGGCGCTGCGCGCTGGGCTCTGAATCACTAACCGGCCATCATCAAGACTTCCCCCCTCCATGGCGCCTCTAGCGCTCGCGAAGTTCCAGCACCAGCCAGCCACCCAGTGTAAAGCACCGAGACTATTTTGTGCGACTAGGCGGGGTGCCATGGAAGCAGTACACCCTCCTTCGACACCCCCTTCTCGGCTTTCACCGAGATAGATCGCGGATTGTGGTTTTTGCATCCATCCCCCACCTTAGGAACTCTCTGAGAAGCATCGGCACCCCCGTTCGGACGTGCCTCTGCGTGACCGTGCGGTCGCGGGAAGCAAAAACGTATCAGTGGTCGCACGAGGGGTGCAAACGCAATGCTCTTCAGCAAATGCGGGAATGCCTCACGGATCGCGCAGATGGGGCGGATGAGAGGCAAAGACGAGCAGCAAATTGCACTACGCGATCGCCTAAAGTATCATGCCACGACCGACGAAGGTGGACGCAAACACCGCCCTTGTTGCGCCTATTGCTTTTCCTGGGCCTAATCACAAGCCTGACCTTGTTTCTCTGTGGTTATGCAGATGAGAGGGAGAGACTGGAACGCGAAGCGTTGGATAAAGTGGCACTTACGTCGCTGACCAGTGGGATTCAACGGAGCAGACAAGCCATAGCGGAAGCAAAGCGGAGGGAGGCAGCGGAACGCAAGGCCATGCTGGAGCACCCTGAGTGGTGAGGCCAGACTGAGAAGCTGACGCTCTCTGTATTTTAGCCTTTTGGGTTAGCTCTGATCAGGAAATTGCTACTCTTCAGCTGGTCCTGATCCAGGAACCCGAGTGCAAGCAGGTTCGAGAAGTCACACCTCAGGAAAGACGGAAAGCGCTGGAGCATGATGGATGCGGTCGGGCCGATCCAGGCGGGCCATCGTCCAACTTCCATGCAGTGCGCAGCAATTACTACTCTTTCCTTTCCATGCAAGCATTGCTCAGATACTCCTCGGCAGGCCCTGGCTCGCGGGAGGCGGCTGCGTAACCTGAACCAGCAGAAGCTCAGCGCCCAGCGCAGGGCGGTCCAACAGGCACGGCTGTCTGTTCTCCTCGCCCCTGACACTTACATAGTGCACTACGTTTCTGCGGTTCAATTGCCCAATGTGCCCATGCCCGGTCAACCGCAGGTCTTCGCGACGCGGATCCAGATCTGGTGGCGAACGTTTTCTTCGCGTGTTGCGCGGCAGCGCCGGCGTGAGGCAGTAGAGGCCGCTGCACGTCAGGTACTCCTTCCCGTACCCTCTACGTGCAGCACCTTTTGATATGCCATCCTAATTCGCTTCTGAAGAATTCGTACTGGAGATGAGAGATGGCGCTGAGTTGTCGTCGAACACGACGTTGATGGTAGTTGGAATCAGGGCTGAGCAAAGTGCACGGACCGCAGGTACTCCAGCGCACAGCGCGCGCGCTCGTGCAGGTGCAGCCAGCTAAGGCGATGCGTCTATTACTACATGGTGCAGCGAGCAAAATTCAGCGGTTCGTGCTGCACGTTGCTATCACGCCTGCGTCTGATGCTTTCTCCCTCAGTAGCCCAGATAAATCACTTCATTCCACAACTGGCCCTGGCAGTTGCTTCCGGTCGTCAAGGATGCGTCGTGTGCTCCGTGAGCTGCTGCGACGGCGACTGGAGGCGGCGGTCACCAAGGTCCAGTATGCATGGCGTGAACAGATGCGCTGGCGGACGTTTCTCGCGGAGGATGTTGCTACCGTCTACGAGCAGGAGAGCAACGCCGATTCCCACCGATCGCCAGCAAGCCCTGTGCCAATATGCATGCTTGTCGAACCTCTGAACACAGTCGGGCCGATCCTTTCAACTTTTGCCCTGGCGTGTGCGAGCAGGCCCAGGTTGTGAAGCACGAGCTCTTGTTTGTGGACCCAAACGCGACCAAAGAGCAGCAGCGTGAGATGCGTGAGCATCGAAAGGGGTCGATGGACCGCTTCATGACCCGCACTGGGCTCTTAGGGCGCCGCATTGCCTTTCAACGGGCCCGCCGTGAGGTTGCATCCTGAATCCTGGTCTCGAATTCCTATCAATAGGCTCCACTTTAGATCACGTGGGATCGTAACATGAGGACATTTCTTGGAAGCTCGGGTCTGACACGAAATTTTCATTCACACCTTTCGGGGCCTGACTCATCGCACCCAGGAGCTTGGGGACCACGAGGCGGCTTTCAGCTTCAAAGAAGCTATGGAGGTACTTATCTTGCCGCGCTCTTAGACTAAAGTTCATAGCTTCAGTATGCTGGAGTGGACGGTCAATTTCGAACAATTTTCTCTGGCCCGGCATTTGCCCTTTGGGGATACGGCGCAGTTGCCAATAAACGATTGGTTACAAGGTGCTGAGTGATATTCATGTGCTCATCAGGTCACGAAAGCGCAAGTAGTCGACCTCTGCTCTCGGAACAATGTGAGGCGACCCCTAGCAGCTCCGCCTGTGACGCGCAACTTTGTTGTTTTGATCGTGACAAGTTTCGTGCCACTGTAGCCCATGCTCCTCCATTTAACGCCTCGATGCTGCGATGTTCTGCCCAAAGTTCGAGCTCGGGTTCATGACCCGTCTGTATTACTTTCGCGTCAGGATACGCGAGCAGTTGAAGAGGTTCTACAGGACTGTAGGAATCGCGGCGTAGCCTCTCTAGTGATCACAAACTTTGACGGTGGAATGTTCCGCTATCCATTCGGATTGCGAGGTAACCATGGAATGTTTGGATTGCGGACGCTATACCTTGACCAAAACCGCATCCTGGAGCTCCCACGGGACTTCTACAAGCTGACGAATCTCACGGACGTGCGCCTCAACGCAAACCGCATCCGAGACATCCGTGCAGAGGTCCGTAACTTGGTCGGCCTGCAGCTCTTCTGGGTGCACCAGAACCTACTTCGTGCAGTTCCTATGTCGATCGGCGAACTCACTAATCTCGTTCAGCTCTCGCTCGACGACAACCAGATCGCAACAATTCCTCCGCAGGTTGCAAATATCACGAGTCTTCAGGTAGCGCCCTGCCCGTCACATGTCCCCGCTTATTTTTGTAGTTTTCCAGCGCTTGCACAAACTAGCGGTGCGATGAATCCAATCCGGGCAGGTGCTCCGACTTGATCGAAATCCCCTCGTATCGCCGCCTCCTGAATTGATCAGGACGATAATCCGCCCGCCGGTAAAGCCAGTCCTATGCCACGTTTCTCCTGCATCGTATGAAGCCTGACGTGGACGGAGATAGGTTGGTGATTGGGACCTAACCGTCGTGCGGCGGTATCTCGCAACACTTCGCGATATGCCCGTAAAT
>Ga0209309_10003994_pt1 | contig 12408 bp, 9 predicted proteins | sample COGITO_mtgs_1204_2_FD_184807 | JGI IMG/M metagenome (GOLD analysis project Ga0209309, IMG submission 184807) | Pelagic marine microbial communities from North Sea - COGITO_mtgs_120412 (SPAdes) (version 2) | ecosystem: Environmental > Aquatic > Marine > Epipelagic ...
GGTCTGAAATACTAATACCTTCGGGTTTAGATTCTTCACTCATTATATTACCTGTTCCATCTTCTAATGTAAAATCATCACTATCTGTTTCGTCTTTTAGATAGTAAGATATATTATAAACTTGTTGTCCTGTTATGGTATTTAGACTTCTTAAAGAACTACCTAATGGTGCAGATGATACCAATGTATGAGCTCTTTCTGTAAAGAATCTCTCTATATAAGTGTCATCAAAAGTCTCGTCTTCCATAATCACCTTACTATTATCTTCTAGTAAGAATGAATCACCTACGATATTACCTGATTGCATCTCTGCATCTGTTGGTTCAAGTGCAAAAGTGTAAACGATTTCTTCATTCTCAATTTTACCACCATCTTCTAATATCAGTAGTTCTTCTTGTGAACTTCCGACTGATACTACTTTACCTTTATCGGAAGGTCTTCTTTCATTACTTCTTACTACGTAATCGTGGTCTGCAGAATCTAATGCAATAACTGTTTGCATTGCATCTGAACTGTCTTTTGTAATACTTCCACCCATTCCACTATGGAACTGACAGTAGTAATATAAATTTGTTGGTGTAGTTTCAGTAATTCTTATTTCAACTATGTTATTACCAATAACTCTGACACCTGTTGTATACTCTGAACCACTGTTATGTGTTCCGTCTGTTGTTGTTGAAAACTTGAATGGGTGTCCAGTAGAGTGTATGAAGTGATATATGTGTCCATTCTTTAAAGTCAAAGGTGCATTGTTAACTGAATCAATAGAGTATACGTTTTGAGAACCATTATTAACAACGGACACATTTTTTGTTTGTATATCATTTCGTTGTTCTGTTCTTCTTGTTTGATATGAACTTGCAAGTGCAACTGATTTAATTCTAAAAATATTTAAATGTCTACTTCTCATTTCCGAATCACCATACTCAGTGTTCGGTTCTGTTATTGCACCACCAGTTCTTGGGTCTGTATTAGGTGAAGGAATAGATTCGTTTTGTAAAATAACCAATGGGTCATTCATTTCTGCATCAGTAGTCCAAAGAAGTATTTGTCTCATTGAATTTGCAAAGGCAGTTGGATTGGTTAAGACTGGGTCTCCATTCATTACAATTGTAGGTCTAAATTTAATTTGTTCTTCTACAGTTGTATCAACTGTTTGTTTGATTGCAACTTCACCAAAGAATACGTGTCCAGCAGGGTGTAATAAATCCTTGACAACTGACCTATATTTGTTTATACTTTCTCCAACCTTAATAACATATGAATGTGTTTGGTAGTATAAACTGTCTTGTATATTAGATGCACTTGCATCAAGTGTAGATTTATCTCCAAGTAATTGTTCTTGTATTACACCTTCACCTGAAACTAAACCTCTAGCTTGATATGGATTTGATTTTAAAATCTTAAATGTATCAACTGAATTGAAGTCTACTAATTCGTTAGAAAGGAATAGTCCGTCTAAATCTGTATATGTTAAAATGTGTCGGTCTGCATCATATGATACAACCTTTGCAGTTGTTCCTGATATTCTTCCTGTTAATACTAAATCTTTGTTTAGATTTGCACTAGGTGTAGTAATCAACATAGGGAAGTCTGAAGTTGAATTTAAAACTGCATCTTCCGTAAACTTATGTCCTTGTTCTGTAATATTAAGTGAACCAACTCCTCCAATGGTATCAGAATATGCAAATAATTTTGCACCTTCACCACTAGATACTGTTGATTGTGTGTTTAGTCTTACTGTTAGAGAAGTTCCACCAGTGATTTCTTCACCACTTACAAATGCACCCGTATCAGTTGGTAATCTTTTTATAACTAATCGTTTGTTATCTTGTTCAACCTTTAAAACAGTTCCCGTTGCATTTGAATTTGTTCCAGTGACAACTTCACCTTCTATGAAACCTGTTGTTTCTGTAAAGTAAAGGTATCCACCAGCAAATACTTTAGGAACTTCTGTATAACCGATACCACCTGATTTGATAAAGACACTTCTTATTTCAGAGTTTGTGGTTTCTTGTTGAACTGGTTGTCCGTCTTCACTAAGTAATCTCATTTTCTTAGTGTAAATTTCAACTAACTCACCACCACCTAATGGAACCCCGAAAATAACTCTATCGTTCTTGTGTTCATAATCAGTGATATGTGTTTTAAGAACCCCGTCTATATAAACTTCAACAGACTCGTCATTGAAAATAATTGAATTACCATTATTATCTTTTCCTGTGAATAGTGTTTGTCCAGCTATTGCAGTAATTTCATATTGACCCCAAACAGTTGCACCCTCTAATATGATTTCGTCCCCAATGGAACCAATCACAGCTTCTGCACCACTTCCTCTACTATTAGATTCAAATACTACTAGGTCTCCACCTTTATATCCTGTTCCACCATCTTCAATAAATATCTCATCAACTTGTCCTTCTAAAAGACCATTGATAACTGTTTTAGAAATGGTTGCATTAGGATTGAGTTTTCCACCTGAAAATTCTATTGAATCATTTAAAGAATATAGAGAACCCACATTCGATTGTTCTAATAATATACCACCACCATGAGTAGTTTCTATATTTACTTGACTTCCGTCATACACTCCACCAGCTGCGACTAGTGATGCACTAGAAAATTGTGCTGGTAGACCTGACTCAAATAATATGTCTCCGTCATCGTCATGTTGAATATAAGTAGAAGAAGAATCACTACCGATATCTGAAACGATACCTTTTAATACCCCTGTTGTTGTTGTGACACCATCTCTATCTACTAATGTGACCTGTTGGTCTCTTAAGAAAGTTCCTTGATGGTTATCAGTAATCTCTAAAGAGTATTCTCCTGTTTCTGCATTGATTGGGAATACATTTTCTATGATTGACTCTGCTTGTATTCTATTTGTAGCAGTATATTGAGTTATCTTGTCTGTTGAACTTGGTGCAACTCTCAAGTCACTCATTTCAATATTCACTCTTCTCTTCTGAGAGTAATCTGATTCTGATGCATAAATTGTTTCGTTATCGGGATATCTAATCTCTGCATCTTCGTTATAAAGAATTCTCATTAAGAATTTTAATGATTCTGCAGTTCCCTTTTCTTTGTATAAATCTGATATACCTTTTATTGTTAACCTTTTGTTTTGTGTTTGTTTAAGGTCTAACGAAGGTAAGAAATCTGTTTGGAAGTGTTGTAAAAAATCTTCAGACGTTCTGTCTATATCTGAGTAGTCTAAAATCTTGTTGTTTGCAATGATAGTATTTTCTTTATAACCACCAACTACACCAGTCTGTTTTGATTCTCTACCTGTAATTGTTTCTCCTGTTGAGAAACCTCTTCCGTGTATGGTATTGACATATACCTGTAATCCATTTAAGGAAGTTATTTTTGCAACTGATTTTGATTGCGAACCCACAACATACTCACCGACCTTCCATGGGTCTGCAGTAGCAGTTGGGTTTGCACCAGTTGATTCATAAATTAATTTTGATGACTCTGCATCAGGAGATGGTCGAACAGTTTGGGGTTCTACTAATACAGACCCCAAACTGTCTTCCATCAAGATTCCGTCTAGTTCACTCTCTGAAGAAAGTGTTATAATCTCACTTTCTAGATACTCGAAGTATGATTTTAAGAATAGTTCAAAAACTGGAGCTTCTTGCTGAATGTAATCAGGCAAAAGACCTACTAGTCTATCACTTAGTTTTTCTATCTTAAAATCAGAGTTTGACATAATCTTAGCTTAATGTAGCACCTAGGTTTGAAATTGGGAACCAATTTGAACCATTCCAAATACAAATAACTGCATCACCTTGTCCATTAAGAATGATTTGGTCTGTTGTATCTGTTGAATAACCCCAAGATGATACTGTCACTTCTGCATTTGCAGTAGAACTATCTGTCTTGTAAATTACTTTAATCTGACCAACGTCTGTTCCGTCATCTAAAGTAAACTCAACTGCAGTTGAACCTGTCAGTGTGATTTCACTTGCAAAAGATGATGCAAGGTTAGACGCAGTTGCAGTTAAAGCTGTTATATCGTCAACTGCTAAATGAGTTGGGATATTTTCGAATAACTGACCTATGGTCATTTTTTTGTTGACGGGTGTTCCGCCTGGGTTATCTACTATGTGTAGTAAATCATCAGCACCTATATCTGTATCAGATACCTGTGTTAATGCGCTTATCTTCTTATCTGCCATTTTAATTTTCCTCCTATAATCCAATTAAATGGGAAACTACTCGGGGGACTCCCGACCACTTGTTTCATGTGTTATTAATATGAACTGGTTGAGGTAGAAGTATACCCTACACCAGCACTGCTTTCACCACTACTAATGGTGTCTACTTCACCTGTCACCTTAATATCTTCAGAAGAAATGTCTACTAGATTACCTCTAGTTGCAACGACATCATTTCCCGAAGGGATAACTGTGAAGTCAATCGATGAATTAGTATTAACTGTTGAGGTAATATTAATGGCATTGATTGTAATCTTTCCTGTAGAATAGTCAACTGTTCCAGCTGCACTATCCTGATAAAGTCTAGTTGACCCTGATAGGTAATATCTTCTTAAATTACCTTTTCCGTCATCATCAAAATAATTGATATTGACTGAGTCACCTTGGACATAAAAACCTGTTGTTGTTGTAATTCCACCCGAGTCCATGTTGTGACCAGTATGTGGATTATAAAGTTGATTACCAAAAAGAACATTATATCCTTTTGTTTCCCCTACTTTAATTGCATTATTTTTTCTTAATCTAATATTACATGTATTAGATAGAACTGCAGTGTTAGAGTCGTCTACTGATTTAAGTAGATTAGAATGTCTAAAAATAGAATCGAAGTTTTGTAGATTATCTGTATCAAACTTTTGAATTGCAGTGTTTACGATTGCTTCCAATTCACCTATTGATAAGTCCGTTGCACTCTCATTGTATTTGAATACACATGTAATTAGAATCTTAACAATCTCTGCATCAATTATCTTAGGTCTAACAGTTAACATATTTAAATCGTTTAACTTTTTTGTGACCAATGATTTTTCTGTATCTGATAGATAATCTGAATTTTGTGGTTTAAGTGCAACGAACACTTTACCATATTCGGGTGGGTCATTATCTTCTCCACCCCATACTGCAACGGCGTCTGCATTTGGATAATACTCTTGCACCTTTGCTTTATAGTCGTTTAATGTGACTAATCTGTTTTGTGATGTATAGAATTTTGTTGCTTTAAACTTAATTGATTCTATACTTTCTTTTTCTGCACCACCACTTGCTGGTGAAACGTTAGTCACTGCATGGTTTGTGAATCCGTTTACAACTCCGTTAAGTGCAAATTGACTAGCACCATTTGCATGGTCTTGGTCAACTATAATATAAGTCACGTCTATAACGTCTCCGTCTAATAATGACTTACCTAATGTCCCGTCACCAAAGTATATTTCAATATAACCTTCTTCATTCTCTTGTGCATAATATACAGTAGAGGTTGTAGTGATATTTGAAATACCTGTAGAAAGTGTGTATGTTTCTGTTGCACCACCACTGGTGACTGAAACAATCATCTTACCTTTGTCTACTCTTTCATTTGATAAAACGAATTTAGGGTTTGCAAGTTGATTATCAAAGATAAATGAATCAGTTGCATAAGTCCCCTGAACAATACTTACGTCATTATAATTATATGAAGTTCCGTTTTGAGTTGGTCTCTTTGTTGTTGTGACTACAAAGTTATATGAACTTCCGTCATACACTGTCACAAAAGTAGTTCCACGTGGAAGTTGCATTTCAGTAGTTGTCGGGGAAGTTCCGTCTGCATTTCTTACTTGTTTCATTTCAAGGTTTATTATTGCAGTTGAACAGGCTTCGGAAGAAGGAACAAATCCTAAATCCTTTGCACGTGATACAACGTTCTTTCTGATTTGAGCAGAATCTAAAAAGAGTTCTGAGGCTGCAATGTTGGTGTTGATTGCACCAATGTGTGATGAGTATGCAAGTAAGTCAATAAGAACTGACATACTTGAACCTTCAAAGTTATAATCTTTAAATTGGTCTTGTCCTTTAAGATAGTTCTTTAAGTTATCTGATATATTCTCAAAGTCTAAATCGGTTATGTTTAATTGTGAACTTTTTACTGCCATTATCGTGTCCTTGAAACGTTTATTTCTATCTCTTGATTAGGAGAACCATTAGTTATGTTGTAAAAGATAGTCATGTCCAGTTTGTTATTATCTTGATTTGATAATGCAACTTGAACATTATTGACACGAGGTTCTAAAATCTCTATTTCCTTTGCAAGTGTTATTTTCATTCTGTTTATTTGTCTATCAGTATTCAATTCGAATAATAAGTTTCTGATTGAACCACCAAAGTTTGGTTTAAAAGGTCTTTCAAATTTATTAGTTAAGACAATATTCCTAACTGACCTTTTGATTGCATCTGTATCGGTTTTTCTTACAACGTCACCTGTAATAGGGTGTTTACGAAAGAAGATATCTAAATCGGAATAGATATCCTTCGTTGCAACTGTTTTTCCGTTATTTACTAAATCTACCATATATCTATTTATACAAACTAATCAGGTTTCTTTGTCTTTCCAGCAGAAGAACCTGAAGCAATTGTATGTTTATGAGTTGAAAGTTTAACACCCTTACCTTTGACCTCTCCACTTGCAGTAATACTACTTGAATTTGTCTGTTTACCAGTGACATCTAATGTCGATTGTAATGTGGTTGCGTCTGACACTGTTAGTGTTCCAGTAATTGTTGTGTCTGATATAATTTCTGTTGTGTTATTACCAGTGATTGTAATCTTACCTTCTGATAATACGTCTGTTGTTCCTTTGAGGATATCTGCTTTTAGATTTCCTTCTGTAATCTCTGAGGTGACATTACCTTTTAACACTTTCATATCTACATTACCAGTGTTAACATTGATTGTCACGTTTCCTTTCTCTACTGTTAAGTCTGCATTACCAGCTATATAAATTTTATCGTCCTTTGCAACTATCTGATAATTATCATTTACGATTCGTTGCACTACACTTCCATCAGGGTGAACCTCCTGAAACGTTCCTGACCTATGATAAGTTGAAAGTCTTTCTTTACCAAGTGTATCGTCCACTTCAATAACATGACCCGACTCTGATTGATACACTTTGTTATATGGATATACTGGTTCTGCAACTGAGTCGGGGAAAGTGTGTCCTTCTATCTCAATCTTCTTATCTAATACAGAATCACCACGTGCAATACTTGACACATCTGATTCTTCAGTGTATAATGGATACCATGGTAGCATATCTTCTGTTGCTTCAACCTCTGTAATTGTTGAACCCGTTGCATCATAATTGATTGTTATTTCTTTTGGTGACTTTGGTTGTGAATCAATTGCACTTGTTAAACCATGTGGTCTACGAGAATCCTGTTCAGGATTTGCAACATCAGGTGTTCCGTCATAGTCTGCTAGTGTTAATCTACGTGGGTCATTGAATCCTTTATCTACACTTCTTGTTTGTTGATTACCTAATGCATCAACTCTATATCCTGATTGTGGAACACCTGTAGATACACCTAAGACAACTGGGTCTTGACATGCTTCACCATCTCTAAAATATCCAAAGACTGTTGAACCTTCTACTAGACCATGTTGCATTCCCATTCCCGAAAGACCAGCAGAGGTTGTTGGTAATATAACTTGAGCCCATGGTAAGTCGGGTGTTGCAATCTTTAATTTGTTGTCTGTATGAATCCCATGTATACGAACACGAACACGTCCAATCTTCAAAGGGTCATGTCGGTCTTCTACTATTCCAAAAAAATGTTTCATTATATTTCTCTCGCAGGTTCAATCTCTTCTAGTGGTTTTGCTTCTGATATCTGTTTTGCAAAACTTTCTTTGACACACTCTAAATTCATTTCACCCTCTTTACCTGCTATATCTAGTATAAGAGATAAATCAGTAATTAGATATCTGTTGTCATTTACTTCATCGTCTTTACCAGTTCCCGATTCGGGTTGAGGAATTAAAAGTTTAATTACGTTCCCTACAGTTAAGTCTGTTCTCATTGGTATAGTGACAATAATTTTATGTTGTTGTAATATCTCAAGTAATGCACGTCTTTCTAATTTTGCATTATCAACATATTTTAAACCTGAAAATGATTCAGGTGAACTAACAGTTGTCTCATTATCGAATTGGTGTGTTGTAGTGTTATCATAAATGACAAGACTTTCGTATTCTTTATTTGGTGATAAATCAATATCAATCTCTGTCACGGAAGGAGACTTAGTTCTTTCAATCATGTTCTCGGTTGTAAGTGTTTTTTCATAATCACCAGTTCTAATTAAAGGAAATCCTGATAGGTGTTTACCACGTTTCATTGTTTCGTCTAAGTCATACACAAAATCTAATTCTTGTTTCTTAACTGGGTCGTATGTTTTTTGTAAAGATGCATATGCACCTCCGACTGTTCCTCTAAGTGTATCAAACTGTTGTGGTTTGTAATACGATTTAATCATAGAGTTTAAACCACCAGCTGCATTTAAATCAATGTCTTCGGTTTCTAAATCACCACTTCTTGGTTTGTATGAAAACTCTATTGGAAATTCTCTACTAAACATAGTGTCAATAGAACTAAATCTAAAACCACCATTTAGTGTTTGGAAGAAAAACATACCATTCTTCCATTCTGCATTTTCACCTATATTAGATTCTGCAACAACGTAATCAACAAAACTTCCAACTGTCCAATTGGGACATATGAATTGTAGATTCTTAGGTTCAGTTTCCTCAAACCAATCGAACTCTGAAGGTTTAAGGTTGGCTTCTTCTATCAATGCATTCTGCAACATTCTGTCATAAGAACCTCTCATAACCTTACTCATTCTTTTTCTTCTTACAAAGAACATTCTTGGGTCACAAAAACTTAATTTATATACTTGAGTTCCCTCTCTTGCTCTTTTGACATCTGATACTTTATAGATTCTAAATGTTTTGTCGATAGTGAATTTCTTTTCGGGTTCTTGATTAAGACCTTCTTTCTGTTTGATTGAAACACGAATGTATTCTTGTCCAGTAAAACGATAGTTAGTTAAAAGATTAAGTCCGTCTAAAAGAGTTATATTACCCGTGCAGAATTTATTATAGATAGACTCAAAGAGTTCTACTCCCAATGTTAGGTCGGTCACGTCAATTGAATCACCTTCTTGGTTAACAATCGCTAGTGCCTCAACCGAAAACTCACCTGCTTTTAAGTTGCTCATGATGACATTACTTTACCGAACTCTGATACTACCCTTCTGATATATTGTGGTTTAATAATTTTGATACTTCTATTCTTTTCGTTCTTTTCCCATTCACTATCATATATTGTTTTTTCATACATACCATTAACAAAGGTATTTGATTTGTTTCCATTTACATCATAATAGTATGCAGTTCCGTCTGTTTGATTAATAGAATTTTTAATGGTCATAGTGTGACCACTGATATTACCCGTGATAACATCATCTTGTCTAAAGTCACCACTCTCTATACCTATTCTTGACCACTGAGGTTCTACACTTGTTATTGTTCCTTTATGAAGAACACTATCTCTTAAACAAGATACAGATTCCCCTAGAAGAAACTTACCTGTTGCACTTACGATATCTGATTTCTGATGTGCAGTTAGAAACTTACCACCATAGTTGGTCTTAATATATTGGTCAAAACTTCTATTGTCTTTCCACCACTCATAGTAGTTGTTCCAATCATTAACTAGAAAGAACGTCCAGTGTAAATCTGAATCACCATAAAGATTGGTTGCAACTACATCAGGTCTATCTCCTTCCTGTAGTTCAAAGTATTCATATTCTATTACACTGTTAACTGCAGATTGGTCTACTTTAGACTTTCTAAAGAAGTCTTTAATATTAATAACCCGTCCACTATCTAAAGTGTATTGTATATCGGGAAAGTTTTTAAAAAATTTAGTCGCCATTGTTATCCACCTGTTCGTTGGTCTAGTAATGAGGCACTACCCTCACCTAAGTCTCTTTGTTCTTTACTAAATTTGTCAGGACTTGCTTTAGATATAGTCTGATAGTTTTCCTGTGTAAGGAGTTTGATTTCTGTAAATGATAAAGACAATTCAGTTGCAACAGGATATCCATCTTCAAACATTTTTGTTGAATGATTAACACTTACACTTGTCAATACACAAGGTAAAAAATCCTCAAATCTCTTTTCAATGAGTCCTTCATAAGTAATATCAAAAATGTTAGGATAATTGAAATAAGATTCTGCAGCTCCGTCTGATTCAGCTGCACCATAAGTGTCTGGCAACATTGCAGTTTTAAATGACCAACATATGTCTTCTACCATTTTAGCTTCGTCTTTACTTTTAGGATAGAACTCATAATCAAAAGAATGGTCTCTAAAGGAAACACCTTCGAACACTTGTTCTTCCATAGGGTTTTTTGCTTTACCTCCAATGAAATTTGATATTCCACCAGTTGCAGTATTAGCTATTTTATTTAATCCACTTTGAAATAATTCTTCTAATGCTTGGCCAAAACCTGTTTCACCTTTAAAGGTATTGATTAGATTTCTTTTGTTTGCACTAATTTCCATTGTTGACCAACTAACGTCTGCATCTTGGTCTATACTTTCGGGTGCATATAATGCGATTGCAACATTCTCACTTGACAATAAGTTTTTATTATTACCTTCATTACTTTTTGTTCCTTCTCGTTTCTTTCTTGGTCTAGTTGTAAAGATAATATATGAGTCTAATGCTTCAAGAGGATATTGTAAATCTCTAGTTTTTGTAAGAGGAACTTTTCTTGCAGATTGTCTAGCTTGATTAGATGCATCTAGATTTGCTTGTAATGATGAACGTCTGTCATCTAATAATTTTTCTGCTTTTGCTTTTTCTGATGCAAGCATGTCTTTATCATATGTTCCTTTATATGATTTACCTTCGAGTTTAGATTTAATCCCCTTTAGAGATTTAACTGCACTGGTTGCTTGATTTACTTTGTCTAATAGTTTGTTGATAGATGCCATTGATTTTTAAACCTAAATACTTAAAATTATGATTACTAGTGTTATTTATGTCTAGAAAAAGTTATAGTGGTAAGTTTAAACCAAAGAACTATAAAAAATATAGAGGCGACCCAACAAAGATTATCTATCGTTCCTTATGGGAAAGACGATTTATGGTTTATTGTGACAATAATCCTAGTATCATTGAGTGGGGAAGTGAAGAAATAATCATTCCTTATCGTTCACCTGTAGATAAAAAGGTTCATAGATACTTTCCCGACTTCTATATAAAGTATGTGAATGCAAAAGGTCAATCTATACGAGAAATCATAGAAGTTAAACCAAAGAAACAACTAAAACCACCAAAGGAACCCATAAGAAGAACCAAAAGATACTTAAATGAAGTTGCAACCTATGTTGTCAACCAAGCAAAGTTCAAGGCTGCAAGTGAATACTGCAAAGATAGAAAATATGGTTTCAGAATATTGACGGAAGACCACTTAGTAAAATGAAAAAGTTAATAATGTTCGATTTAGACGGAGTTTTGATAGATTCTATATCAAATATGAGACTGTCGTGGGAAAAAACGTGTCAAATACACGATATAAGTGTTCCATTTGAGGAATATGAGAAGAGAATTGGTCGTCCTTTTAGAGATATCATAGAAGATTTGGGTATAGAATACACTTCTACGATAAAAAAGACATATGACACCAGTTCTATTGAACTATTAGACCAAATTAAGATATTTGAAGGTGTCCATGAACTACTTGTTGCACTTACAGTTGTAAAAGGACGTAAGATTGCAATCTGCACCTCTAAAGATATAGATAGAACAAACAAAATACTAGAAAAAATTGCAAAGTTTGATTATGTCTGTTCTCCTAAACATGGATTAAGAGGTAAACCTTCACCTGACCAACTACTTTACACTTGTGCATTCTGCAATGTTGACCCAAGTGATACACTTTATGTTGGAGATATGGACGTTGATAGACAGGCAGCTGAGAGAGCTGGGATAGATTTTGTCCATGCAAGTTATGGATATGGTAATGTAAAATGCGAAAAGAGTATACAGAATCCGATAGAACTACTAAAGTTGTTGGACTAATTCCAGCAAGATACCATTCAACTAGATTTGAAGGGAAACCTCTGGCCTTGATAGCAGGAATTCCCATGATTCAGCGGGTTTACAATCAGTGCATACAGTCAAAATCACTCGCTAGTGTTATAGTGTTAACCGATAGTAGTGATATTTATGACTTCTGTTACTCCATGCGCATGAACTGTTTAATTGTGGACGAAGAATGTTTGACTGGAACAGACCGTTGTGCAAAAGGAATTAAAGATATTGAAGGAGATGTCTTTGTAAACATACAAGGAGATG
>Ga0209309_10003996_pt1 | contig 12407 bp, 9 predicted proteins | sample COGITO_mtgs_1204_2_FD_184807 | JGI IMG/M metagenome (GOLD analysis project Ga0209309, IMG submission 184807) | Pelagic marine microbial communities from North Sea - COGITO_mtgs_120412 (SPAdes) (version 2) | ecosystem: Environmental > Aquatic > Marine > Epipelagic ...
TAGGTCAGTTGTTTGTAATGTCTCATTGTAAAATCTCTTGCCGGAGAAAAAGTAGTTAGCTTATGAGCAACTGACCACTTAATCTAGCCAAAACAAGTTATGCACTTACAATTTGAATCTAGGTTATTAAAAAACTACCAAATGGATGTTAAAAATACTTGCGCGGTTGAAAATTAAGCCTACAATCGCCATCTCTTAAATAGGCCAATATAAAAGCCTCTTTATTATTTAACTTAAAGTAACCATTAGTTAATAGGAAATATATGACTAAAAAATCTAAAGCAAAAACCGCAAACACCAGCGCGGTAGACACAGGGCGAGGCGTTATAAACCACAATGCGCTAGCGGCAATGGTCACCTCTAAATTATTTAAACCACAGGTAGTTAAAGCTAAAAAAGGTAAAGGCTCGTTTAAACGTAGCAACAAGCATTCAGGGCAAGAGTCCTATTTAATCGCGGCTTAAATAGCACCGATCAAATAGGGCTTTTGAATATAATAAGCGAGGTTTTACACCTCGTTTTACTTTTAAAGCATTTAAGCCACGTTACATGAGCGCGAAATAAATTCGCACCTACAGGTTTAGTGTTTGCACCATGTAGGTGAGGTTTTATACCTCGCTTTCACTTTTAGTTCTTTATTATTTTAACTCCCAAGCTATCCTCTAAAAGCGCAGCGCCTCTAAACCTCTTTGTGAATAACAGCCCTTAAAATATGAATGCACAAAGAGAAGAAAAAGAGGAGTAAATGAGAAAACACGAGTAATGTTAGCTTTTAAACGCCTACAAGCAGCGCGTCTTGTATCTCTCATTGATAAATGATTAGCTATCATTTATCACATCGAAGTCAGTGAGCTTGCCTGTGCGTCTAGTATTTAATACTGCTCCGTAGATAAGGCCCTGACTTTCTATTCTCAGAAACTGAATGGTATCCAAGCACACTTTTTTTAAGTAGATGCTGTATGTACAAGGGGAGTAAGTAGAGATGATGTTTATCGGCATTGATATTAGTAAAGAGAAGATTGATTTATCGTGGTTGAGAGACCAGCTTACAAACAAAATTAAAACAAAAGTCTTTAAAAACAAGCGCCAAGACTTTGTAACAATAGAAAAATGGCTTTTAAATACAACTAAAAGCGCTGCTAATGAGCTCGTTATCACCCTCGAACCAACGGGTGTTTATCATGAAGCGCTGATGTATTTTTTACACGAGCAAGGCTTTAATATTCTTTTAGCGAATCCAGGTAAAGCTAAAAAGTATGCAGACGCTTTAAACATAATTCACAAAACAGACAAATCTGATGCAACGATGCTTGCTCATTATGGCTGTGCTAAGCACGCAGTCGTTAATTATTGGCAACCTGAAGCGTTAGAAATTAGAGAGCTTAAAGCCCTCATTCGTCGTTTAGATGCGCTTGAGAGTAACCGCCAACGAGAAGCGAATCGATTAGAAGCAAGTGAATTTAGCAACGTTTCAGCACGTGTTTGCCAATCGATAAAAGTGACTATCGCGTTTTTAGACGATGAAATTAAACAGCTTAAATCTGACATTGATAACCACATAGATAATGAACCTGATTTAAAAAGAAACAGGAAACTACTTGAGTCTATCCCTGGCATTGGGCTCGTATTATCGAGAGAGCTGACGTATTTGTTTGCGGCTAAAATATTTAATAAAGCCAAAGAAGCGGCGGCTTATTGTGGATTAATCCCACGGCATAATGAATCGGGTAAATTAAAAGGGCGAACATCAATCAGTAAACTTGGGCCAGCCAGAATTCGATGTAAACTTTATATGGCGGCCATTGTTGCAGGGCAATGGAATAAAACAATAAAACGACACAAGTTAACGTTAATAAATAATGGTAAAACACCGATGCAAGCTGTGTGTGCAAATATGCGAAAGCTAATTCATATATGTTTTGGTGTAATAAAAAAACCAAGAAGCGTTTAAGCTCCAAGAAAGTTAAATACGACCTTGAAGCTTAAAATGAGAGATGGTATCTACAGGTGTTTATACTCAAGTTAGAAGTGTAGTTTTTAACCTTTAAAGCTATTATTTTTAACTGTTTGTGATGGGTTTTCACCAAATAGTTGCGTGTAATCTTTAGCAAATTGTCCCGCGTGCCAAAATCCCCAATTGGCTGCTATTACTGAAATGGGCTTATCTTGGTTTGGTTTTTTTAGTTCCCGCCTTACATTATTTAAGCGGGTTAAACGTAAAAACCGCAAAGGGTTAATTCCTAAAATACTCTCAAAGCTATACTGAAGTGTGCGCCTACTTACAAAGGAAAGCTCGCACAGCTCGGTTATTGTTATTGGGTTTTGTGGATTTGTGGCCACGTAATCTTTTACTTTATCTACTACGGCTTTTCGGTGTTTATAACTTGGCGCAATATTTTGCTGCGGATTGTCTGCTTGTAATAAGTGTAGTGCCAACATGTTTAGCATATCTTGTTGTGATTCGGTTCTAAGTCCAAAGCCCTTGCCTACAACCATGCTATTAATTATTTGTCTTGCCGTTTGCAAAGATGAGTTGCTCACCGATAAACGAGCTGATTGTGCAGATGCCAGGTTTTTCAATGTTACGCCTTGAAGCTGCGCCATATATTCAATTGAGTTCCAATCGATTACCAAACCATAAATATTAAATTGCTCAGGGGTTATCAGCTCAAAGTCGTTATCACTTGTACGGCACATAAATTGATTACTTGCCACACCTAAACCATTAATTTTACTTTGCTGTGACTGACAAGGAATGCCAAGCCAAACCGAATTAGGGGCTATGTTACATTGCTGACGAAGCGCTCGCTCAGTGTATTCTTTAAACACATGAATATTGGCGTAATCCGTTTCTTCAATACAACCATAAAAGCTGCCGTCGCTCATTTGATCGTATTTTTGCTGCCATTGAGTAAGGCTATGCGCTTGCTCGTCTATATCATGTGTTTGCACCTTGCTCTTTAGTAGTGCGTTAAAGCTACTTTGCTGCGCCATATCGGGGATGCTCTTTTTCGTTACAGTTTCATTATGCTTAAGTTAACACCGCTTTGCGTGTGTAACCAATTGAATTGGATTAATAAATAATCTTTTGCCGAAATTCGATAGTTACTTGGTACAAAATAAGCTGTCTTGTAACTATTCAATATTGATTTATAGCTAAAGATGCAGCAAAACCTATACCAAGGTTGATCATATTAGCTATGTGGAGTAAATCATGGGGCAAGCGTACAGTTACACTTTAGGTACACATACTTATAAATTCAAGAGCTTAGCCCAATTAATGGCTAAAGCTACACCTCAGCGTTCGGGTGATCGCTTAGCGGGCGTAATTGCACAATCAGCACAAGAACGTGCTGTGGCACAAATGACATTGGCGGATATACCTCTTAAAACATTTTTAAATGAGGTACTTATTCCCTACGAAGATGACGAAATTACACGCTTAATTATTGACGAGCACGATGCAAATGCCTTTATGGCTATTGCACATTTAACCGTAGGCGATTTTCGTAATTGGCTTTTAAGTGACTTTGCAACACCTGCTGTACTTGCAAGTATAAGGCAAGGTATTACGCCCGAAATGGCTGCTGCTGTTAGCAAAATAATGCGCAATCAAGATCTCATATTAATTGCTAAAAAGTGCCATGTTACAAGTGCTTTTAGAAATACTATTGGCCTCCCCGGGCATTTATCTACACGTTTACAACCAAATCACCCAACTGACGATATTAATGGTATTGCTGCATGCATGCTTGATGGTTTGCTATACGGTAATGGCGATGCAGTAATAGGTATAAACCCTGCAACCGATAACGTTGCCCAAGCCATTAAGTTAATGACGTTAATGGATGATGTTATTCAAAAGTACGCCATACCGACCCAAAGCTGCGTGCTCACCCATGTTACTAACACCATTGAATGTATAGAAGCTGGCGCACCAGTTGATTTAGTATTTCAGTCGATTGGTGGCACAGAGGCTACTAATTCAAGTTTTGGTTTTAATTTAAATACCTTAGCTGAAGCGCAAGATGCCGCTTTGAGTTTAAAGCGCGGCACTGTTGGCAATAATGTGATGTATTTTGAAACTGGGCAAGGCAGTTCGCTTTCAGCAAATGCGCATCATAAGCTTGATCAGCAAACGTGTGAAGCTCGCGCTTATGCCGTTGCGCGTAAGTTTAACCCGTTACTGGTAAATACCGTGGTGGGGTTTATTGGCCCTGAATATTTGTTTGATGGAAAAGAAATTACCCGAGCAGGACTTGAGGATCATTTTTGCGCTAAGTTACTAGGCATACCAATGGGATGCGATGTGTGTTACACCAATCATGCAGAGGCTGATCAAAACGATATGGATAACTTGCTAACGCTATTAGGTGTTGCTGGTTGCTCGTTTGTAATGGGAATACCTGGCTCTGACGATATAATGCTTAATTACCAAACTACGTCGTTTCATGATGCATTATATGTTCGCCGTGTACTTGGCTCTAGACCTGCCCCTGAGTTTGAAGCATGGCTAAGCAAAATGAAAATAATGCAAAGCACTACCGATATTACACTTTCAGATACCTTGCCTCCCGCTTTTGCTAAACCTCTGGGTGCAATTACTGGAGGCGGCTCATGAAATCACGTTTAAAACAGAGCACTCCTTTAGATGACTCAGTAAACGAGCATAAAAATAACGGTAATGTAGTGCATAACCCTTGGAGTGATTTACGCCGTTTTACCGACGCCCGTATTGGGCTTGGGCGTGCGGGTATAAGTTTACCCACCTCAGAAATGCTGGCTTTTCAGCTATCTCATGCACAAGCGCGCGATGCGGTGAGTTTTCCGCTTGATATTAACGAAATGACTGAGCAACTAGGCAGTATTAGTGCTCTAAAAGAAGTTGCCCCTCCCCTGCATTTACACAGCCAAGCCGTTGACAGGGTTACTTACCTTCAGCGACCCGATTTAGGCCGCAAGCTTGATGAAAATGGTAGGCAAATACTTCTCAGCTATATGAATAAACAAAAGCACACTACGCAGGCTAAATACGATTTAGCGATTGTAGTGGTGGATGGACTCTCCTCGTTGGCGGTACAAAAAAATGCATACCCATTTATAACAGAGCTATTAACGCACCTTACAACAGACAAGCAATTTAAAATTGCCCCCATTACTTTGGTTGAACAAGGTCGAGTAGCAATTGGCGACGATATAGGTGAGCTGCTAAATGCGCAGGTGGTTATGGTGTTAATAGGAGAGCGCCCAGGACTTAGTTCGCCAGATAGCCTTGGCTTGTATTTAACATGGGAGCCTAAAACAGGACTTAACGATGCATGTCGTAATTGCATATCGAATATTCGCCCAGCAGGCCTACCTTATACAGAAGCGGCTAGGCGTGCGCTGTACTTATTACGTGAAGCTAAAAAACTAAAACTAACTGGGGTTAATTTAAAAGACCGTACACAAGACGATGTAATTGAGCATCAGGTTTCAACCACTAACTTTTTAATTGCTGAGTAATTTTAATTAAAAACACATGAAATAAAACAATAAAAACTAAACATCAACGGAGAAGGGTTATGTCTACTAATAATACAGAGTACCTTGCTAAAAGACAGTTAAAACGAGGTACTGCGGGGTGGTTATTACTCGCAGGTTTGGGTGTGTCGTATGTAATATCGGGTGACTTTGCAGGTTGGAACTTTGGTATTGCCGAAGCGGGTTGGGGTGGCTTTGCCATTGCTGCAGTGTTAATGGCAGTTATGTATTTAGCGCTGGTATTGTCGCTTGCTGAAATGTCAGCTGCAATACCTGCAGCAGGCGGTGGTTATAGTTTTGCGCGCCAAGCTATGGGGCCTGCGGGAGGCTATTTAACCGGGCTTGCGGTATTAATTGAATACGCCTTAGCACCCGCTGCTATTGTTATTTTTATAGGCTCTGCAGTTGAAGCCCTCACTGGATTTAATGGCCCATGGATATATGCATTATTTTACTTACTATTTGTGGGCATTCATTTAGCAGGCGTAGGAGAAGCACTTAAAGTAATGATGGTAATAAGTGGTTTAGCGGTATTAGCTATTATTGCGACCGCATTTGTATTAATCACAAATTTTGATGCATCACGCTTATCTGACGTCCCCGTAACCGATGCAGTGGGAGCCAGTGAATTCTTACCTTTAGGTTGGTACGGGGTTTGGGCTGCATTACCGTTTGCCATGTGGTTGTTTTTAGCGGTTGAAGGTGTACCGCTTGCTGCAGAGGAAGCAAAAGATCCCGCTAAAGATGTGCCTAAAGGCATAATTGGTGCAATGATCTTTTTGTTATTTACTGCACTTTTAGTGGTAGTTTTAGTACCAGGTGCTGGCGGTGCGGCTGCAATGGGCGCAAGTGCAGTGCCTTTGGTTGATGCATTAAACGCATCGGGTAGTGAGGGCTTAGCAACCGTTGTAAATATATTAGGGCTTGCGGGGTTAGTCGCTTCATTCTTTTCTATAATTTATGGTTATAGTCGCTTAGTGTTTGCTTTATCTAGAGCCGGTTATTTACCGCGTTCGTTGTCTATTACTACTAATCGCAAAGTGCCAGCACGTGCGTTAATTGTACCGGCAGTATTTGGTTTTTTAGCATCACTCAGTGGCGAGGGTGACTTAATACTCGCAATGGCAGTAGTGGGAGCAACGGTATCGTATGCATTAATGGCGCTGAGCCATATTTTGCTACGCGTTAAACAACCTGATTTACCTCGCCCGTACAAAACTCCTGGTGGTGTAGTTACTTCAAGTATTGCTTTAGTGCTTTCGCTTATAGCATTAACGGGTGTGTATGCATTTGACCCTCGTGCATTTTTATACACTATGGTGCTATTTATTGTGGGTGCGGCTTATTACTTTGGCTATAGCTCAAAGCACTTAGTTGCTAAAAGCGCGGACGAAGAATTTGCAATGCTGGCGGATGCAGAATCTGATTTAGAAATGGCTAAGTAGACATTAATAGCTATTAAATATAAGTGAGGAGACCCCTCACTTATATTTTTATGCACGCTGTAGGATGTAAAAATAGCGCCTACATTTAGACATCAAGTCCCCTCTCTATTGTATTTATACCGTTTAAAACTAAAACTTAATGTTGCCGCGTAGCGCCTTGTTTTGTCCATGTTTAGTTTTTTTATCCATACGTTTGCGCTGTGAATTACGGCTAGGCTTGGTGGCACGACGCGCCTTATTGACAACGGTAGCACTGAGTATTAAATCTTTTAAACGTTTAAGGGCATCTTCTCGGTTTAGCTCTTGTGTACGGTGGCTTTGCGCTTTAATTATTAAAACGCCCTCTTTGGTGATTCTTGAATCATTTAAGGCAAGCAAGCGTTCTTTGTAGAAGTCAGGTAATTTAGAGCGGTTAATATCAAAGCGTAAATGAATTGCACTTGCCACTTTGTTAACATTTTGACCACCGGCACCTTGCGAACGAATAGCCGTGAGCTCTAGTTCCCATTCATCGATAGTGACAGTATTTGAAATTGTTAACATTGTGTTCAGCTCTATTTGTCAAAAATGCATTATATCATTTGTAACTATATTTGTGCTGAATCAGCTTAAGTTATAGGACTTTAAAGTATTTATACTACTTTATAGCCTAAATACCCCTAATACTTTAGTTTTGTATTGGCAAGCGCTTACATTTAGTTTTAAATAGCGTTAATTAAACAACAGGAAATGCCCAATGAAAAAAATACTTTTATCACTTAGCTTATTAGCAATGAGTTTTTCAAGCCTTGCAGAAGACATTAGCGAAGGCCAATTACAAAGCTACATGAAAGCATTACCTGCTGTAACTAGCTGGGCAAGCAGCCAAGAGTCGTTAAAAGACTTAGATTTAGCAAGTATGTTAGGTGGTTCTGCAGAGCAAAGCGTTGGCGAACAAAGCTCTTTAGCTAATAGCGCACTAAGCATGATTAAAGAGCAAGACCTGTACAAAAGCTTCGCGGGTGTTACAAACCGTTACGGTTTTACACCAGAGCAGCTAGTAACTGTAGGTTCTGAAGTATCAATGGCTTATATCGAAAATCTTAAATCGGGCCTTTCTGCTGATAACCAAGAAACGGCAACTAAAGTAATGGGCGGCCTGCAAAGCCTTAAAAGTGCTAAAGATAGTGGCGCTAGCTCGTTAATGGGTTCGTTTGGTAAATCTTCAAGCGCAGCTGCGGAGTCTACGGATTCTTTAGTAAGCGAAAGCAACCTTGAACTTGTGAGCGAATACATGCCACAACTACAAAAGCTTTTTGCACTTCTATAAGTTTTATTGTTTTATACAAAAAGGTGGCTTTTGCCGCCTTTTTTAATGCCTAACTTTTATATGACTTAGATAGATTACGATATTTTGTGAGCAATACTGAGTGGTGCTGTGTGCAAAATTTAATGCAAAAATAGCTTTCTATCACCGCTTATTTAATCTGGGATATGGGTCGTAAGTTGTCAATTTTTATAAAAAGGCAGCTTTGTTTAACGGTATGGCAAATATTAAAAAACGGGGGAGTAAATTATTACTCCCCCGTTTTTATTTAGCGTACAGATTATTTAAGATCGAACCTGTCTGCGTTCATTACTTTTACCCATGCATTTACAAAGTCATGTACAAAACGCTCTTTGTTGTCGTCTTGTGCATAAAACTCAGCAAGTGCGCGCAATATAGAGTTTGATCCAAATACTAAATCAACGCGTGTTGCCGTCCATTTAGTCGTACCATTTTTACGGTCAACTATATTGTATAAGCCTTTTTGCACCGGCTCCCAACGGTTTGACATGTCAGTTAAGTTTACAAAGAAGTCGTTGGTTAATGAGCCTACGCTATTTGTAAATACGCCATGTTCGCTGCCAGCATAGTTAGTACCTAGTACTCGCATACCACCAATAAGTACCGACATTTCTGGTGCACTTAATCCCATTAACTGGCTACGTTCTAGTAATAACTCTTCAGCTGATACTGTGTAATCTTTTTTCAACCAATTTCTAAAACCATCATGGATTGGTTCTAATACATCAAACGATTCTGCATCAGTCATTTCGTCTGTTGCATCTCCTCGACCTGATGCAAACGGCACGTTTACATCAACACCCGCTTGTTTTGCAGCTTGTTCTACGGCTGCTGTACCACCTAAAACAATTAAGTCGGCGATGCTAACTGGTTTATTCAAGCCAGCCTGCACTTTTTCAAGCGCACTAAGTACTGATACTAAACGTTCTGGCTCATTACCTTGCCAATCTTTTTGCGGTGCTAAACGAATGCGTGCACCATTTGCGCCGCCACGTTTATCAGAACCACGATAAGTACGTGCGCTATCCCAAGCTGTATTTATTAAATCAGCGGCACTAACACCACAATTTAATAATGTCTTTTTAAGATCGCTAATTTCGTCGTCTGTTAATGTGTAATCAACGGCTGGAATTGGATCTTGCCAAATTAAGTCTTCACTTGGTACGTCGGCGCCTAAGTAACATGATTTAGGGCCTAAGTCGCGGTGAGTCAGTTTAAACCATGCTCGCGCAAACACATCTGAAAAGTATTCAAAGTCGTTATTAAAACGTTCAATGATTTTGCGATATTCAGGATCCACTTTCATGGCCATATCAGCATCAGTCATCATTGGCTTTAAGCGAATTGATGGATCTTCTACATCAACAGGTTTGTCTTCTTCTTTAATATTAATGGGCTCCCACTGATGAGCGCCAGCTGGGCTTTTAGTCAGTTCCCATTCGTAGTTTAGAAGTAAGTAACAGTAACCGTTATCCCATGTGGTTGGGTGTGTAGTCCACGCACCTTCAAGACCTGAAGTAACAGTATCGCGGCCAATACCGCGTGTTGTTGTATTATTCCAGCCAAGACCTTGCTCGTGTACGTCTGCAGCTTCTGGTTCTGGGCCTAAGTTTTCAGCTTTACCGTTACCATGTGTTTTACCTACAGTATGGCCGCCCACAGTTAATGCAGCGGTCTCTTCGTCATCCATTGCCATGCGGGCAAAGGTTTCGCGAACTTGAGCCGCTGTTTTAAGCGGATCGGGTATACCGTTAACACCTTCTGGGTTTACATAAATTAAGCCCATTTGTACTGCTGCTAATGGGTTTTCCATCGTGTCTGGTTTATCTACACTTTCGTAACGGCCGTCACTTGGCGCTAACCATTCTTTTTCAGCTCCCCAGTAAACGTCTTTTTCAGGGTGCCAAATATCTTCTCGGCCGCCTGCAAAACCAAAGGTTTTTAAACCCATTGATTCGTATGCCATGTTGCCCGCTAAAATAATTAAGTCGGCCCATGAAAGCTTGTTACCGTATTTTTTCTTTATTGGCCACAGTAAACGGCGCGCTTTGTCAAGATTACCGTTATCTGGCCATGAGTTAAGTGGTGCAAAACGTTGATTACCTGTACCACCGCCTCCTCGGCCATCGGCTAAACGGTAAGAACCCGCTGAATGCCATGCTAGACGAATCATTAAACCGCCGTAATGTCCCCAATCGGCTGGCCACCAATCTTGGCTGTCGGTCATTAAGCTTTTTACATCTGTTTTTAGCGCGTCAAGATCGATTGATTTAAATGCTTCAGCGTAATTAAAGTCGCTATTGTATGGATTTGATTTGGTATCGTGCTGATGAAGAATGTCTAAGTTTAGGGCATTTGGCCACCAATCAGTATTGGGATTAGACGTTTTAGTATTACTGCCGTGCATGACCGGACATTGGCCTGCTTTAGGGTTGCTCATTCTGGAATCCTTATAATGGAAAAGTAAAATACTTAATCAATCAGTATTGTTGCTTATGTATTTATAACTTTTTAAAAAGTAACGGTTATTTTTATTTAATCGGCTTAGTTATTATTTAGTGTGCCTGCCTAAACAGTTATATATCCTTAATATAGGCGCATAAATTATGCTACGCCAGCCTCAACATACTATTTAAAACGATTGCTCCAATTTATATTTTTGATTGGTCTTTTGCTAATGATGTATTTAACAATAGCTTTGTAATTACGTTTTAAATAATAGTAAAAATAAATCTGATGACGCTCGTGTAAAGTATTGCAGGGTAAAATACAAAATTAGTAAACTAACCTTAATCTTTTTACTAGACCTGTGATCGAATTGAAAAATTTCGGCGTAATGGTATGTGAAGGGTTTGAAAGTGGCTTTAATTTATTTAAAGCGCACATTGGAATACCCCCCTTCACCATGAAGTTGTAGTTATATAGTTATAATTATAAAGGTGCATTACTTAAGCCCAATGCACCTTTACTTTATAAACCGAATACTTAAAGTATTCTTATATTTTTAACTAATTGAATTGAATTAAGTATTTGTTCAGAAAGATTCAGTTAGTATGAAGTTGTTCTCCTGTGAATCCCTACGACATATTGTTGTTTTAAGCAGTTTTTGCCAGCTCATATTGAGCTGGCTTTTTTTTGCCTATTTTTCCTAAAACCACCTAAGTATTAGCAAAATGCTCAAGCTTTACCCTGTTATTCCTAGGCTCACTAGGCTAAAAAATTCTTACAACTATTGTTCCTATCTAAATTAGGTTAATTTTAATCCTGAAAAGTCAACGCGCCCTAGTGCCATTAAGCCCTGCATGTTAAAGTTATTACAGTAATTAATTTAATTAGGCGTATCGATGCGTTATTACCTATCTACACTTTTTGTTTGTTTAACTTTTTTTTCGGGCATAGTAAATTCTGCTGAAAAACAACCTGCCTCACCTACAGCACAACAAGAGCAACAAGCCCTTCAACAACTTAAAGAGCCTATGTATAAACCGCTAATGGAGCGCTACATACTCGACGAGCTAAAAGCGGTTAGGCAAGATCAACAAAAACTCCGTGAAGATGTAACTAAACAGGTAACCCATGCGCAGCTTGATACTGCTGACCGCGCATTAACGTACACTACCGATACTATTAATAATGTATTTTTTATAATTACCGCTACGGCTTCTATTTTGGTCTTAGTGGGCTGGAACTCACTACGCGATGTTAAAAACAAAGTAGAAGACATTGTAAATACACGTGTGAGTGTAATTACAGACGAGTATGAAGACCGATTAAAAATTCTTGAAGAAAAACTACGTGTACGATCTGAGGAAATACTCAGTAACCAAGAGCGCATATCGGTGACTAACGAAGTTCATTCGCTGTGGATGCGCGCCAACCTAGAAAGTGATTTTGCTAATAAGATTGAAATTTTTGACGAAATACTTAATCGCAAACCAGAAGATGTTGAAGCCATTGCTTATAAAGCCGATGCATTACTAGAAATCAATGAAACAGCACAAGCCATTGAGCTGTGTAATCAAGCTATTGATATAGATAGCGATTACGGTTATGCCTATTGGCAACGCGCATGTGCTTATGCACTAACACATAAGCATGCTGATGCCTTAGCC
>Ga0209309_10003999_pt1 | contig 12403 bp, 9 predicted proteins | sample COGITO_mtgs_1204_2_FD_184807 | JGI IMG/M metagenome (GOLD analysis project Ga0209309, IMG submission 184807) | Pelagic marine microbial communities from North Sea - COGITO_mtgs_120412 (SPAdes) (version 2) | ecosystem: Environmental > Aquatic > Marine > Epipelagic ...
TTTTTACTGAAGGCGTCGAACTCTTCAATAAGGGCGATTTGTTTTTTTCTCGTCGTGTGGGCTCTGCACCCACCGGGAGTTCAAACTTGGGAGCCAATGAAATAGAACGGGAACGTCCCACGAAAACCAAGGTCATCAATGCTGCAAAAATTTCTGGTCGTACCAAAAAAGGACTTGGAGTTGGACTTTTTAATGCCATCACCGAGAAAACCTATGCGACCATTGAAGACACCATAACGGGAAATAGCAGAAAGCAGCTCATAGAACCATTTTCAAATTACAATATTTTGGTATTGGACCAACAATTCAACCAGAATTCATCTATTGGCCTCATCAATACCAACGTTACCAGAAATGGTCATTTTAGAGATGCCAATGTCACAGGAATTATTGCAGACCTTACCAACAAGCGAAACACCTACAACCTATATGGGGAAGCAAAAATGAGTAAGGTTAACCGTTTGGACGCAACCCGAACAGGATATAGTACCTTTTTTGCTGCTAGTAAAATCCATGGTAATTATCGGTATAGTTTTGACCATTCGTTTGCCGATACTCAATATAATATCAATGATCTAGGATTGATCTTTAGAAATAATTATAACAATTTTGGGGTAGACTTTGGTTATCGCACATTTAAGCCCACCACGAAATTCAACGATTACAATTGGAACACTTATATCAATTATACACGCTTGGCCAATCCAAATGTGTACACCGGAAATGGCTTTGGAGGTAATTTTAACGCTTCACTAAAAGAAAGCTTGCACAATTTTGGGGTAGAGCTAAATGTGCTTCCAGGAAAGCAGTTTGATTATTTTGAACCACGTCAAGACGGTCGTTATTTTATTTATGAAAACCAGCTGGACGCCAATGCATATATTTCATCCAATTACAACAACACTTTTGCGATAGATGCCAATGTGGGTGGTTCTGCTATTTTTGAAGAGCAGCGGGACACGAGATCGTACTGGTTTAGCTTGAACCCGAGAGTACGCTTTAACGATCATTTTTTTATGGTGTATTCCTTTGATTATACAACCACGTTTAAAGACAGAGGATTTGCCAACAACTCCAATACGCTCTCTAACGACATTGTATTTGGACAACGTGATCAATTAACTGTAGTAAACAGTGTGCGCGGTACCTATAGTTTTAATCCCTTGCACAGTTTAGGCTTAACGTTTAGAAATTACGTATCTACCGTAGATTATGAAGATGACGTGTATGTTTTGCAAACCAACGGGCGTCTACGAAACACTGGCAATACCTTTGCTGAAATGGGCTTAGAAACATCCAACGTTAATTTTAGCACCTGGAATTTCGATCTCAACTACACGTGGCAATTTGCACCAGGTAGTTTTCTTACGGCATTATATAGAAATCAATTGTTGCAAAGCGATGAAGCTTCGGAAAGAGCATATGGTGAAACCCTAAGAACGCTTTTTGATCAACCTACACTTCACTCCTTTTCCTTACGCCTCCAGTATTTTATTGACTACAACAGTTTCAAAAATGTTTTCAAGGGCGATGGCAATGGCAACTCTTAATATTAATGGCGTTTGGATTGTGCTTTTCCGCATAAAGTATTACTTTCATGCTCTTATAATCTAGCATGATCAAAGCCACAAATATCCATAAATATTACGGAGACCTGCACGTTTTAAAAGGTGTAAATCTCGATATCAAAAAAGGAGAAATCGTCTCCATAGTGGGAGCTTCCGGAGCGGGAAAAACGACCTTGCTTCAAATTCTGGGCACCTTGGATCAAATCGACAAAAAAGGCTCTGGCACTTTATCAATCAACGACACATCAATTCCCCAATTGGGCGATAAAGCGCTGGCAAAATTCCGCAATGAGCACATTGGCTTCATCTTTCAGTTTCACCAGTTATTGCCAGAATTTTCAGCATTGGAAAATGTTTGCATTCCTGCATTTATTAGCGGAAAATCCAAAATGAAAGCAGAAAGCAGAGCAAAAGAACTTCTGGATTTTCTGGGACTGTCGCATCGCTATCATCACAAACCAAGCGAATTATCTGGAGGCGAACAACAACGCGTCGCAGTGGCAAGAGCTTTAGTAAACAACCCCAAATTGATCTTTGCCGATGAACCCTCAGGAAACCTGGACAGCGAATCGGCTGAAAATTTGCATAACCTCTTCTTTAAACTGAGGGACGAATTTGGGCAAACTTTTGTGATCGTGACCCATAATGAAGAATTGGCAGATATGGCCGATCGCAAATTGGTTATGGTAGATGGTAGGGTGATGACCTAAATTATTATCATAGTTTTTGAATTGCAACGCAACCTTTTAGTAAGTAATGCATCTTTAAGTTACTAACTAACCGCTCTATGATTAAAAGGTGTATTCATGCTATTTTTACCTTGCTTCTACTAAATTCCTGCGCCAGTATCTTTAACGCAAAAACCACAAAGGTAAAAGTGTATGCCCCCAAAGACTCGCAAATTATTTTTCAGAATGACACTTTAAATAGCGGTGGCGACTACATAGAAATTAACCCCTTACGGTCTCGAGATTCTTTACGGTTCGCGGTCAGAAATGACACTGTCACTTCAGAATTTGCTTTTAAACGCAAGACTTCTGGGATATTTTATCTGAACATTCCCTACACCTACGGATTGGGGTTTTTGGTTGACCTCACCAATCAAAAACGATTTACGTACAGAAAAACGGTTAACATTAAGTTGGACTCCTTAACGAATTCATATTATGTTTCAGAAAAAAAATTGGTTCCATTTAAACCTAATGATGTCTTCCTATATACATCACCATTAGTGGCAATTGATGTTTTTTCCCAACCCATGCTCACGCTTGGGGGTGAATATTTTGTTACTAGGGATTTGAGCATTAGTGCCGAAGCTGGCATCAAGTATACTGAAAGACTGCGACACTCTAGTGATGTTGAACTAGTTAAAGACCGCAGCCATAGTTTTAGGGTGGAACTAAAATGGTATAACTTAACAAGCCTTACCAATAATGGAAACATCAATGAATATCTAGGTTTGGAAGCTCGTTTTCTAAGGCACCAATTTACAGACGATATTAATTATTCCATTAATACTCAAGATATTTTTTATGAGCGCCATGAGGACTACGTTGTCAATAAAAAAGTAAATGTCTTCAATCTCAAGTACGGATTGAACTTCCCCATTGGTAAACGTTTTTACCTTGATCTGTATACAGGATTTGGGTTAAGGTTGAAGGATTTTAAAAATCCGAACCGATTTTATGATCCCTCCATCCATTATAACTACGAAGATGATGAGCACTTTATATTTTGGCCAAGACACGATACCTTGGAAGAAAATAGTGGACAAACACTTTTCAATTTTTCCTTGGGCTTTAAATTTGGCATCAAACTTTAATCTGCGCTTTCACCTTATTATTTCAACCTTATCTGCCATTTCTAAAACCAATAGGATATTGATCAAGCACAGATCTCGACTAATTGTTGCCTCGCACTTCATTTGATTAGCCTTATCTTTGCCAGCGCTAAATAGTTTTATATTGAATAAAAAGGAGCTTAAAGAATTTTTAGATACCAAAGTTGATTTTTACAACCATCCCAAGTTTATTGAAAGTGATCCCATCCAGGTGCCACATCAATTTAATAAAAAGGAGGATGTAGAACTTTCTGCATTTTTAACTGCGACCATTTCTTGGGGCAATAGAAAAAGCATCATCACCAATGCACATAAAATGATGGCATTTCTGGATAACGCACCTCATGATTTTGTGATGAACCATTCCGAAGCAGACTTAGAACCCTTAACCAAATTTGTGCATCGTACGTTTAATGGCGATGATTTTATTCAGTTTATCACGAGCCTCAAACACATCTACACCCATCATGGCGGTTTAGAAACTTTGTTTACAACCAATGCTTACGGTAAAAACAATCTGCAACCTGCCATACATGCGCTCAAAAAACACTTTTTTGAAATAGAGCATCTACCTCGAACGATGAAACACGTGAGTGACCCTTTAAAAAATTCCGCAGCAAAACGCATCAATATGTTTTTGCGCTGGATGGTACGACAAGACAATAATGGCGTCGATTTTGGCATCTGGGAATCCATAGCTCCCAGCAAACTCTCCTGCCCGCTCGACGTGCACTCCGGCAATGTGGCGCGCAAATTGAAATTATTGAAACGGAAACAAAATGATGCCAAGGCCCTCATGGAATTGGACGCCAATTTGAGAAGATTAGACCATCAAGATCCTGTGAAATATGATTTTGCATTATTTGGATTGGGCGTTTTTGAAAATTTTTAACATTTAAAAACCAAGCAATCTCATATTTCGTAGGTATCTTTCAGACAAATTTTTCTTACAAATGATTACATCAAAACTGACAATTAATGAAGAGCAGCGAATAAAGGCCCTTCGATCATATGAAATTTTGGATACTGCTCCTGAAACAGATTATGACAATATCAACAAGTTAGTGGCGATGATTTGCGATGTCCCTATTTCATTAATTACTGTGGTAGATGAAAAACGCAATTTTTTTAAATCCTTTCTTGGGGTTTCATTTTCGGAATATCCTAGAGAATTATCCTTCTGCAATCACACTATTTTAGGGCGAGATATTTTTGTTATTGAAGATCTAACCAGTGACAAGCGTTTTAAAGACCATATCTTGGTGTCTGATCAAAAAGTAAATTTCTATGCGGGCATCCCTTTAATCAATAACGATGGTTTGGCTCTAGGAACTATTTGCGTTTATGACTTTAAACCGAGAACTCTTGATGAGCATCAAAAAGAAGCCTTACGTATTTTGGCGCTTCAAGTCATTAACCATTTTGAACTTCGCAAAAAAAATATAGTGCACAAGAATGCCGAGCTTGAGCTGCAAAGACGCAATGAACATCTTAATGATTTTGCAGGCCATGTATCTCACGATCTTAAATCGCCCTTGGCAAATATTGAATCGCTAACGAGCTTGTTAAGAAATGATCCAGACAACGTTTTTTCTGAAGAATCCATTGAATTTTTAAATTATATTGAAGAATCTACCAGTGTGCTCAAAGACTATATAGATGGGATCTTGATGTACTACAAGGCCGATGAACTACTAAAACTCAATACGGAAGATGTGTGCCTTAGGGAGTTGACTGCGGATATTGACAACATATTGATTAAAAAAACAGATGAGCTTGTCTTAACAAAATATGCCATCGTTAAAAACGTAAATAAAGCTGCACTTTCTCAAATTCTCATCAATTTGGTCGATAATGCTCTTAAGTACAACGATAAAGAACGCAGCATTGTTGAAATTAGTTACAGTGACGATTTATTTCACCATACATTTTCGGTATCGGATAATGGTATTGGCATCCCAAAAGATAAGCAAGACTACATTTTTAAGATCTTTAAAACACTTCAAAGCGAAACAGGCAAAACCAGTACAGGGATTGGCTTGAGTACTGTAAAGAATCTTGTAGAAAAGCTGGGCGGTACCATTAGCTTAAAATCAGAATACAAAAAAGGAAGCACATTTAGTTTCACCATTGCGAAATAAAAAAGACCTGCCAAGTTTTCTAAACCCAACAGATCTTTTATAATTTCAATTTGGAGGTGGAGCTTTTAAAAAGTCAAGATCCTCAATCCCATATTGTTTAGCCCTTCAACCAAGCTTTTCGCAAGTCTTGTTGTGCTTTTGTAGCATTTTCGTCTTCCACTAAGGTTTTTGACGTGGTAAAAGTAGGCGTCAATTCGGTTTTAACGATCACCTGCTCCCCATCACGATCTAATACAACTTCAATTGCATCGCCTGCTTTCCATTGGTACATGCCTCCAATCATAGCTTGCGCATTGGCTAAAGTCAACTCGGTACCATTAACGGTTTTGATCACGTCGCCTGGCTTAACGCCTTGTTCTACCCAAAAGCTATTATCCTTGACACCTGCCGAAAAGAAGATCACGCCTTTTTCACGGTCACCGTCAAAAATAAATCCATTGCCACCTTGAATGTAGTTGGTTTCGGTTTTAGCTTCTGCGAATGTAAGCCCCACCTTTTTAAAAAATACATTGTAATCAATTGGTGTGGTCCCTACCACATGGGTTTCCAAAAACTCTCCGACGGAGGGGTAGGTCATTTCAGTAATTTCAGCAATAATCTTATCATCTTCAAAGGGTTTATTCTTTCCGTATTTATTAGAAAGCTCTTTCATCAATGACAGAACACTTCGGTTCCCATCGCTTTCCTCGCGCATTAAAATATCGATGCACATTCCAATTAAAGCGCCTTTTTGGTACACGTTGTAATAATTGCTCGCATAAGGCTCTTCCAAAACGTTTTCGCTCATTGTTGTAAAGCTCATCGTATCGTCCATACGCAGGGAGTTTCGTATTTTACCGCTCATTGTTGCATAAAACACATCTGGTTCTATAAGGCCTTGGTGCACTTGAAAATGTTGCGCAAAATATTCAGTGATGCCTTCATACATCCAAAGGTGTTTGGAAAAGGTAGGTTTGTTATAATCAAAATAATGCACGTCTTCAGAATGTACCGATAATGGCGTCACTATATGAAAGAACTCATGCGATACCACATCAACCATAGATGCTGCCAATTGCTCCTTAGTTGAGCTTTCTTGCAAGACCACCACAGTAGACTTATGATGTTCTAAGGCCCCAAAACCTTTGGGTGCGCCTTCAGACTCATCAGATAAATACAGGAAGATATCGTAACGGGGCGTTGAATTGACATCGCCCAAATAAGCCTTTTGACCTTCCATCATGTTATAAACCGTTTCCTTTAAGCTTGCTGCAGTATGCACACCATTGGGAGAATACACACTCAAAACAATCTTTATATTGCCCACCATAAAATCCTCAATATCCAACTTACCGTACATCATAGGATTATCGGTAATGTCAAAGTAACGAGGCGCAAAATAAGAAATGGTCACATTTTTAAGATCTGCACTCGTGGTGGTATTAGTTTCTTGTAATGCCGAACTGTGCGTAAACGCTGCAGGAGCGGTGACATCTAACGCATATTGCGCATTTTTTAACGAATCGAAGTAACCAATAAAACCATGGAGGTTCAATAAATAGTCATTAGGCTCTATGTTTGTGCCTGCAGGAGAAAAAGGTTGCTCTCCTCCTATGCCTCCAACGGTTTCTTGATCAAAGGTATCATTAACATTATAGGTTAATTTATCCAATTGGGTGGCGTTGGCAATCGTCCACGTATTCTCATCGGTTTTAGTAGTCGTGAGCTCATTCCCCTTATAATCAAGTGCTTTGAAATCATCAATATACTTTCCAAAATCACTAACAGAATAGGTACCTTGTACCACTCGTGGCAACCTAAAAATCACTGTATCTTTAGTAAAACGACCAGGATTGATCATCACAGGTGCTTTATCATTTGCAACTTGCGAAAGATTCACTGTCGTAACAATGGGGTTAGCGGTTGCCAAATCATTGGTCGTGGTTTTTGAGCCACAGGCAAAAAGCATACTGCTAAAGGCGAAAATCGATAGTATTTGTTTCATTTTAAAAATTTTAGTTGCGCAAATTTAACAGCGTTAGTATTTATTTTAGCAAAGGTTTTGTTAAAATGGTAGATTTGTAAAATGGCAGACCCCTTAATAAGTATTCTGGTTCCTTTTAAAAACACCGCAGCGTATTTAAAGGAATGCTTGGACGCTATTCTTAACCAAACTCATACCAATTGGGAGCTTTTGATTGTGGATGATCATTCTACCGACCTTAGTGAAGCCATTGTTGGCGGGTATGCCCAAAGAGATGCGCGCATTAAATTATTTAAAAATACAGGCGTCGGCATTATTACTGCGCTTCGGAAGGCGTATAGTGAAAGTCAAGGCAGTTACATTACCAGAATGGACAGCGATGACCGCATGCACCCCAATAAGTTGGAACTCATGTTGAAGGATTTGCAAACGCATGGAGAAAAACACCTCGCTCTAGGGCTGGTCTCCTATTTTAGTGAGCAAGGGATTGGCAACGGATTTAGATCTTATGAAACTTGGCTCAATGAGCTTACGAGCCAAGGCGCGAACTTCTTAGATCTTTATAAGGAATGTGTGATCCCTTCGCCCTGTTGGATGGTGCACCGGGATGATTTTGAGGCGTGCGGGGCCTTCCGAAGCGATACGTATCCAGAAGATTACGATCTCGCCTTTCGCTTTTATGCCTACGGAATGACGTGCATTCCCAGCGATAGGGTGCTGCACTATTGGCGAGACCACGCTAACAGAGCTTCTAGAACAGACGCTAATTATGCGGAAAATAATTTTTTGGAATTGAAAGTCCATTATTTTTTACAATTGCATCACGATGCTTCAAGACCTCTTTGCGTTTGGGGAGCAGGAAAAAAAGGAAAACAAATAGCGCGCTTATTAAAAGCAAAAGCGATCTCGTTTCAATGGCTCTGCGATAACCCCAAGAAAATTGGCAAACATATTTATGACGTTCAATTACAACACTACCAAGCGCTCCATACCTTAAACCAACCCCAACTTATAATTGCAGTGGCCAATCGTGAGGAACAGCAATCCATTACAGAGTTTTGCAAGGAAAAGCGTTGGACTGCCCTAAAAGACTATTTTTTCTTCTGCTAATAATAATCGACATTGAAACGCATTTGGTAACAGTACTTTTTAATACAAGCCTTGAAAAGCATCATAGGATTTAAGTTAAATTTCATGCAACCGTACCCCATATATCGCTCATCATTTTCTATATTTGAAACCTCACAGCTAATCCCAAAAATTAGGAATGCAGTTTAAATATCCAGAACTTCTTTACGCGCTGCTATTGCTCGTTATTCCTATCATTATTCATTTATTTCAGTTGCGTAAATTTCAAAAAGTTGGCTTTACCAACGTGAAATTTTTGAAGCAATTGACCATTCAAACTAGAAAAAGCTCCCAAATTAAGAAATGGCTCACGCTTTTAATGCGATTACTCCTCTTTGCTTGCATTATTATAGCCTTTGCCCAACCGTATAGCGCGAAAACCAATAATTATAAGACTAAAAGTGAAACGGTGATCTATCTGGACAATTCTTATAGCATGCAGGCCAAGGGCAGCAATGGGAGTTTGTTAAATAGTGCCATTCAGGATTTACTTGAACATTTGGAAGACGATGACCCCATTTCCATATTTACAAATGATTCCAATTTTAGAAACACCACTAAAAAGGCCATTAGCAGCGATTTAATCAAATTGCAGTACGCCCCGAAACAGCTGGCCTACGATGCTGCCATTTTAAAAGGAAAACAATTATTTTCTAAAAATGCCAGTACGGTTAAGAATTTAGTGATGATTTCCGACTTTCAAGAGAAGGCGGAAGGGTTATCGCGCTTAGGCGATAGTTCCTTGCAACTAAAGCTGGTGCAATTACAACCTGAAAACACTTATAATATTTCGGTTGATAGTGTCTTTGTCTCGCAAACTAGCGTTGAAAACATCGAACTATCAGTACTTCTCAAAAACTACGGGTCGCCAGTTGAAAATGTTTCGGTGTCTTTATTTAATGAAGATCAGCTCGTTGCTAAAAATGCAGTGAACATAGAACGAGAGGCCAATGCAACCTTTACCATTCCCCAGAATCAGCGTTTTGATGGGACGATTACGATAGAAGATCCTAATTTGCTATATGACAATTCACTGTTTTTTAATTTAGACCAAACCGAAAAGATCAAGGTATTGGCCATCAACAACACTGATGATGCCTTTTTGAAAAAAATCTTTACCAACGACGAATTCTTATATACTGCAACAGCTTTTGGAAGTCTGGATTACAATGTGATTTCCAATCAAAATTTAGTGATTTTAAATGAACTAAATGAGATCCCAGTGTCGCTGACGACCGCTCTAAAAGTATTTACCGATGATGGCGGAAATGTATTGATTATACCTTCAAATGAAATCAACTTAACTGCTTACAATCAGTTATTTGCTAATTACGGATTACCCACGTTTGTTGATGGTAGTTCACAAGAGAAACTCGTCACAAACATAAATTTCACCCATCCGCTTTTTAAAAATGTTTTTGACAAGCGCATTCGCAATTTTCAATACCCTAAGGTTCAACATTTCTACGGAAATGCTTCCGCTTCCAACCAAAAAATCTTAAGTTTTGCAGATGGTCAATCTTTTCTTTCTGCTGCAAAACAAGTGTATCGTTTTTCAGCAAGCCTTAATGAAAGTAATAGTAATTTCAAAAATTCGCCCTTAATTGTTCCGGTACTTTATAATATTGGCAAACAAAGTTTAAAAACCGGACAACTCTACTATAACATTTCCGAAGATAATATTATAGACATCAATACTACATTGCAACAGGATGCGATTTTAACTTTGCGCAATGGGGAAGAATCGGTTATCCCCTTGCAACGTCGATTTTCAAATAAAGTAGCGTTGAGCACGTCCAACTATCCAGAACGTGCAGGAATAATTGCGGTGATGGACCAAGAGCAATTCCTTAAAAGCTTAAGTTTCAATTACGACCGTTCTGAAAGTCGATTGCGCTATATGGATCTTAAAACGAGCAACAGCGTGAGTGTGGAAGCCTCGGTGGCCACTGCAATTGATGCCATAAAAAGTGCCACGAATGTCAATGAGCTATGGAAATGGTTTGTTATTTTTGCATTATTGTTTTTAATAATTGAACTACTCATCTTAAAATTCTTAAAATGAACGTCCTTATAAAATCTGCCACCATTGTTGACCCCCATAGCGATTTTCACAATGACACGGTGGATATTTTAATTGAGAAAGGACAAATAATTGCGATGGGCACTGCAATTAAGAATCCGAAAAAAAGAAAAGAACTTAGGCTTGAAAACTTACATGTGTCTCAAGGTTGGTTTGATAGTAGCGTTAGTTTTGGAGAACCGGGCTATGAAGAGCGCGAGACAATCGCCAACGGGTTGGACACTGCTGCATTATCTGGTTTTACTGCTGTTGCCTTAAATTCTAATACCAATCCTGTAATCGATACCAGTAGCGATGTGGTGTTTGTGCTTTCAAAAGCTGGTAAACATGCCACGTCATTATATCCCATTGGCGCCTTAACAAAAGCCAGCGAAGGCAAGGATTTGGCAGAATTGTTTGATATGACCAATGCGGGAGCGATTGCTTTTTATGATTACCAACAGCCTATTGCCAACCCGAATTTGATGAAACTCGCCTTGCAATATGCCAGCAATTTTGGGGGCTTGGTACTTTCATTTCCGCAGGAATCCCAAATTAGTGGCTTGGGCGTTATGAACGAAAATGCCATGAGCACATCCTTGGGACTAAAAGGCAATCCGTCGTTGGCAGAAAGTTTACAAATCGCCAGAGACCTTTACATTTTAGAATATACGGGAGGAAAATTGCATATCCCAACCATTTCCACAGCCCAATCGGTTGCCTTAATCAGGGAAGCCAAAACTAAAAAACTCGACGTTACATGTAGTGTGGCGATTCATAACTTGCTATTAACCGATGCTGAATTGCAGGAATTTAAAACCAAGTATAAAGTATTGCCACCACTAAGAATGAAAGAAGATCTGGATGCTTTGATAGAGGGTCTAAAAGATGGCACTATTGATATGGTTACTAGCGACCACAATCCTATAGATATTGAAAACAAAAAAATAGAATTTGACCATGCCAAATATGGCACGATCGGATTGGAATCAGCTTTCGGAGCGCTAAACAGTCTATTTAGTATTAAAAAAACGATAGAATTATTGACCAAAGGCAAAACGCGATTTGGCATTGCGCAGCAACCTATAGCCATCGGAAATAATGCAGAACTTAGTTTATTTAACCCAAAGGGTCTTGCGCTGTTTTCATCTGAAGACATTTTATCTGCTTCCAAAAATGCCATTTTTGAAGGCAAGGAACTCAAAGGAACCGTTTATGGCAGCATCGCCAACAATCAACTCAAATTAAAGTCATAACAATGGATTACAACGAAAACGAAGCGAATGAAGGTAGAACATTCGCCATAGTCGCCTATATTACAATTATTGGAACCGTCATCGCCTATTTTATGAACCGTGACAAAAACAATAGCTTTGTGGTTTTTCATGTGCGCCAAGCGTTAGGCTTATGGCTGTTGCAATTTTTATTGGGCTATTTTATTGGCGCCTTTAACAGTTGGATGGTTACCATGTCTTTTTGGATTGTTTTTATCGTGCTTTTCATCTACGGGATTATTGGTGCAGCTAGCGGAAAACGTAATGAAGTGCCTATTTTGGGACCTTTTTTTCAAAAGCTATTTTCCTCCTTGGGAAATTAAAGAGCGAAGGATTAAACATCAATCCACTAATTATAAAGTGCAAAACATCTACTGAATAGGGGCTTGAACCTCAGCAACAATATTTTAAAAAAAAAAAAAAAAAA
>Ga0209309_10004001_pt1 | contig 12402 bp, 8 predicted proteins | sample COGITO_mtgs_1204_2_FD_184807 | JGI IMG/M metagenome (GOLD analysis project Ga0209309, IMG submission 184807) | Pelagic marine microbial communities from North Sea - COGITO_mtgs_120412 (SPAdes) (version 2) | ecosystem: Environmental > Aquatic > Marine > Epipelagic ...
AGCGAAAGCATCAACCGCATTCGTGGGGTGGTGTTGCACTTAGATGAGATCATCAAAGAATACCGTGGAGACTTAGATCAACTTGGTCCGCACCATTTCATCAACTCCGAGAGTGATGCCGTGGCTTTTTAGATTAAAGCTGCAAGCTAAGAGCCAAAAGTCAAGAGGGCATTTGGAAATGGGATTCGATGACCAATTTCTTCAAGCCTTAAATGAGCCCAGTCATCCTGAGCCTCTGCGTGCGCTGAAGCTATAGCGGAGGAGCAGTCGAAGGGTGCTTTTCACTTCACCCAATATAGTAAATTTAGAATTGGGACTTTTTTTTGTGAGTGAGAGCACCTGCCCGTATTGAAAATCCGAGCCAAGGTCCCAATCGAGTAGAACTCCTATGCCTATCACTCTATCACTCTCACACTCCATCACTCCCCGTCCGAGGTTTTTGCTACGGACGCTGAACTTTCCAGCTGGTGGGATGCTTGTCCTGCTGAATCCGCAAAACGTACATGCCCGCTGGGAGGAAATCGTATGAGATTTCAACTCTCTGCCCTTCTTTTGCAAATGAGGTGTTTCCTGCAGACAAAAGTTGCGCATTCACATTAAAAAGCTGCCAGTGAATTGGCTCCTGTGATCGACCGGAGGAAATGAGCCAAGACTCCTTCCCATGGATTACTTGAAGTTCCTCTTCTTCTGCCACAAGGGAGGGTGAAGACAAGCTGGAACTGTAAGAGCCTCTTCGGTATTTGACGGTTCCTGAGACCTCATCTTCCCAAATCACCCAAATGTTGCCTTCGTGGAGCATCACATCCACGGCATTCACGAAGTCAGTATCCACAATCTCTTGAACGTTGTTCAGGCCTTGGTTAAGGTCTTCAGTAAACTGCAGAGCAACTTCTTGCTTTCCGTTCGAGAACTGGTACCACACCATTGCCATGGCTTCCTTGTGGTAATCGATTCTTGGATAGTTCTGGGATATCAAGTTGGTGGGAGTATTTGCATCCAAAGCAATGGCTCCACTTGTGCTCATCCCCGATATGGAAGATTTGCTGTAGGACACGCGAGAGGACCCACTTGCTCCACTCATGAAAATGGTGTAAAGCTCATCCCCAATGATGACCGCATCAGGACCTGAAGAGGGGCATGTGGCGATGGCCCATTTCTGTTCGTCCACGTCCATGCCATTGGGAAAGGATTGGCCCCCGTCTGTGGAAACCCCCACCCAAGTATCTCGGATGTTTCCGTTGTTGTCGCGGTAAGGCATAACTACCGTATTTCCACTGCTGACGATGGTGCTTGGACAACAATCGCAAGCTTCGGCCATGGCACTGCTGTAGTCGCTCGCGAGAACGTCTGTGCCGAAGCTCATTCCATGGTCATCAGATCGCACAACCACCCAACGAGGCTCTGAGAAGTCGTTCTCGAATTTCATGAATCCAACCACTGGATTACCCTCTACATCGGTTGTTACCGTCGGAAATCGGCTGATGTTGTGACCGATGAAATCAACCCGCACAGGCAGATTAAAATTCTGGCCGCCATCGAAAGAGCTACTACACCAAACATGCTTGTTGGTGTCGCCCTCAGGAGTCTGCTTGTAAACAGCATAAATCGTGTCTCCGTGTGTAGCAATGTCGGGCCCCATCCAGCCTGGTCCGGCGATGTTGTGGTCATTGGAATTCAGTTTGATGGGTTCTTCAAAGCCGTTTCCATTCCAGCGAGTAAAAAATAGGTCGAGGTTGTTGCTCCAGGAGATCAAGGGATTTCCATCGGCGTCTTTAGCAATTCTCGGAAAGTTGTTTTGGTAGGAAGGAGCAGCAACCTCTGAAGCGGGTTCCCAGGAAATGTTGTTCTGAGCCCAAGTCTGGAAGTTCATAAAGGAACAGAAAAGCGCGACGGACAGGGTAAGGACTTGCATAGCTGGATAAAGGTAGGTCTTTGAGAGGAAGAATCCTTTGCTCCATTTAGCCAAACATTCCATAGCGGAGAATGCACCAAATCGCCTGAACTCCATCTTTCCAGTTGATCTTCTTGCCTTCTTCGTAGGTGCGGCCGTAATAGGATATGCCAACTTCGTAAATGCGCACCTTAGGAATGCGGCTGATTTTGGCCGTCACCTCAGGTTCAAATCCAAAACGTTTTTCGCGGAGTTTTAAGCTTTGAACCATCTCGGTGTTGAAGAGCTTGTAGCAAGTCTCCATATCGGTGAGGTTCAAATTCGTAAACATGTTCGAAAGCATCGTGAGAAAGCGATTCCCCAACGAATGCCAGAAGAATAGAATGCGGTGAGGTTTTCCTCCCATAAATCGAGAGCCGTAAACCACATCGGCTTTGCCTTCCACTACAGCTTGCAGCAACAAATTGTATTCCCGTGGGTCGTACTCTAGGTCGGCGTCTTGAATGATGAGGTATTCGCCCGTGGCTACCAGAATTCCTCTGTGCAATGCAGCGCCCTTGCCTCGGTTTTTATCTTGTTCGAAAAGCTGAATGTTCGCTTCTTCATTCTCTGCCATGAAGCTGCGCACCAGTTCAACCGTTTTGTCTTTGGAACCATCGTTTACCACAATCAATTCCTTGCCAATGCAATTGTCGAGAGGAGCGTCGAGTACTGCCTGCAAGAGCGAAACAATGGTGCGTTCTTCATTGTAGGCGGGAATTACGATGCTGAGAGTAAAGGATTTCATAGGGGATGCAAATGCAGTATTCCGATGTCGATGCTTTCCAGTTCGAGAAGGGCATTGCTCTCATTCAAGAAATGAATTTCCAACACCTGACCTTTCCGAAGTTCGGGGCCAAATGTAAACTCAAACACGGCATCTGTCCATACATTGGCCCTTCTTACTTTCTGTACTATGTCCACCGATTTCCAGACCTCCGTTCCTTTTTGGGTGCAAACAATGGCAGCCGGACATCTTTTATCCGATACGTTCGCACGAAGCGCAACGCGCAGCAGCAGTTGTTTTTCTTCAAGAATGAGCGAGTCGGTAAGCATTTGGAAGCTGTAGCCAAGCCTGCGCTCTCCGTCAATTACAAATGGACTTGCATTGATTTCTTCTGGGCTGAACTTAAAAGCGGAGTGACAAGGCTCGCCCATGCTGCACACATAGTGTTTCTCGGAGAAGATTTCTCGGTTTTCAAGAATGGAAGGCGAATCCAAAGTTTTCCAGCGAAAGAAAGAATCCGTCTCCATCCACACTTGCCAGAACTTGTCGGAATCCATGCGGTCGTAGGCGATGATGCTCTGGCTGTATTGATACTGGAAAACTGCTCCAAGAAGAATGGCAATCGAAATGGCGGCAGTTCGAATGAGTTTTAGGTAGTTGTAGGAGAGTTTTAAGTCAAGAAAACTCGCCATCGGTATCGCAAGGGCGGGGTAGAAGTCGATGAAAGCTCTACTTCCGAAGCCTGCTCCAAACCACCACGACCACCAGCTGGAGAGAATGTAGGTGATGAGAATGAAAAAGCCAAAGCCTATCCAGGCCCGTTTTTCTTTTCTGAAAGCCCAGATGAGCAATCCGAAGATTGAGAAGTAGAGCACTGGGCTGTAGACGAAAAGCCCTTTCCTGAAACCAAATAGAAACTCAATGAAATGAGGATCGCTGAAGTTGAAACCTTCGTTGGCATACGACCAGATGAAAGGTGCTCCCACTTGAAGTTGGTAGAGCAAGAGTTGTGTTGATCCAAGAAGAATTGCTATTCCCAATAAACTCAGCAGCAGTCGAACGTTTCCAAATAGATATGCTCGGGCGGCTTGTAAATATTCTTTCCTGGAAGAGAGAAATGGCAGCGCTAAAACGATGAGGATGCTCGTTGGTCGGGTGATGCCGATGAGAATGAATACCGCGGTAAAAGCCATGGCAAACATGCTGTTGGGATTCTTCAAGAAAGACTGAAAGCAATAGAAAAGGGCGGAGCCTAAAAAGAAGAGGTAGCTGTGGCTGAAGGCCGAATCCATATGAACATAACTCAACAAGTTGCTTCCAACTCCGAAGGCCAGCAGCGTGAAAAACACACTGTATTTGCCGAAGTTCATGTTTTGAAGCACCTTCTTGAGCAGCCATAAACCAGCGAGCAGGTAGGAGAGGGCCGCGAGGAAGGCGCTGACTTGAAAGGGCAGGCTGTAGCCGTCGACGGGAAAGTTGAAGAGGAAAGCCCAAAGCATGGCCAAGAGGAAAAATGGCGTCATCAGAATCGATGTTCCGATGTAGTATTTTGTGTAGCGAGTTCCATCGGGCAGGTCGAGAATGCCTTCGTTGGGAAGCTGACCGTAGGTTTTCTGGAAAGAGTCTTCCAGCAAATACTCGTAATTAAAGTCTTGGTAGATGAAGATGGCGGGTAGGTAGGCATAGTGTCCGGCGCCGTCGCTGCGAATGGAACTTAGGCTTCCCGTTTCTTTATAAACCTTCCAATGGTTCTGCGAATAGAGAAACACGGCAAACAACAGGGAGAGCCAAATTGCGCTGTGCTTGAGAACTTTTCCTATCACCTAATGAGCTGAGTATTGAAACTTGAGCTGAACTTCTTCATGAATGCTTGCAAAATAAAGCTTTCTGGACAGCTCCAATTGATCTGTATATAATGACTAGGAGGTAACGATTGGCCATCTGAATCGGGTGTCCATTATGGGATACCGCGATGTTGTCTAACAATTAATGATTCGAAGCACTCGTTTGTTTCTAGAATACGACCGTTTAGAAAGTTGTAACTAAAGAATTAGTTTGTAAACTAAAAACATAGTTATACTTGTTTCATGAACACGAAGATGAAGGAGCTTACGCGCGCAGAGGAGCAGGTGATGCAGGAGCTGTGGAAGTTGGAAAAGGCTTTTGTAAAAGAGCTGATTGAACAAATGCCAGAGCCTAAGCCAGCCTACAATACAGTGAGCACGATTGTGCGCATCCTTGAAGAGAAATCGTTTGTAGCTCACGAGGCCTTCGGAAAGAGTCATCGGTATTACCCAACTGTGAATAAAGAAGAGTACAGTCGGTTTACGGCCGGAAACCTTTTGGGCAAATACTTCGATGGCTCGGTGAAGGAGCTGCTCTCATTTTTTGTGAAAGACAAGCAAGTTGACCTGAAGCAACTCGACCAGATGCTCAGTCAGATTAAAGACGAAAACAAAAAGTCATGAACGAATTCATTGCACTCAACGCACTTTTAGGACTGTTCTACATTCTGCACAGGATTTTTCTGCGAGAAGTTCCAGCTTTTCATACGAACAGATTTCTTCTGTTGGCTTATCCGCTATTGGCAGCTTTCATCGTCTACTTCAGAATACCTAGTTCGGAGCCTTTGCTTTTCCAAGGAGCCCTATTGCCGGCAATGGAAGTGAATTCAACAATGGCCTCCGGAGTTTCCATCATCAACTGGGCTATGGTCATATATGCATTAGGTTGCGCCATCTCTTTAGTTGTCCTTTTGCGCACAACCATCCTCATATGGATGAACATGAATGGAGGAGTAGGTAGAGCCTATTCATTCTTTTCTAAAATCCAGATCGACGAGAGCATTCAAGGGAAGGAGCGCGAGCACATTCTTTCTCATGAGTTGGTTCATTCGCAAGAAGGCCATTCGTTCGATGTGATGTTTTACGCATTGTTGCGGTGCCTTTTCTGGCTGAACCCTGCGGTACATCTTCTGATGAGAGAGGTTCAACTGAATCACGAATTTCTTGCAGATCGCAGACAAGCGCATAACCCTGCATACCAAAAGACGCTCCTGAACGAGCTTTTCAATACCCAGGCCTTCAGCTTGGTGAATTCATTCTTTTCACAACCAACCATTAAACACCGATTGACCATGCTATCAAATACACCAACTAAATTCAAGTCAAAAATGCGCTATGCATTACTCATTCCTGTTCTTTTCGTCTCCGTTTGGATGATTTCATGCGAGAAGGCCGTGACCCAAGTGCCTACCGCTGAGGTCGATCAACTTCCTGAATTTCCTGGAGGAAACGAAGGATTGGTCGCTTTTTTCCAAAAGGATTTCGAATATCCCGAAGAGCTTAAGTCGGATAACATTGAAGGCCGCGTTATTTTGTCCTTCGTTGTTGGAGCAGATGGAAGCATCTCAAAGTTAAAGGCAGTACAAAGCGATCACCCTAAATTGGAGCAGCCAGCAATAGAATTCATGTCTAAAATGCCGAAATGGGAACCCGCTACAAAGGATGGGGAAAAGGTAGCTGTTGAAATGAAGCTGCCAGTAATGTATACTATGAGCGACGACTAGTCGCAATGATCTATGCTCTTCAGCTTCTTGCGGACATATATAGTCTGTGAGAAGCTGAGTTGCATTAAAGACCTATGTTGATCCCCATTCGAAAGATTAAAGGACTCGAGTATGGGGAGTAGACACTATAGTTGAGGTTGTAGAGCCCGAGAATGAAAAAGCCAAAGCGTCCTTCACCCTGAAAATATCCACCTCCTATAAAAGCTGAGGTCGCATTAAATGATCCTGTGCGCGTAACATCCCACCTGCCGCGCAAGACTTCAAGTTCGGCTTGCCCAAAGATGTTTTGCAGGGGAAAGAAGCGAGCAAATACGCTCCCTCCAATTGAGGAAGTAGAGTAATTGAAAGTTTTGCTACTATAATAGGTATACTGAACACCAGTTCCGAGCATCCAATGCTCATCGAGTTTCAGTCCAATTTGCGGAGCAAGATTTATATATGTCTCAGTTCCGAACGACAGACCAAGACCTCCTCCAACAAACACCTTATCCTTTAGAGGAGTCTCACTCGGAGTGCTTTTTTTCTCCTTTGTCTGATCAATTTCTTGCGCAGGAACGATTAGGTATACATTATATAGTAGAAAGAAAAGAATCAACTTCTTCAAGACTTATTACATTAGGCTCCTTCAAAAGTAGCTGAATGGAAAACACAAAATGCGTATTGGTAACAGGAGCAAGTCAAGGAATTGGAAAGGCCATCAGTTTATCTCTTGCGAAGGATCATTCATGTAAGGTATTTGCGCTGAGTCGAAATGAGTCTGCTTTGAATGAGCTGGCCTCTGCGTCGTCGAACATCATACCAATAGTATGTGATTTAACTTCAAAGTCGGAACGCAAGGTTGCACTCAATAAGATCAACTCCATTAGCTCCCACCTAGATGGGCTCATCAATAATGCAGGGTTTTTAGTCAATGGCAGTCTTCCCAATTTGGATGAGGAAGACATTCGGAAGATCTTTGAGGTCAATTATTTTTCTGCGGCACTTCTCATTCAGGAATGTCTTGGTCTTCTCAAGAAGGCAAAATCTTCTCATATAGTAAACATTGGTTCAATGGGAGGTTTTCAAGGTTCCCAAAAATTTAATGGACTTTCAGTTTACAGTTCAAGCAAAGCAGCGCTCGCTTCCTTGAGTGAATGTTTGGCGGTTGAGCTTGCTGAATTTGGGATAAGTTCAAACTGTTTGAACCTTGGGGCTGTACAAACCGAGATGTTGGAAGAAGCTTTTCCCGGATACCGTGCGCCACTGGACGCAAAATCGATGGGAAAGTACATCGCTAAATTTGCTCTAGAAGGCCATGAAACGTACAATGGGCAGAGCCTACCAGTTTCCTTTTCAGCACCTTAGAAAAAGATATAAAATATTAGTTCGAATAGTGTGATTAATTCAAAGGCTTAGTTCTATATTTGCGTCCCCGTAAAAAAAGGGTCGTTCTTTTCAACTCTGCAGAGAGAAATAAATTTTCTCAAAATAGTTTTGGTAAGATAAAAAGTTTTGTACTTTTGCCGACCCTAACGAAAAGGGGTAGAACGAAAGTTCTATTTGAAATGAAAAATTGTCCTCTGAGAAGAGGTCGATATAAAGTTCTTTGAAGGTATTGAATAGCAGCATAAATTAAATTGAACATCCCGTCATTTTTTGACAATTAAACGAGACCAGATAACTCAAATTTTCTTTTACAACGGAGAGTTTGATCCTGGCTCAGGATGAACGCTAGCGGCAGGCTTAACACATGCAAGTCGAGGGGTAACGGGGATTGCTTGCAATTCGCTGACGACCGGCGCACGGGTGCGTAACGCGTATGCAACTTGCCTCAAACTGGAAGATAGCCCGGGGAAACTCGGATTAATATTCCATAGTATCCATTCTTCGCATGTTGAATGGATTAAAGCTTCGGCGGTTTGAGATGGGCATGCGTGACATTAGCTTGTTGGTGAGGTAACGGCTCACCAAGGCTTCGATGTCTAGGGGGCCTGAGAGGGTGAACCCCCACACTGGTACTGAGACACGGACCAGACTCCTACGGGAGGCAGCAGTGAGGAATATTGCGCAATGGAGGAAACTCTGACGCAGCCATGCCGCGTGCAGGAAGACGGCCCTACGGGTTGTAAACTGCTTTTATTTGAGAAGAAACCCTGGTACGTGTACCAGGCTGACGGTATCAAATGAATAAGCACCGGCTAACTCCGTGCCAGCAGCCGCGGTAATACGGAGGGTGCAAGCGTTATCCGGATTTATTGGGTTTAAAGGGTGCGTAGGCGGGACATTAAGTCAGTGGTGAAAGCCTGTAGCTCAACTACAGAACTGCCATTGATACTGATGTTCTTGAATTTGGTTGAGGTAGGCGGAATACGTCATGTAGCGGTGAAATGCATAGATATGACGTGGAACACCGATCGCGAAGGCAGCTTACCAAACCAACATTGACGCTAATGCACGAAAGCGTGGGTAGCGAACAGGATTAGATACCCTGGTAGTCCACGCCGTAAACGATGATCACTCGCTGTTGGCGATATACTGTCAGTGGCTAAGCGAAAGCGTTAAGTGATCCACCTGGGGAGTACGCTCGCAAGAGTGAAACTCAAAGGAATTGACGGGGGCCCGCACAAGCGGTGGAGCATGTGGTTTAATTCGATGATACGCGAGGAACCTTACCAGGGCTTAAATGTAGGGGGACCGATTTGGAAACAAGTCTTCTCTTTGAGTCGCCTACAAGGTGCTGCATGGTTGTCGTCAGCTCGTGCCGTGAGGTGTCGGGTTAAGTCCCATAACGAGCGCAACCCCTATTCTTAGTTGCCAGCGGGTAATGCCGGGGACTCTAAGAAAACTGCCGGCGCAAGCCGAGAGGAAGGTGGGGATGACGTCAAATCATCACGGCCCTTACGTCCTGGGCTACACACGTGCTACAATGGTTGGTACAGAGGGCAGCAACATGGTGACATGAAGCAAATCTCCAAAGCCAATCTCAGTTCGGATCGAAGTCTGCAACTCGACTTCGTGAAGCTGGAATCGCTAGTAATCGCGCATCAGCCATGGCGCGGTGAATACGTTCCCGGGCCTTGTACACACCGCCCGTCAAGCCATGGAAGCTTGGGGTACCTGAAGTCGGTAACCGTAAGGAGCTGCCTAGGGTAAAACAAGTGACTGGGGCTAAGTCGTAACAAGGTAGCCGTACCGGAAGGTGTGGCTGGAACACCTCCTTTCTAGAGTAAAGGTTTTTGTTTAATATCTCTTCGGAGATGGGATGTTCATATGCTGTTATTTAATTTTTTTCCCAATTAGACTTCGGTGAAGCGTTCACCAGTGTTATGGTAACCTGAACAGTCCCGTAGCTCAGCTGGTTAGAGCGCTACACTGATAATGTAGAGGTCGGCAGTTCAAGTCTGCCCGGGACTACTAATTGATTTTGGGGAATTAGCTCAGTTGGCTAGAGCACCAGATTTGCATTCTGGGGGTCATCGGTTCGAATCCGTTATTCTCCACTAATCGAAATCAATCTTCGGATTGATCTTGAGAATGTTCTTTGACATCTTGAAATAGCGTAATTAATACAATTACTGAGTAATAACTCAATAGTTATCGTTATATAGATACGAATGTATCTAAGGGCGCATGGCGGATGCCTTGGCTCTTGGAGGCGATGAAGGACGCGATAAGCTGCGATAAGCTACGGTGAGGTGCACACAACCTTCGAACCGTAGATTTCCGAATGGGGAAACCCAGCACATTGAAGATGTGTTACCCGCAAGGGGGCTAACTCAGGGAACTGAAACATCTAAGTACCTGAAGGAATAGAAAACAATAGTGATTCCCAGAGTAGCGGCGAGCGAAATGGGACCAGCCTAAACCAGCATTGTTTCGGCATTGCTGGGGTTGTAGGACTGCAACGTGGACTTTGAGTGTATAGTAGAATCTTCTGGAAAGTAGAACCATAGCGGGTGATAGTCCCGTATACGAAATGCACTTAATACCTAGCAGTATCCTGAGTAGCGCGGGGCACGTGAAACCCTGTGTGAATCTGCCGGGACCATCCGGTAAGGCTAAATACTACCAAGAGACCGATAGTGAACCAGTACCGTGAGGGAAAGGTGAAAAGTACTTCGAACAGAAGGGTGAAATAGAACCTGAAACCATGCGCTTACAATCTGTCGAAGCCCTTCGGGGTGACGGCGTGCCTTTTGCATAATGATCCTACGAGTTACTCGTCACTAGCAAGGTTAAGTTCTAAAGGAACGGAGCCGAAGCGAAAGCAAGTGTGAATAGCGCGTATAGTTAGTGGCGGTAGACGCGAAACCAAGTGATCTACCCATGACCAGGTTGAAGTCCCAGTAACATGGGATGGAGGACCGAACCAGTAGACGTTGAAAAGTCTTTGGATGAGTTGTGGGTAGGGGTGAAAGGCTAATCAAACTTGGAGATAGCTCGTACTCCCCGAAATGCATTTAGGTGCAGTCTCGGAATTGAGTGTCATAGAGGTAGAGCTACTGATAAGGCTAGGGGGCTTCACCGCCTACCAACCCTTGATAAACTCCGAATGCTATGACATATGTCCGGGAATGAGGGCATGGGTGCTAAGGTCCATGTCCGAGAGGGAAACAACCCAGACTATCAGCTAAGGTCCCCAAGTGTACGCTAAGTTGATCTAACGAAGTTGGATTGCATTGACAGCTAGGATGTTGGCTTGGAAGCAGCCATTCATTTAAAGAGTGCGTAACAGCTCACTAGTCGAGCGATCCGGCGTGGATAATAATCGGGCATAAGCGTGCCACCGAAGCTATAGACTCGAAAGAGTGGTAGGGGAGCATTCCAGTTGCGTCGAAGTCGTACCGTAAGGTGCGGTGGAGCGTCTGGAAAAGAAAATGTAGGAATGAGTAACGATAAAGCAGGCGAGAAACCTGCTCACCGAAAGACTAAGGTTTCCTGAACAACGCTAATCGGTTCAGGGTCAGTCGGGACCTAAGGCGAACCCGAAAGGGGTAGTCGATGGACAACTGGTTAATATTCCAGTACTGACTGTAACAGTGATGGGGTGACGAAGGAGTGAAAGCACCGCGAACAGACGGAATTGTTCGTTGAAGAGTGTAGGTATACGAGAGGTAGGCAAATCCGCCTCTTGTGCTGAAGCTTGATAGTACCACAAACCTTCGGGCGAGTGGATAGTGTGCCTAATCCGACTTCCAAGAAAAACCTCTAAACTTATGTTGCAGCCACCCGTACCATAAACCGACACAGGTAGTCGAGGAGAGAATCCTAAGGTGCTCGAGTGATTCGTGGTTAAGGAACTAGGCAAAATAGACCTGTAACTTCGGGAGAAAGGTCCCTCGTAGCAATATGAGGCGCAGTGAAAAGATCCAGGCGACTGTTTAGCAAAAACACAGGACTCTGCTAAGTCGAAAGACGATGTATAGGGTCTGACACCTGCCCGGTGCCGGAAGGTTAAGTGGAGGTGTTATCAACTTCGGTTGAGAAGCACTGAAATGAAGCCCCGGTAAACGGCGGCCGTAACTATAACGGTCCTAAGGTAGCGAAATTCCTTGTCGGGTAAGTTCCGACCTGCACGAATGGTGTAACGATCTGGATACTGTCTCAACCACGAGCTCGGTGAAATTGTAGTCGCGGTGAAGATGCCGCGTACCCGTAGCGGGACGGAAAGACCCCGTGCACCTTTACTATAGCTTCACATTGACATTGGATAAAAGATGTGTAGGATAGGTGGGAGACTATGAAGCTTGGTCGCTAGATCAGGTGGAGTCGTCCTTGAAATACCACCCTTCTTTTATTTGATGCCTAATCTGGTTAAACGGAAACAGTGTGTGGTGGGTAGTTTGACTGGGGTGGTCGCCTCCAAAAGAGTAACGGAGGCTTTCAAAGGTGTCCTCAGCACGGTTGGTAATCGTGCGTAGAGTGCAATAGCATAAGGACGCTTGACTGTAAGACCGACAAGTCGAGCAGGTAGGAAACTAGGATATAGTGATCCGGTGGTTCCGTATGGAAGGGCCATCGCTCAAAGGATAAAAGGTACGCCGGGGATAACAGGCTGATCCCTCCCAAGAGCTCACATCGACGGAGGGGTTTGGCACCTCGATGTCGGCTCGTCACATCCTGGGGCTGGAGAAGGTCCCAAGGGTTGGGCTGTTCGCCCATTAAAGTGGCACGCGAGCTGGGTTCAGAACGTCGTGA
>Ga0209309_10004010_pt1 | contig 12386 bp, 7 predicted proteins | sample COGITO_mtgs_1204_2_FD_184807 | JGI IMG/M metagenome (GOLD analysis project Ga0209309, IMG submission 184807) | Pelagic marine microbial communities from North Sea - COGITO_mtgs_120412 (SPAdes) (version 2) | ecosystem: Environmental > Aquatic > Marine > Epipelagic ...
CGCAGCGGTTATAAAAAAGCATTTGCTAATTTTGATGTAAAAAAAGTATCACAATTCACACAAGATGACGTTGAGAGATTAATGCTTGATGAGGGTATTGTGCGCAATCGCTTAAAAATTTCGGCAACTGTTAACAACGCAAAGCGCTTTATAGAAATACAAAATGAATTTGGAAGTTTTAGTAACTACCAATGGCAGTTTGTCGGTAATAAACCGATTATAAGTAATTTAAATAACGCTGAGGACTACCCAGCAATTACAGAGGCATCAACCGCATTTGCTAAAGACTTAAAAAAACGGGGATTTAAGTTTTTAGGGCCAACCACAGTTTATGCCCACATGCAGGCCTGCGGTATGGTTAACGATCACAGTAATGATTGTTTTAGAAAAGAAGAAATTATTGAGGCTTTTAGTGGGTAAGTGATTTATAGCTATAAAAGTAATTTGTTCACAAAGAGGTTAAGAGACGCTGCGCTTTAGAGAAGTAACGCGTAGGTTGACTATGGCTTCTCATTTACCCTCGTTTTTTCTCTTTGTAAAATAACGTTTTATTTAAATGATTAAAAGCTACGCTTTTCACGCGAACAAGCTCGGCGTAACAAAAAAAGTAAAAACAGTGTAGGTGCGAATTTACTTCGCGCTCTTGCTCATATTTTTTAAGTAAAGTGCGGTATAAAACCGCACCTACAAAACGAGGGGTTATTTATCTACTGTGTTTGGCCAATTTATAACTAAACACCGACAGCTGCTTTTAAACCTTAATCTCGTGAAAGATTATATTTTTTCATTTTCTCAACGAGTGTTGTTCTGCGTACACCTAGTATTTCTGCAGCGCGAGCTACAACGTAATCATAGCGCTCTAACGCTTGGGTAATTAAGCTAATTTCAAGTTCGGCTAAATAATCTTTAAGTTCAATACCATCATCTGGCAATAGCCCACTACCCGTTTGGCTAAACTCAGCGTCTGGCTCACTTTCGTAATCGCTAAAGCCTGTGCTAAATATGTCGTTAAAGGCGTCTTTTTCCATTAACTCTTCAGGGTATTCTGGCTCGTAGGCTTCAACTTCAATGTAACGATATTTGTTAGGTAAATCGGGAATATCAACCACTTTTTCAGGAAACATAATAACCATACGTTCCACTAAGTTAGCAAGCTCACGAATATTACCAGGCCAAGCATGTTCTTTTAAGCTCTCAACTGCGCGCTCTGTAAACTTAGCGGTAGAACCTGTTTGGTCGTTAACACGGCGCATTAATTCTTTTAAAAGCAGCGGAATATCATCAGCACGTTCGCTCAGCGATGGGTTTTCGATAGGAAATACATTTAAGCGGTAATATAAATCTTCCCTAAAACTACCCTCTTCAATCATTGTTTCAAGGTTACGATGCGTGGCCGCAATAACGCGTACATCAGCTTGGATAGCCTTTGTACCACCAACACGTTCGTAACTTCGCTCTTGCAATACTCGCAGCAACTTAACTTGCATTTGCAGTGGCATATCGCCTATTTCATCTAAAAATAGCGTCCCGCCTTGAGCTAGTTCAAACCGCCCTTTACGAGCCGATATAGCACCAGTAAACGCGCCTTTTTCGTGGCCAAATAGTTCACTTTCGAGCAGCTCAGCCGGAATAGCACCACAGTTAACTGGTACAAACGGTCCATTAATACGCTTTGAAAGCAAGTGTACATTACGGGCAACCACTTCTTTACCTGTGCCTGATTCGCCTAAAATTAAAACATTAGCATCGGTTTTTGCCACTTGTTCAATTAAAAAGCGAACATCTTTTACGGCCTCTGTTTCACCAACAAGTCCGTCAAAGATTTTATGCGGTTTAGTATGCTTATGCTCATTAGGCAACATACGCTGATACTGCTGGCAATCGTGGAGTAACTGAGTTGTCACTTCGTGATTAAACGGCTCACAGATAAGCCCCACTACATTAGCTATACTTAATAGTGGTTTTAGCGTTTCGCCAATTAGTAAAAACGGTAGGGTTGGATAGCGTTTAATTAAGCTTTCATGGTCAAGTGATTGCAACGCTCCTAAAATAATCATGCATTCTTGCTGCTGATATTTTTTGCATTCTTGCTCAAAGCAGTCTTCGCTTAATAGTTGAGCAGCTTCACCAATAAAGCCAAGTGAAGCATTTAATCCTATTGCGCGGTTGTTATTATTATCTAAAATCAAGATCATATTTAGCGAGCCGTACTTTCACTAATTTGTATAATTAGTTAAATTGTAAGCCAGTTCAGCATGGATGCAAGTGATAGCGGCAGTTTTTTGACATAAACGCCAAAAAACAGACGGGCTAGTTAAGTCAATCATACTTAATAGTTAATCATTAAGTATGATTTGTAGTTTTAACTTAGTTATTACTCAGCGATTACTTAACGATTACCTAAATACAACTTAGCTCTAATAATTAATTTACTCGGCAATAAAAATGCTATTGTTAGTAAATAAACTCAATTATAAATTTAAGTTGAAGTTACAAATGCCGATACATAAATAAGTGAAAATGCTTGGCATTAATATTGCTTTGTTCTTATAAAAGTATAAAAGCTTTATTGATTTTTTATATAAGTTTTTATAATAGCTTTCACATAATTTTATCGTTTTAAATTTTAGGATTTTCCCATGGCTCATGTCTCAGTAAAAAAATACGGTCAAGTTCGTGCCAGTAGTATTGCCGAAATGGCTCCTTACGAACAAATAAACCTTATATTCAGTAATATTATCGGTCGCTTAGCAGCAACAAAAGGGTTTATTGAGCGCAAAGAAATACAAAAAAAAGGTGAAAACATTTCAGCCTGTGTTTTATTATTTGGTGCACTGCAAGACGCACTTAATTTAGACGTAGAGCAAGACCCTAGTATTTCTAATAATTTATTGGCACTTTACGACTACTGCCAACGCCGTTTAACGCAAGCGAACATAAACAACGATATTGAAGCAATTATTGAAGTATCAAGTATTGTTAAAGAAATTAAAGAAGGCTGGGATAACATTCCGCTAGATCAACGAAACCCTGCAGTTTAATTTAAATTATGGAATCGCCAACATCTTCAGAGCCACTAACGAACTACTCTGAGCTCATACAAACGTTGCTCAAAAATATTGAAGTATTAGTAAATGAAAATAACGCAGACGAAGCTCAGCTTTTTTTAGACACTTTAAATGCTAAACTAAAGCAATGGTGCGAAAGTAGCGAAGGTCCAAGCGCAGAGCAATTAGAATTAATTCAGCTTCGTATTAATACTATTTTAGTAAAAGCGAATAGTGCAAAAAACGAGTCATCTAAAGCTATTATTAAACATAAAAAGTCAGGAAAGGCGATAAAAGCTTATAAAAACACCTAGTAAACAGACCTAATAAACTACCTTTATGCTAACTAAATACATGACTATAGCTTACTATTTGAATCAAAGAATAATACACACAAAAAACCGCTAAATTTAAACTTAGCGGTTTTTTATTAAATCTATAATACCTTTAACTCAGCTATTAATTTGATTGCCTAACTACGCCTGGCATATTCTCTAATTGAGCTTGAACATAACTACTGGTGTTATTGAGGCTCGCCACTAATAAATCCATCGCATTATATTGAGCATATAATCGAGACGATAGCGACTCCATTTTACTAGCAAGGCTCACTCGCTGATCATCTATGTCATCAAGTTGATTTGTTTTACTATCAATCCGGTTTTGTATGATGCCGTCGGAATCTGTATAAAAGCTCATTAGCTCATCAAACGATTGTGCAAAGCCATCATCGTCATCACCTACAAAAAACTGCTGCACTAAATTTACGTTAGCGTCTATTTGCTCATCCAATATTTCTGTATTTAGGGTTAAAACACCGTAGCGATCTGTTTCAACACCTAATTGCGAAAGTGATAACGAATTACCATCACCTAAATCAACTGATTCGGTGATTTCACTCCGTAGTTTTGACATAACACCACGAAGTAATGAATCCCCAGCCATAACTCCAGCGCCAGCTTCACTTGAGGCACCCAAGTTATTACTAAGCTCCAATAATTCATTATAGCTTTCAATAAAACTATTTAAGCCTGTTTTAATATTATTGTTATTCTCAGTAACTGATATATCGCTTAAATCGTCATCGGTACTATGTAACTTTTTAACAGTCACATCTACACCGTCAATAACACTACTAAATTTGTTCGTATTGCTTGATACAGTTAACGTGCCATCAATTGTTATTTGTGCATTTTGAGCAGCGTTAACTTGCATTATGTTAGTTGTATGATTAGCAGGGTCTGCGTCTGATACATCATAAGCTAATCGAGACAATCCACCTGTATCGGTATTACTGCCGTCATCGTCTTGTACGGTAATTGTTATTGCGTTGTCTTCGCCGGTTTCTTTACTAGTGAGCACTAAATGCTGACCGGTATCACTGGTTACTATAGTGGCAATAACAGAGTCATTGCTATCACTGCCAGTAAAAGGGCCGTTATTAATTTGGTCTCGTAAGTCTTCTAGTGTATTTGTAGCCGATAAAACCGTAGAAAAACTATTTGCACCAGAACCGATTGTAATCACGCCAGCTCCAATTGCCTCGTCTGCTGCAAATGCAGTGGAAGACAACTTATGCGCTTGTGCTAATGCGTCTACTTTAACGTTATAACTACCAGGCTGCGCATCTCCATCAGCACTGATAGATATAAAATCATCGTTACCTGATGTACTGCGTTGCTGGTATTTGTCGTTGTCACCCAATGCTTCCATTGAGGTTTGTACTTTTTCAAGTGCTGACTTAAGTGCCCCAACAGCAGAAATATCCGTTGTTAACTTACTTTCTGTAGTATTTAAGCGAGCTTCAGCAGGTGCTTGTTCAGCATTAACTAGTGCATCAACAATATCTGACACCGCTAACCCAGAACCTAAGCCATTAAATGTAATAGACATACTTCACCTCTTAAATACTCAAAAATAAACTAACTCAATATTAGTAATGCAAACTACCGACTAAACTGTTTGATCAATTAAAATACCTGCCGACTCAGAGAGTTTAGATACTAAACTTAATACTTCCTCAGAAGGATATTGCTTAATAACCTCACCGCTGTCTTTATCGAGTACTTTAATAACATCGCGACCTGAATCTTCATCAACCTTAAATTGTAAACTTCGGTTCATTTCGCCCATAAAGTCCTGCAATTGTTGCGCCATTTGTTCTAGTTGTTCGCGCTCTAACGGCTGAGCAGTTACTTCTTGATTATTTTTTTCGTATTGGTTTTGCTGTAATCGTTGTTGATTTTGTGTATCAACTTGCTTTACATCGTCAACGGCACGTTCAGTTAGCGAACTAGCCGCTTGACCAACTACTTTATCTTCACCCGCTAGCGGAGTTGGTAATGTAACTTCTGCATTGGAATTAATAGTATTCATAACAGATTCCTATTTGTACTTAATTAAACCAACAATAGCTTAGTTTATATTCTTAAACCACAAAAGGAGGTAGCTAAAGCCACCTCCTTTTTTAAATACTAATACTGACTTTTAATATTAGTTAGCTATTAATAAGCTAATGAACTATTGACCTAATTAACTATTAACCTAGTAAGCTAAGTGCTGCTTGTGGCAACTGGTTTGCTTGCGAGAGTATTGACGTACCCGCTTGTTGCAATATTTGGTTTTTAGTCATAGCCGCTGTTTCAGTAGCGTAATCTGTATCCATAATACGACTACGTGATGCCGACGCATTTTCTTGAATATTCGCTAAGTTACTAATCGTTTGGCTAAAGCGATTTTGCGTGGCACCTAACTCGGCGCGTTCATTACCAATTTGCTGTAAAGCGGCATCAATCACATCTATTGCTGATTGTGAACCACCCGAAGTCGATATATCTAAATCCGCAATCGATGTTAAAGTTTTAGCGCCAACCGTTGCAGCACCAGCACCAGCAAGTGTACCGCCTGCAGTTAGTGATGCACTTGCATTTTTGATATCTATCGTTGCATTTGTATAATCCAAACGGCCGGTTACTGTAGAAGTTTCACTGACTGTAGTGCCAGTTGCTGCAGTCGTAGTTATACCACCAGTCACGGCACCTGCACCATCATAAGCAGAAACTGTACCAGCAGCCCCAGCTGCATCAGTACCTCCTTCTACAATCTTCATTGTTACGTCTATATTTTTACCATCTTTATTGGTAAATACTAATAAATCGCTATCAGGATCAACTGACGCTTTAATTCCTTGCTCTGCTAGTGCAGTTTCTGTTGCTGCATCTATTGCATTAAATAATCTACTAACCTGAGCATCGTTATCCTCAGTTGCTAACATTGTTGCTGAAATCTCAACACCTGCAACATTTAAAGTAACAACATCGCCACCAGTTGTATCGGTTAAAAAACCTCCAACTGCAACCTGCGTAGTACCACTAACACCAAATACACCATTAGTACCATTAACTTGACCTGCTAAATCAGCTGCGCTCATGCCAGTGGTTAATACAATATCTTTTGATTCAGTACCAACTTTCATTGTTAATGTGTCGTTAGGATCAAAAGCTTTTGGGGTTTTACTTGCACCTGAAAAACCTGTTATAGCAGCAATCTCAATTTTTTTACCCGTTAAACCAATATCTTTAGCTGCTGATGAATTCAGGGTCACACCAATGGTTTGGTTACTGTCTGAACCTACTTGAAACTGTTGCGTGCCGTAATCACCGTTTAATAACTTTTGACCACCAAAGGTGGTAGTATCGGCTATACGGGTTAGTTCGGTTTGTAATGCGGTTACTTCTTTTTGCAGTGCTTCACGGTCAGATGTAGAGTTAGAGCCGTTTGATGATTGCAGTGCTAAGTCACGCATACGCTGTAAAATATCGGTAGATGATTGTAATGCGCCTTCTGCGGTTTGCGTCATAGAAATACCATCGTTAGCGTTACGTTGCGCTACACCTAAACCACTAATTTGCGAAGTTAAACGTGTCCCGATTTGCATACCAGCCGCATCATCTTTAGCGCTATTTATTCGCATGCCTGAGGCAAGACGCTCCATTGAAGTGGCTAAACCCTGACCAGATTTAGAAAGGTTACGCTGAGCGTTTAGTGAAGATACATTTGTATTTACTGATATAGCCATGATAAAACTCCTGATTACTTTCGTAATATTGCTTGTTTAATTTAACCAAGAGCTGTCACAAATGTATGCTCAGCTCCGTACTGATTAAGTTAACGGCAGAAGGTTAATTATCTTTAGGAGTATTTTAAAAAATAAATTAGCTCACTTATCAATAAAACATAACCAATTGTTTTTAATGATTTATTTAAATCTATTTTTTTGATGAAATTCAAAATAATATTTTTAGTTACTTTTTATTATCCAAAAAAAACGCACTTCAAAATTGTGAAGTGCGTTTTTATAAACTGTTATCGATAAGCCAAGTAATTAGCCACCTAACAAACTAATAGCGGCTTGTGGTATTTGGTTAGCTTGCGACAAGATTGACGTACCTGCTTGTTGTAATATTTGGTTTTTAGTCATAGCCGCTGTTTCAGTAGCGTAATCTGTATCCATAATACGACTACGTGATGCCGACGCATTTTCTTGAATATTCGCTAAGTTACTAATCGTTTGGCTAAAGCGATTTTGCGTGGCACCTAACTCGGCGCGTTCATTACCAATTTGCTGTAAAGCGGCATCAATCACATCTATTGCTGATTGTGAACCACCCGAAGTCGATATATCTAAATCCGCAATCGATGTTAAAGTTTTAGCGCCAACCGTTGCAGCACCAGCACCAGCAAGTGTACCGCCTGCAGTTAGTGATGCACTTGCATTTTTGATATCTATCGTTGCATTTGTATAATCCAAACGGCCGGTTACTGTAGAAGTTTCACTGACTGTAGTGCCAGTTGCTGCAGTCGTAGTTATACCACCAGTCACGGCACCTGCACCATCATAAGCAGAAACTGTACCAGCAGCCCCAGCTGCATCAGTACCTCCTTCTACAATCTTCATTGTTACGTCTATATTTTTACCATCTTTATTGGTAAATACTAATAAATCGCTATCAGGATCAACTGACGCTTTAATTCCTTGCTCTGCTAGTGCAGTTTCTGTTGCTGCATCTATTGCATTAAATAATCTACTAACCTGAGCATCGTTATCCTCAGTTGCTAACATTGTTGCTGAAATCTCAACACCTGCAACATTTAAAGTAACAACATCGCCACCAGTTGTATCGGTTAAAAAACCTCCAACTGCAACCTGCGTAGTACCACTAACACCAAATACACCATTAGTACCATTAACTTGACCTGCTAAATCAGCTGCGCTCATGCCAGTGGTTAATACAATATCTTTTGATTCAGTACCAACTTTCATTGTTAATGTGTCGTTAGCATCAAAAGCTTTTGGGGTTTTACTTGCACCTGAAAAACCTGATATAGCAGCAATCTCAATTTTTTTACCCGTTAAACCGATATCTTTAGCTGCTGATGAATTCAGGGTCACACCAATGGTTTGGTTACTGTCTGAACCTACTTGGAATTGCTGAGTGCCGTAATCACCGTTTAATAAATTTTGCCCACCAAAGGTGGTGGTATCGGCTATACGGGTTAGTTCGGCTTGTAATGCTGACACCTCTTTTTGCAGTGCTTCACGGTCAGATTTTGAGTTAGAACCGTTTGATGATTGCAGTGCTAAGTCACGCATACGCTGTAAAATATCGGTAGATGATTGTAATGCACCCTCAGCAGTTTGTGCCATTGAAATACCGTCGTTAGCATTTCGCTGCGCTACAGCTAAACCACTAATTTGTGAGGTTAAACGCGTTCCAATTTGCATACCAGCCGCATCATCTTTAGCGCTATTTATTCGCATGCCTGAGGCAAGACGCTCCATTGAAGTGGCTAAACCCTGACCTGATTTAGTTAAGTTACGTTGTGCGTTTAGTGACGACACATTAGTATTTACTGTTAATGCCATTTTACCATCTCCTAGGTTTAAACAGAGTGTGGTTCAACACGTTTTAACAGGAACCACTATTCGATAATTTCTAATTACTAGAAAAGCATTTACTGTGCCAACTTTAAAATAAATATAACCACATGTTTTTAATGTATTTTCTATTGGAATATTAAACGTTAATAATAAGTTATCTGGTTAGCTGGAGTGACGACAATTTATTGCCGCTATTTTGAGGGAGGTTTTTGCCGCTTTGTATTCACTAAAGCGGCAAGGTATTTCTGCTTATAATCTGTTTATAAGTAATCAAATAAAGAGAGGTTTGTTAACCGGCCAAACGTAGCTTGTGACGCTTGCAGTGCGGTTTCTTGTTGAGTGAGTTCACTAATGGCTTCTGCCATGTCTACCTCTACTAAATCAGAAAGGTTACTTTTGTTTTGAATATTTTGTGCAAGGTTAGAGTCGCTAACTCTTTCAAGTGCATTCATGCGCCCACCTAAACTTGCTTGCGTAAACACAACTTGCTCGCTGGCATTTTGTAATTGCACCACGCCATCGTTTAGTACTTGCTGAAAATCATCCCCCGCAAGTGTGCCATTATTTAACCCCGTAATGAGCGATTGTAATGTATTAAGCACGTTTTCTTTGTGCGGCTTTTCGAGGGTAAAATCAAGCTGGCCTGGTGCTGCGCCTTCAAATTCGATTTTCATGCCTGCAAAATCGATTGGCTCATCCGTTACCTCACCTACTTGTGCGGGGCTCAGCGACACACCGTCGCGCAAAATTTCATAAGTATCAGGGTCGTTGGCGGTAGCGCCTGGTGTTATTACCACATTATAGGTGTTCGCTGTTGCCGCTGCGGTTGGATCTGCATTGTAATTTTCTTGATGGAAACGGTCGAACTCTGTTTGGCCATCTACATAAACCGTGCCTGCTGTAATATTATTTGCAGGTGTAGTTACCGGGATCGCAGCTTGATTATCAGTAACATCAAGTCGTGCGTCGCTTTTCTCAAACGTATCAAAACCGTTATCGCTTGATTTAATACTTACCCCTTCAGCAATGGTTATAACATGCTGGCCTTGATCTCCATTATAAGTATATTCACCCGTAGTAGAGTCAAACTGGTATGGTTGGGTGCTGTCTTGGTAGCCTGAAAAAATAAACTTGCCGTCTTCTGAGCGGGTATTCATTAAATTGACGAGTGTTTTTTGTATTTCACTCAGCTCAGCAGCTAACGACTTTAAGTCGTCTTTACTGTATGCGCCATTACCTGCTTTTAAGGCAATATCTTTAGCTGCTTGAATACTTTCGTTAATACCTTGCAGTACGCTTTCTTCGGTTTTGAGTCGGCCATTGAGCTGGTTAATGTTTTTTGTATACTGTTCATTACTTTGTATTTTATTGGTATACAGCATAGCTTGCGATATATCGGCAGGCGCTTCTGAGGTAGATAAATACTTTTGCCTGGTATTTACTCGCTCTTGTGCGTTTGCTACGCCATTTTGATTTTGTAGTATTTTATTAATGCTATTTTGATACATTAAGTTATTTGATAAACGCATAATTACCTCGCCGCACTCAGTAAAGTGTCAAAAATAGAACGTGCTGCAGACAATACTTGAGCTGATGCAGCATAAGATTGCTGAAAACGCAGCAAATTAGCCGCCTCTTCATCTAAGTTTACGCCAGATAATGACTCGTACCATGCCTCTGACTGCTGTGCGAGTGCGTCGAATGCTGCGCCGTTTGTTTTAGCTTGGCCTGTTACCACGCCAATGTCGGTTACTAATCCGGCATACGCTTGGTTAAAGGTTTTATGGTTATCGGCATCTGAGCTTGAAACAACATTTTGGCGCACTAAGTCACCGTTTTGTAACTCGGCTAATTTTAAGCCATTGCGGTTATCGTCAAAGCCGCCTTTGTTAAACTCTAACGTAAAGCTATCGCCTGTGGCTGGCGAGCCTTCAATATCAAAGTCAAAACCATAACCGTCATAAGGAGCACCAAGGCCTGCCAAAACATTTTTACCTGGTGGTGCAATAGTAATTGGCACATTGGCGCCGTTTCCATCGCTAATTAAGTAATCATTTGTACCCGCGGCTTTAACAATGGTTATATCTCCATTAGCGAGTGCAGGAGGAGTGGTAGTTGTAAAGCCACCAGCGGTAACACTACTCACACTGCCAGCAGAAATAGCGCCGCTACCGGTGTTATTTATGTCATCGGCGGTGCGTATTGGCGATGCTAACGCTAGGTCTTCACCGCGCCCAGTGGCGAGGGTAATATTAGCTGCTGCTTCTGAATTGAGCTTAATTTGAAATTTATCGCCTTCATTTCCTACACCAGCCATAGTTAACTGCAAGCCAAATAAATCAACACCAGGGTTATTTGCCGAGTTAATTTCACCGCCGACAAATGTTGCTGTTGTAGCAGCGCCTAATGGCTCACCTTTATTATCTACTGGCTGAATACTCACTTCGTTTGGGTTTGCGGTATAAGTCACAATAAAATCACTGGCAGGTAAATTACTGCCTTTGCCGGGCTCTACTGTTGCACTAACCCCTGCACCACCGGTATTAGCTTGATAGGCAAAGCCTTTTGCCGTAGGTATATTGAATATATCGCCACCCAATTTACCGTTAGCATCCATTCCCAAGTGATTTTGCTGATTAAATGCATCAGCTAACGCTAAACCCATTTGGCCTATTTGATTTTGCGCAGGGACTAATATGTCATCTCTAAAAGCAAGTAAGCCGCCAATTTTGCCTTTAAGCTTACTTACATCGACTTCAAGCGGCACAGCTTTGCCACCATTAACGTCAAGCGTGAATTCTTTAAAATTAGGATCAGGATCCCCTGTCATCGAAAATAAGTTAAATGCGCCATTTTGCATAACAACTGCTTCGCCTGTGCCCATAAAAACGAGTTTTTCGCCATTTGGACCATCAAGCGTTTCTATGTCTATTAGCTCTGATAAGTCGCGTATTGCTTTATCGCGTTCGTTATAGGTAGAGCTTGCATCTGCGGCCTTATTAGTGCCATTAACGGCTGCAATATTTTGATTTAGCGTACTAATGCTTTGAATGAGTGAGTTTGCTTCATCTGAAAATATTTCGAGCTGCTCGTTTACTATACTTTTTTGATCAAGCACGATGCCCGAAAGCCTATCCATTTGATCAATTAAGCTTTGCGCATCTGTCATTACTAATGAGCGGGCAACGGTAGATGACGGTTGATTTAGCGCTTCTTGCACGTTATTAAATAAAGAGTTAATACCAGTTGATAGATTATTCGACTCTTCAGAAAAAATAGTATCAACTCGATTAGCCTCAGTAATAAACTGATCGAAAAACGATTTATTAGAGGTATCACGATTTAGCTGTGACTGAGCAAACTCGTTTAATAATCGGTATGTTTCGCCTCGCCCTACT
>Ga0209309_10004019_pt1 | contig 12353 bp, 14 predicted proteins | sample COGITO_mtgs_1204_2_FD_184807 | JGI IMG/M metagenome (GOLD analysis project Ga0209309, IMG submission 184807) | Pelagic marine microbial communities from North Sea - COGITO_mtgs_120412 (SPAdes) (version 2) | ecosystem: Environmental > Aquatic > Marine > Epipelagic ...
AGTCTCGAGTACTTGCTGTTTCAAAAACTGATTTTGATGAAGTCGTAAATTCAAGTCCTGAAATGCTACGCATGCTACTCTCATTCGTTGGCAACAGCTATACAGCTATGCTACTTCGCATTACTGGACTTGAACAGTCGCGTGCAATCGAAAAAATAGGATTCACCCTCTACTACCTATTGTTTCGATATGGTATCGAAACGAAGCCTGGTGTATTCACGATTGACATAAAAATGAGCCAAAATGTCATCGCAAGCCTGGTTGGGCTGACCAGAGAAAGCACTACGAAAAACTTGAAGCTACTCAAAGAAAAAGAAGTTATCAGTTATACTAGCTCGACTTACACCATCAACAAACAGAGATTAGAAAGCTTTTTAGGCGAAGATAGTTTCCGTGATTTAAGCCTTTGATTTCTTCTCGTGTACGATGTCATCAACGATCCGCAGCAGCTCTTTTGGCGCAGCACGGGCTTTGAGAATATACCGCTCAGCGCCAAGTTCGTACGCAACATCGACTTCTTTTTGTGCATCATAGTTACTAAACACAATAATAGTTGTATTGCTATGAGATGGTGCTTCATACTGTTTCAAAAATTCTATACCATCCATTATTGGCATACGAAGATCGAGAAATATAATATCGGGGCTACCCTGAGCCTCGATATCTTGGAGCGCTTCTTTGCCGTTAAACGCGGTACGGATCTGATGCCCAGCAGAGCTAAGTATCATTTCGTAGGCGCCGTTAAGATCGACGTCGTCCTCTACAATTAGAATAGAACTGCTTTTTTTCATAACACTCTTTTCAATATTTACGTAGACTCATAGTAACGACTATGCAGGAATAAAGTAGTAAGATTTTTCACAGTATGCAAAGAAGTTTAGCTCTTTATTTTTTTCTTCGGCAAACAAATCGTAAAGGTAGTTCCACCTTGTTTATTTGCTTTATGCGATATCGTACCATCATGCAGATCCATAATTTTTTTAGCCCAGTATAGACCGAGACCTGTTCCGCCAACTTTGGTCGAGAGCGGATTGTCCAGCCGAGAAAATTTCTGAAACAATCTATTTTCGTAGTCTGGATTTATGCCGACTCCTTGATCAGTTACATTAATACAAACCACACCTTGCTTCTGCTGATCAATCGTAACACTCACCATCGTATCGGCTTCAGAATACTTACTTGCATTATCTATAATGTTATCAATAACCATCCGAATAGAATCAGCATCTATCATCAGCAGCACATCTGGGTGCTGAGCAGTAAATTCTATCATCTGATCACGTTCTGCGTAGAGCTGCATCTGATCATAGATAACACTCTCGACAAGCTGATTTACTGAAACTTCTGATTTTTTAAGTAGTACTTTGCCGGCATCCACCTGGGCAACTTTTAATAAATCCGATACAATCCTGAGTTGCCGTTCGTTACTTTCGTAAGCTTTTTTAAGTAGTTTTGTTTGCGGCTCAGTTGTTTCACCAACAAATCCCTCCAAAACCATCCCAACATATTGCTTAACAGCAGTGGCAGGAGTACGAAGCTGGTGAGATGCGATAGAGATGAATTCGTCTTTGCTACGGTTGAGCTCTAGCAGCTCTTTGATGCGCTGCTCCTCTATAGATTTTCGTTGCATCGCATAGTAAAGCGTGCGCGATAGCATAGGAGCATCGAAAGAACCTTTGATAAGATAGTCTGCAGCGGCTAGTTTCATTGAGCGCCACTCTATCTCTTTGTCTCCCGCTCCGGTGAGTAAAATAAATGGCTCAATACGAGTTTCAGGTTCAGCGAACTCTAGTAGATCGAGTCCGGTAAACTCACCGAGGCGATAGTCAATCAAATATATATCAAACGCCTCATCGGTAATATACTGTTTGGCTTTTTTATATGACGAAGTCCAGGTTACGTTGAACGGAGATGACGGGATTTGTTCGAACAATTTCTTGATAATAAATACATCGTCTTCGTCATCATCTACGATAAGTACTTGGACGTCTTTGAGATTTTCAAGATTCATTTTTTTGCGGTAGCTGTACGATTTCGAACCAATATTTCCCAAGAGCTTGCATAACACTCATTAGGTTTTCAAATGTTACTGGTTTTGTGATAAATGAGTTAACGCCGAGTTGATATGAGCGGTAAATGTCCTCTTCGGCTTTAGATGTGGTGAATACGACGACCGGTATATCCTGCAAATCACGGTTAGATTTAATTTCTTTGAGCGCTTCGCGGCCATCTTTTCTTGGCATATTAAGATCGAGTAATATTACTCCAGGGCGAATTGTTTCTTTTGATTCGTAATCACCGCGTTTGCATAGATAATCAATTAGCTCTTCACCATCTTTAACGCGTATCAAGGTATTGAGCAGTTTACTTTCTTTGAGCGCTTTTTGTGTTAGCAAAAAGTCGTCATCGTCATCGTCGGCCATAAGTATAACAATTGAATTTTTAGCTACTTCCATGAGTATTTGTCTCCTTTACGCTACTGTACGCAACGTTTTTTGGTAAAGTAATTATAAACGTTGAACCTTTATTTTTCTCAGTCTCTGCTGTAATTGTACCATTATACCGCTCGACTATTTTCCGACACACCGCCAGCCCAATCCCTGTGCCTTCATAGTCCTCTCTTCCATGTAATCGCTGAAAAACTGAAAATATTCTATCAAGATATTTCTCGTCAAACCCTATGCCGTTGTCACGAACGGTAATTTTAAACATAGTGCCATCGCCGGTTCGCTCTTCTATGTGAACTACAGGATCTACTCCAGGCTTGTGAAATTTTAGTGCATTCCCAATAAGGTTCTGGAACAGCTGACGCATATGAGTTGGGTCGGCCATTACAGTTGGCAGCTCGTCAAATGTTACTTTGCCATTGTAGTCATCGATACGTGACTCTAGATCATCTAGAACAGCCGAAACAATTTTATTGAGATCTACCGGTTCTGGTGGATTGACCTTAGTTGCCACACGCGAAAAGGTTAGCAGGTCCTGGATAAGCGTACTCATACGTGAAGAAGCCGATTTGATTCTAGATAAATAATCAGCTCCCTCACCTAGCGAGTCTTTATATTCACTTTCAAGTAAATCACCAAACGCTTGAATTTTCCGAAGCGGCTCCTGAAGGTCATGTGACGCCACGTATGCAAAGTCCTCTAGCTCTTTATTGCTTCTCATTAGCTCTGTTTCTGCCTCTCGTCGGCGTAGTATTTCGTCTCGCAAACCCTGATTAGTCAGATGCAACTGGGCGGTTCGTTCTTTGACTCGTGATTCAAGTTTCTGTTGCTCTAATATCAGCTCCTTTTCGAGTGACTTACGGTACTGGACCTCATCGAGGGAGTCACTATAGAGCATACTATTCGTAACAGCAATCGAAATACGAAGTGCCAGCTCTTCAGCTAGCTCAAGATCAGCCTCGGTGTAGTCATATCCAGAATCGGACACAATGAGGCTGAGCGCACCGCCATTTTTATGATTAATTTTGATAGGTACAATTATTATTGAACGTAGATGCAGACTTAGTATGAAATCACGGTCAGGACCCGGCTCCATAGCTGCTTTGATGTCTTCTGGACTAACATGTGGAGTGAACTCAGTCTTGCCGCTTTTTATAACCGCTGGAACTCCGACCGGTTCATCCATAGAAAGCGGATGATCCTCACGGTACTGTTTTGCAAGCGCGTATTTCTTGGGGTCAGTATGTGCCATACTGACCTGTGTAAATCCATCCTTTTCGTTATATAAATCAACAGTGCACCAGTCAGCAATCTCGGGTACGCATAGTTCTGATACTTTCTGTATCATTAATTTGTAGTCGAGTGATGAATTAAGTTGCTTCGTCGAGTCAGCTAGAAAACGTTGTCGCTGCTCATTGCGTTTTTGAGCATCGATGTCCGTACAAGTACCGTACCACTTCGAAATTACACCGTTCTTGTCGTAGTATGGACGCGCTCTTCCTATAACCCATTTATACGAATCTGATTTGTGGTGGTATAGTCGATACTCTATCTCATAGTTCTCACCAGTTTCGAGTGAGTGCTTCCATACTTTCATGGCCCTTGCTTGGTCATCAGGATGGAACAAGTTGTTCCATCCTTCGCCATCAGTTGAGCCGGTTTTTGTACCAGTAAAATCATACCAGCGCTGATTGTAATACTCATGAAATCCATCAGGTCTAGTAATCCAAACTAGCTGTGGGAACGAGTCTGCCATGAACTTCAGCTGTGGGTTATTCACAGGATTAGTTGATTGTGTTTTTTTCGTCATACTCTGATCCTCATATTTATATTATAAAAGAGATTGCCTGGCGACAATCTCTTTTATATCGGTTCATAGTAGATACTGTCTAACTAGACAGATTTGCGGCCAGTTACTGCTTTGACAATCGCAAGTAGGATAACCGCACCTAAGATTGCAGTAAGAATACTTGGGATGTTGAGCGCGCCATCGGCAACTTCTACACCGAAAAGTCCGACAACCCAACCACCGAGGAATGCACCGATTATACCAACAACGATGTTTGCAATAGCACCCATCTGTGCGTCAGTTTTCATAATCATTGAAGCAATCCAACCTGCAAGTGCACCAACGATTAACCATATAATAATACTCATACTTATCTATCTCCCTTTTTAGTTATAAAACTATCATACGGGTGATTGCGACTATGATATGTGAAATACATCACCAATTCGTAAATTATTTATCAAACATATAAGCATAAACATTTAATACAATTTTATTTATTATTAGTAAAATTTGTTACAAAATATTATACTGAGTATATCTACTACTTCACGTTATAAAGGAGGATGCCTATGTTACAGCTGCCCAAACGACAACGCCCAAAGAATATCACGCTGTTTATAGGCTGTGGTGTATTTATACTTGGGTTCTATAGTTCGGTAATAGCACTTGATATAACCCATGGCGAGCAGGAATCGAAAGTTCAATCAACCTCAGATACTAATAACTCCGATACCGTCGTAGAGCCAAAGAAATCAAACGACAAAGATAAAAAACCAGCTCCTGACAGAGAACCTACAGATGAAGAATCGGCTGCATGGTGGGCAGCCAATAGCGTCTACGACACTGAGACAGTTTTACCTACAGAACCTACCCCATCCCCGTCTCCCACTCCTACCACACCGCCATCACAGAGTCCAGTACCGAGTCCTCCGTCTCAGCCAACTCCAGTTCCGAAGCCAACACCACAACCTGAACCAGAACCGACGCCCGAACCTGAACCTGAGCCGGATCCCCCTGCAGAGCCAGCGCCGCCAGAAGAAGATCCAACACCGTAATTATTTGAGCTGACGCATGACACGCTGCGGGAATGGAATTTCTATATGCTCTTTCTCGAAGGCTTTTTTCAGACGACGCAGCAATTCACCTTTGACTTCCCATTGATGGATAGGAGCAGTTTTACACAAAATTTTAACTGTGACAGCCGAATCGGCAAACTCCTCGACTCGTGACATTGCAGGAGCTTCAAGTATAACGTCTTTCCATTTCTCATCACTTGCCATTTCTTTACCTACTGCATTGATAACTTTCTCGACATGATCAATATCCGAGTCGTAGCCTACACCAATATTGAGGTCTACCTGCGCAAAATCCATTGTCATGTTGGTCGCTACTTCGATTGTGCCATTTGGTATGTGATGCACCATGCCCTGAAGGTCGCGAAGGACCGTCGTGCGAAGCGTGATATGCTCTACCGTTCCAGCAACATCTCGGTTTACCTGCAGCACATCACCGACTCGGTACTGATTTTCGGCGATAATAAAAAATCCTGCTAGGTAGTCTTTGACCATAGTCTGGGCACCAAATCCAAGCGCAACACCGATAACCCCAGCCCCAGCTAGTAGTGGACCGATATCGAAGCCAAACTCAGCCAACACCATGAAAAATGCTACAACAATTATGACCACGCGGACCGTTCGCTCGAGTGTTGCAATCAACGTATCCTCACGTTGCTGTTCATCTTTGGCTGTTTTGAATTTACCTTTACGGATAGCTCTACGAGTGATTTTCTCGATAAATTTCATAGCGATAAAAAGCGCTAGGTAGGCTCCCGCCAAAATAAACGCTACTGCGACCACGTGCTGGCTCAGAAACATACCGATAGATTCAGTTATTCCATCAAACATATACCTCTACTATACCGTAGAGTCACAAGTATTTCATAGTCGCTTTATAAACTATTGCGCAAGTGGCTCAGGGCTTTTACCAGCATTTGTCTCATAATAATCTATGATCTTTTGTGCATCGAATTTCTCAAGCTTCATGCTGCGTAGCCATGAGCTGACAACTATTGGTGATGAGTTAGCCGCTCGTGGTGCTAGTATTACTTTTTTAGGTTTAAACTCACTATCACCATAGGGTTCAAAAAGCAGCTCTTTCATTGCCTGTACTTGCTCATCTGGTAGGTTGGGCTGATACGACACATAGATACCACCATGTTCAAGATTGTGAATCGTGTTAACTTCTTTCAGATCACTCTCGTACGAACCCCATGGTATTGGGCTTGCATGTGCCCCTGATGTCAGTGGCTCAGCGCTATCGTCATACTCTTTGTCGTCAACATGCTTGCGGCCTTCATCTTCATGGGCATAGCCAAGTCGTTCTTTTTCTTCAGTAGGTTCTTTTGTTACGACTGCAAATGTGACAAATGCAGCGACAAGAACCGCCAACACTATGTAAAATACTTTATTATCCATACTATCTCCTGCTTAGATTATTTGTTATGAACACAAATAACTATCAAATTCGGAAGACACCGTTAAGGAGGTGTAGTCTTACCGCATCATCATAAGGAATCCGGGCAGTAGACATAAGATCAGATGAGTGCCTTTTTGCAAGTAAAATAACTGAACGGTGGCCATCTAGATAAAAATCCATAAATGACGTGTCAGTGCCCGTATCAGGTGTGTCATCCTGATCTTCTATGAGATCACTATCCTGCTCGTCCTTTCTCGGTACATTTGGTTGGCAAGGTACGCTACAGCTCATCGAAGCATCTATATGATGACTAGTAGATGGACTTGCTGATACAGTAAGTTGGTTGGTCAAAACCGAGCTAACGCCAAGTCCAGTGATTAATAGTAATCTAAGTAGCAAACGCATATCAATCTACCTATTTCGTTAACGATAACTTACGTAAGAATTGAGCATTGATCGCCACCACAATCGTAGAAACAGACATTAGCACGGCACCAAGTGCTGGTGAGAGCGTAAACCCAATTGGCGCTAATACACCTGCCGCAAGCGGAAGAGAGACGGCATTATAACCAACTGCCCAGAAAAGGTTTTGTTGCATTTTTCGGTAGGTCGCACGAGAGAGTACGATAGCTTTTGCAACACCTCGCGGGTCACTACTCGCAAGCACAAGCCCGGCTGATTCTATAGCTACATCAGTGCCGGCGCCAATAGCTATGCCTATGTCAGCTTGCGTAAGTGCCGGTGCATCATTGACACCATCACCAACCATCGCAACTTTGGTACCACCGGCTTGTAGCTCTTTAACCTTATCAGCTTTATGCTCAGGTAATACTTCAGCAAAATACTCATCAATACCCAGCTGATCGGCAACCCATGCAGCCACGCCTTTACTATCTCCTGTTAGCATAGCGACACGTTTATTGGCATCGTGCAACTGCTTAACAGCCAGCTTCGATTCATCGCGGATTACGTCAGCTAGCATAATTGCGCCTTCAACAGATTTGCCTTTGATAACATAGACAACGGTTTTACCTTGGTGTGAAGCTTTTTCAGTTTGTTTTTGTAATTTTGTTGGTAGTTCGACTTTTAGCTCTTCGATCATTCGCGGACCGCCGACGTGTATAGCCACACCATCAACTGTTGCTTTGGCGCCACGACCTGACAGGGCTGAAAATCCGCTTACTTTAAACTTTTTATAAACGCTTTGCTCTGCAGCCTCGACAATCGCCCGAGCTATTGGGTGTTCAGACTCATGCTCGACAGCTGCCGCTTTAGCAAGAAGTTGCTTTTTATCAGACGCGATGACATCAACCACTCCCTGCTCACCTTTGGTCAATGTTCCAGTTTTGTCGAATAGCACCACATCGATGTTACGAGCCGCTTCAAGTGCCATGCGCTGCTTGACCAAAATACCATTTTTAGCTGCTAATGTCGTAGATATTGCAGTAACCAGTGGGATGGCGAGGCCCAAAGCGTGCGGACACGCAATGATAAGCACCGTCACCACTCGTTGCAATATGAATCCTGCTGACTCACCTGCAATCCACCAGGCAATAGCCGAAGCCAGCGCCGCACCGAGGGCGATAAAGGTCAGATAGAATGCCGCTCTGTCTGCAAGCACCTGTGTTTTTGATTTGCTAGCCTGAGCGTCATCGACTAGTTTCATGATGCCAGCAATAGCCGTATCGTCACCAGTCTTTTCAACCTTGATAGTCAGCGCACCACTCTTATTGATAGTGCCGCCGATCACTTTCATAGCAAGATATTTTTTGACTGGTTTTGATTCACCAGTTAGCATGGATTCATCAACTTCTGATTCACCTTTTGTGATCGTTCCATCTATTGGTACTTGTCCACCAGGTCGAACCAGAATTTTATCACCAACCTTAAGCTCACTGACCGCCACTGTTTTACTACCATCATCGGTTAGTAACTCTGCTTCGTCTGGCAGCAACTTGGCCAGTTCATCGAGGGCCCCTTGGGCATTGGCCACAGAGGCCATTTCTAGCCAGTGACCGAGTAGCATGATGGTGACTAGAGTTGCGAGCTCCCACCAGAAATCCATACCAGCTACAAGATTAAGGGTAACTGCGGCGCTATATCCAAACGCTACGATGATAGCCATTGATATCAATGTCATCATACCCGGCTGACGTGCCGCTAATTCACCACGGGCGCTGCGCAGAAACACCATACCACCATAGAAAAATATAATGGTACCTAAAATAGCCGGTATAAATTCACTGCCAGAAAATCCGAGTTCAAACCCAAGCCAGCCTTGCACCGTGGGCGAGAAAAGTAGCGTCGGAATGGTTAGCAAGAAACTCAGCCAAAACTTCTGCTTAAACATGTTAGGATTGTGTCCAGCATGTTTGTCATGTTCACCATGGCCAGACTTCTTCGCGTCTTGCTTTGTTTTCTCCAAGGCCATATGACATTTCGGACACATACTCGGTTTATCAGAAGTAACTTCAGGATGCATCGGGCATGCATAGGTTTGTTTGGTTTGGCTAGTTTGGTTCATTTGCTCCCCCGTACATTATGTAGCTCATATAGTCTCGATAATTCGTCGATAGCTTGGGCGTGTTGCGACTCGTCGCTTGAACGTAGCATATCCTGAATATGAGTGGTGATGTGGTTTTCAAGCACGACCTTGCTCAGCGATCCAAGTGATTTTTGGATTGCTAAGCTCTGTGTCAAAATATCCATACAATAAGCCTCTTCATCAATCATCTTTTGAAGACCTTTTATCTGTCCTTCAATTATTTTTGATCGATGTGAGGCACGTTTTTTTAATTCTGGTTTCATACAGCTAGTATATACCCCCTAGGGGTATAATGTAAAACACTTCTGTATTAAATAGTAATCGCAAAGGATATACTATTTATATGAACCATCACCCATCCTCCGCTCAGTCTACCAACCACCTCGTCATATTGTCACGCGGCGAAGAGCTCATCAGCTCGCTTGAGTCATTTGCCGCAGAGCAAGGTTTGGTCGGTGCTTGGCTAGCCGGCCTTGGTGGCAGCATGAAGTTAACGCTCGGTTTCTACGATTTCGAAGCTCGAGAATATCTCTGGAAAGATTTTGATGGTGCTCTTGAAATCGTCAGCCTAACTGGTGATATGGTGATCCTCGACGGTAAACCATTTTGGCACGTTCATGGAGTATTTTCTGGTGCTGATTACGGTGCTATAAGTGGTCATGTCAAATCACTTACCATCGGTCTCACTGGTGAGCTAATGATTACACCGCTTGATGCACCGCTCACCCGAACATACGATGAAACCACGGGTCTAAAACTTATCGGCACCGCGAGCTAGCCGGGTTCTGATATACTACAGCCTATAACTATTGGAGGTTCACATGTCATCACGTCCGAGTCTACGCACTATAGCACTTAGCCTTACCACACTACTGGTACCACTTTCGATGATTACTGGTGCAGCAACGTCAGCGTTCTATAAATCAAACAATCCAGATAACGTTGATATCACAAACAGTCTGGCTTATTTACAGCAGTCACTGATAGCTAGCTTTGGTGTCGGTGTACTTATTACCGCACTCATCATCTGGCTAATTATTCGGATGTACAAACGCGATGGCAACTTTACAGAAGCGAAGCTACCACTGACTTTACTGATTGTCATCGTGGTCGCTATTATTACGCTAGGATTAGTTTCGAACTACACCAGTAGCGTCGAAGACCAATACCGCATCGATAACGGTCAGCCGACTATAGACGAGTTTTTCAACAAGCTCGACCAGCAAAATCAGCAATAGATACGAGCCATAGCCAGTACAATCGATTAGTCTTCCCAATTCACGATGAGGATTGTCTTTACACTGAGTCTGAGCGGGCTTTTTGGCGCTTCTATTAACCAAGCTCATTAATTACAAATGACACTTTATAACATTGACTTTTATAAATATTAGTGCTATAATAAATGTATAATGTCTCCTACTTACCGTTCTAAAGCAGCCGTGGAAGAGATTGCCAAAAATGGTGATGTGTTAGACATATACTACAAATCGAAACGGAAAGTCGGTCAGACAGCTGCGGTAGGTATGTTAGCAGCGAGTGGCGCAAGCATACCCATGTACGATAATATCTACAACTCCAGCGATACAAGCAATCTTGTAAATTATATGGCAGCTACCGCTGCCGCAATAATTGCCACGAGAACCAATTTCCGATACAGATCTGAAAAAAGAGGTCTACTCACTGAGCGAAATGAATTTCAAGAAATTGTAAAAAACGAATCTGGTGAGCCAATTGATATCGTCGCCACTAAAAACGGTCCTTCTATTATCTGGGAAACAAACCGCACTGAGTTTGACTCAGAATCAGACGTCGATAAACGTGTGCTACGGCGTCGGATGTTGTCTATGGCTGACTACGCTGATGAAGTAGATATAAAAGAAGTTATCGTACCAGCAACTGGGCAGGTGCAAGCAGTGGTTGATTCACCACACAACCGCTCAACGACGCTGTCCGAATGGTTTAAAGCCAACAAAGGCATCACAGCGAAACTAGATTATGCTGATGAAGAACCGGTGGTTTCCCTATCTACTTTTGAGTTGCGCAAACTCGCAGAATCACTAGATATTGATGAATCAACTGACATCGATATCTATCTTGCAATCCTTGCAAAAACAAATATGTCACGGGTGCCAACACTCTACGAACAAGCATTGGATGAACCTGGACACATTGAAACATACCGCCACCGACTTATATCCGAGATTGTTGATTCCGACCAAGAGACTCACACTATCATAGATCGCGATGATAACATGCAGCCGATTCGGAGCCGTATAAGCACTCATTCCACGCTTGATAGTCGCGGTAACTTACATCGTATCGGCGTTTCAGAATCAAACACTAGTGAAAACGCTGAGTACTCAAATCACTCCCTGCTCGCTAGTATCGGTGTCGGAAGTCGAGAGCAGTTATGGCAACAATTACAGACAGCTGAAAGCTACGGGGAACGTACAGCTCAAGCAGCTCGAATTGCATTGTATTTAGAGATGCTTGCTAGAGGAGATTCATTACAGCCAGGCACCAAAAAGCCTGAAGAGTCGGATACCCATTTCCAACGAATCGCAAAAGGCGAATCAGTCGTCCAGGACAAAACGCTGAAAGATATAGCCATAGGTAAGTCAGCGCTCGTGTTACTAGCTGTCGGGGGCGTGCTAGTCGCACCTCACGTCGCACACCACTACGCAAACTCCGAAGAAGTCATGGCGCTCAGCACTGAGTACACCAACACTTCTACTGCATTCCAAGAAAGCACAAGCTACGATGAGTACCTACTAGAAGCTGACACACCTCAAAGTCTTGCCGCGTGGGCGGAATCGCGAGTCTTGTCTGCAAGCACAGCCGCAAAAGACACTATCGACCCTCATAGGTTATTCAATATAGACAAATCAGATGTAACAGCCAAAACCACGGGACCTCCGAAACCCTTGACCGAATCAGGAATTAGTGGACAAATTGGCGGCGTGGAGCAAAGAGCCTCAGGTAAGGCATATCCTATGGTCATACTGGAGTCAGTAAATGGTGCTGATACCTCGGGGTACTGGCAACAATCAAGTCTTGAATATATGTATTTCTCAGATGGAATAGGTTTGACGTT
>Ga0209309_10004020_pt1 | contig 12352 bp, 12 predicted proteins | sample COGITO_mtgs_1204_2_FD_184807 | JGI IMG/M metagenome (GOLD analysis project Ga0209309, IMG submission 184807) | Pelagic marine microbial communities from North Sea - COGITO_mtgs_120412 (SPAdes) (version 2) | ecosystem: Environmental > Aquatic > Marine > Epipelagic ...
GGCCACCGCGCTGCCCATTGGGATCTGAGCGATAGTACGATCCGATTGGTAGCTGAGGCTGGATTTGAGTACGACTCATCCATGATGGCTGACGACAGTTGCTATGAATTGATCTGCGACGGAACATCAACCGGGCTTGTCGAGGTTCCTGTTGATTGGGTTCGCGACGATGCCGTCTATCTGCTGTTCAACCGCACCCCGCCGACCCGCCCTACCCTGACACCGGATGAGGTGCTCCAGATATTCCTGCGCGAATTTGATGCGGCCTATGACGAAGGCGGCGTTTGCCAGTTGGTGATGCACCCGTTCGTCATCGGGTATCGATCGCGCATCTGGATACTGGACGAACTGTTACGTCACGCGCAAGCGCGCGGTGACGTTTTTATCGGCAGCCATGCAGCGATTGCCGCCCATGCAAAGAAAAATGGATAGATCTATGACACAAGAAAATTTCGCACGCTTTGGTCATGACCTTGATGCCGCGCAGACCCCTGATGAGGCGTATGTCGCCATGGACAAGCTGGTCCGCAATACGGTCGGAGTGAATTTATTCACCATCATGACAATGGACTTACAGGCGATGGAGGCACGCCGCATCTTCACCTCAGATGAGGAGAAATACCCTGTAACCGGCACCAAAGAAATCACCAAGGATAGCTGGTACAACCATGTGGTAACGGAGGAAAAGACATTCGTCGCCAACACCCTCGAAGATATTGCGAAGGTGTTCCCGGACGCAAAACTGGTCGGCAGCATGGGCCTTGGATCTGTGGTGAACATCCCTGTGCGCGAAAACGGGATGCTGATTGCGACAGTGAATATTTCAGATGCAGAGCATCACTACACCCCGGAACGAGTTGCGTTTTGTGAAACAGAATTGTCCGGTCCCGCCGCACGTATGATGCAGCGCGCAGCCGTATTGCAGGGTTAATTGTGTAATTAATCGGACTTGGAGCGGTCTTCGAATAGGTCGATCGTTCCGGTCCACAACAACCGGGTCGCCTGATCCGAACGGTTCGACCAGCCATGCGGACGGGCGGAGTCATAGTGCGCGCTATCTCCCTCACCCAAGATCATCTTGTCACCATCAATGGTCAGGTCCAGTTGACCGCTCAGGATAAAGACCACTTCCTCACCGCTATGCGTTACAATCTCTGAGGTATAACCGGGTTCGAGGATCGTGATGAACGACGACAATTCATGACCGGCAAAACTTGCACCAAGGCGCTCATACCGCACCTGCGAGTTTCCCATCAGGAACTGCTGGCGACCGGCGCTGTGGCTCACACACTCGTTCGGCGTTGGGCGCGAAATAAAGAATTCGATCCCCACCCCTAGTGCCTTGGCGATGCCGGACAGAGTAGTCAGCGTCGGAATGGCCTTGTCACGCTCAATCAGACTAACGTACCCGATTGAAATACCGGCGGCGTCGGCGACATCGTGCAACGTCAGCTTCAGCTTTTTGCGACGGGCGCGGATCGTCTCTCCCATCTGCAAGCCGGTTATCTCAGCGACGTCATTCACACGATGTTCTCCGTCTAAGCGGCCGCGGTCGGCCCCGACTGGCGATCACGGTCGCCCGCCCCCAGACTGGATGCATATAGCTCTTGTGAATAGGGTTTGGCAAACGTGCCAGCCCGCAGCGTTTCGACACCGACCTGTTCCACCATGCCGCCTTGGCGCAACACGCCTAACCGATCACATAGGAAACTGACCACAGGCAGCGAATGTGTGACGAGCAGATAGGTCAGCCCACGATCCTTACGCAGGCGCACAAGCAGGTTCAAAATCTCGGCCTGAACGCTGACATCTAGTGCGGATGTCGGTTCATCCAGCAGCAACAATTGCGGCTCTAGCATCAAGGCGCGCGCGATGGCGACGCGCTGTCGCTGTCCACCCGAAAGCTGATGGGGAAACCGATAGCGGAACCGTTGGTCCAACCCGACCGCGTCCATCATGTCTGCGACCTTTGCTGCCCCTCCAGAAATGCCGTGAATTTTTAGCGGCTCTTGCAGGGTAGCATCCACAATCCGGCGCGGGTGCAAGGATGCGTAAGGGTCCTGAAACACCATCTGACAATGACGCGCGAACTCTAGATCGCGGTATGCCCCGCGGTCTGCACCTTCAATTTCGACCGTGCCGCGCACATCCGGCGCCATGCCGACAATCGCGCGCAGGATCGTTGATTTGCCTGACCCACTTTCCCCGACCAAAGCGTAGCTTTCGCCCTTGGCCACAGAGAACGACACGTCTTTGACGACGTCGATCTGTCCGTAGCGCACGAATAGGTTTTCGATATGCAGTGCTGCGCTCATGTCTCATATACCTCCGCGCGATCCATGACCGGCAGCACTTCGCGTGTCTCATTCATGCGGGGTACAGCGGCCAGCAAGCCCTTGGTATAGGGATGTTGTGCTGCGTGCAGCTGATCTGCTGCTAGCTCCTCCACCACCTCACCTTGACGCATCACCAGAACACGGTCGCAATATCGCGCCACCAGCTCCAGATCGTGACTGATCAGGATCAAACCCATTCCGTTTTTCACGATCATCTGTTCGATCAAATGCAGCACCTGCGCCTGCACGCTGACATCCAGCGCCGATGTTGGTTCGTCCGCGATCAGGATGTCAGGTTGCGGGATCAACATCATTGCGATCATTACACGCTGCCCCATCCCGCCAGAGACCTGATGCGGATACAGCTTCATAACATGCTCAGGATCATCGATACGTACCTGCTCCAGCATATCGCAAACACGGGCACGGATTTCGCGACGTGGAAGGTTCTCATGCAGGCGCAATGCCTCGGCGATCTGAACCCCGATCGTCATCACCGGGTTGAGCGAGTATTTGGGATCTTGCATGACCAGTGAAATCCGCGCGCCCCGAACGGAACGCATCTGACGCTCGCTGAGGTTTGGAATATCCAGACCATCAAACATTAGCTTATCCATCGTGACCTGTGCAGGCGGCTTTAGCAGCCGCAGTAGCGCCCTGCCCGTCAGGGATTTCCCGGATCCGCTTTCCCCGACAATGCCCAAACGCTCGCGGCCCAGATCAAAGGAAACGCCTTTCACGACCTCCACAGGCCCACGAGGACTGGGAAAGCTGACGCGAAGATTGCGCAGCTGTAGCAACGGCGCGCTCATCGTCCGTCCCTCTGGCGAGGGTCAAGCACGTCGCGCAACCCGTCACCCAGAAAACAAAAGCCAAGGCTGATGATAATAATTGCAAGTCCAGGCATCGTGGCGACCCACCACTGATCCAGAATGAATGACCGCCCCCGCGAAATCATCGCCCCCCATTCAGGCAGTGGCGGCTGCGCCCCAAGCCCCAGAAACCCGAGGCCCGCTGCCGTCAAAATGATCCCCGCCATATCAAGCGTTACGCGAATGATCGTGGAGGATATGCACAGGGGCAGCACATGCAGCCCGATAACGCGCATATGCGATGCGCCCTGCAACTGCACTGCTGCAATAAATTCAGAATTGCGAAATGTCAGCGTCTCAGCCCGTGCAATGCGTGCATAGGCGGGCCATGCCGTTACCGCGATGGCGATGATCGCATTCTGCAATCCAGCGCCAAGAGCCGCCACGAACGCCAGCGCCATGATCAACTTGGGCAGCGAAAGGAACACATCCGTCACAGCCATCAGAATACGGTCCGTCCAGCCGCCAAAATAGCCAGCAATCGCCCCGATCATCAGCCCCAGCGGTGCAGAAATAACAGCCACCATCACCACGATCAGCAGCGTAATGCGGGAGCCGTGAATGATGCGGCTTAGAATATCGCGACCCAATTCATCCGTGCCCAACCAGTTTTCGCCGCTTGGAGGCATCAACCGCATTGTCAGGTTTTGTCCCGTGGGTGAATAAGGTGCCAGCCAAGGTGCGAATATGGCGACCAGCACCAGCACCCCGACAATGATAGCGCCCAGCATTGCCAGCGGATTGCGCGCAAAACTTCGTGAGATCGCGTAGACTTGGCCCGCTTGCGCCTGCCAAAGAGAAGCCGGTGCATCCGCAGTTAACCAGAGTTTGAGAGACGTCATGGTCAGCGGCTCCTTGGGTCAAAGATATGATACAGAATGTCCGACGTCCGGTTGATGATGATAAAAACGCTACCGATCAATATGGTCGCCCCGAGAACGGCGTTCATGTCCGCCGACAACAGCGCCGTTGTCAGATAATTGCCAATGCCGGGCCATGAAAACACGATCTCCACCATCACCGAGCCTTCTAAAAGCACGGCGTAGGACAGTCCGATCACTGTGATCAAATGCACGCGGATCGGGTAAAACGCATGCTTCCAGATGACGGCCCATTCGCTGGCTCCCTTGACCCGCGCAGTGGTCACAAACTCCTGCTGTAGTTGATCCAGCATGAAGGACCGCGTCATTCGCGCGATGTAGGCCAAACTGAAAAATCCAAGGATCGCGGATGGCAGGACCAGATGCGACAATGCGCTCTTCAAGACCACCCAGTCCCCCGCAATGATGGCATCCACCGTCAACAGGCCCGTAACCGTCGGCACAAGTCCGTCGTAGAAAATATCGATCCGGCCCGGCCCTGCGGTCCACCCGAGGCCTGCATAAAACACCGCGAGCGCCACCAATCCCATCCAGAACGCAGGCACTGCATAGCCCAGCAAGCCAAGCACGCGGATGATCTGGTCCAGCCAGCTACCGGCATTGGCCGCAGCGACAACCCCCATCGGCACGCCGAGCAGAACGCCGATCAATATTCCAAATGTCGCCATTTCAAACGTCGCGGGAAAAAAGCGGATCAGATCATCCATGACGGGCCGACCTGTCGATAGGGACATGCCAAAGTCGCCTGTTATGACATCCCTTACATAGATGGCGAATTGCTGAACCAAGGGGCGATCAAGACCCATCTCGATGAAGGTTGCGTCGTAAACCGCCTGTGAGGCACGATCACCCACAACCGCAACCACGGGGTCGATTGGAACAACGCGGCCAATAAAAAACGTAATCGCCAGCAATCCCAAGAACGTCATGGCTGTTACAAATCCGAACCGCAGCACCGTTCTGGCGCCCCCAATGAATAGGGGTGCGCGCCTCAAATCGCTGTCAGGTGTGGGGGCAGTCATACGTGCCAGACCTCCAGTAGGATTTCGATGTACGCATTACGAACAAAAGTTCTTTGAATGTAAAGTGACCTTTGCTAGCGTTAAAGAAGTTTTACTGTCAGCCTCCAGCACAGCAGTAGAATCCGCCCTGAATCAGCCAGGTTCAGACGCGCTCAATCCAACGAGGAGATTCAGGTATGAAGCAATTCACCCGCAATGTCGCAGCAGCTCTGCTGACTGTGCCGCTGCTTGCGAGCAGCGCGCTGGCAGCTACGCCCCCCGGCGTGCTGGTCGTGGCGCAGAATATCGACGATATCGTCGCCATTGACCCTGCACAGGCCTATGAATTCACATCCAGCGAAATCATGGCCAATGTCTATGATCGTCTGGTCCAGTACGAAGCCGAAGATACCACCCTTCTGGTTGGTGGTCTGGCGGATAGCTGGGAAACGGACCCCGAGAACAAAACCATCACATTCACGCTGCGTGACGGCGTCTCGTTCCATTCCGGCAATCCCGTGCGTGCGGAGGATGTAGTCTTCTCGTTCAGCCGCGTTGTAACGCTGGATAAAAACCCTGCGTTCATCCTGACCCAACTGGGCTGGACCCCTGAAAACATCGGTGAAATGGTCACTGCGGACGGCAATACCGTCACGATCCGCTACACGGGCGATTACTCCCCGAACTTCGTACTCAACATCTTGGCAACACGTCCTGCGTCGATCGTTGATCGCGAACTGGTCATGGCGAACGAAACCGATGGCGACCTCGGCAATGCTTGGCTGAACCAGAATACCGCTGGATCGGGCGCGTTCGTGCTAGACGCATACCGCCCATCCGAACTGCTGCGGTTTTCTGCGAATGCTGACTACTATCGCGGCGCACCTGCGATGGACTCCATCATCATTCGTCACGTAGCAGAGGCCGCTACCCAGCAACTGCTACTGCAACAGGGTGACGTTGACATTGCGCGCAACATGACTCCTGAACAGATCGCAAGCCTGCCGGATGAGGGGTTTGAGATCGGGACCTATAAGCAGGCCACAGTTCACTTCATCTCCTACAACCTCAAAGTGCCCGAGCTGAACAACCCTGCCCTGTGGGAAGCATCCCGTTACCTGATCGATTACGACGGCTTGGCCGACACGCTGCTTCTGGGCCAAATGGAAAAGCATCAGGCGTTCTGGCCAGCAGGCTTCCCCGGCGCGTTGGAGGAAACACCGTTCAGCTATGACCCGGAACGGGCCATGCAAATCCTAGAAGACGCAGGCGTTGAACTGCCGATTACGGTTGAACTGGATGTATTCAACTTCGCCCCATTCACTGATGTGGCACAGTCCATTCAGGCGAGCTTTGCTGACGCAGGCATCAACTTCGAGATTAACCCCGGCACTACTGCGGGCATTATCACCAAGTATCGCGCCCGCGAACACGAAGCAATCATGCTGTATTGGGGACCGGACTTTAACGATCCTCATTCCAACGCAAAGGCGTTTGCCTATAACTCTGACAACTCTGACGAGGCCTATATCTCAACCACAACATGGCGCAACGCTTGGGCCGTTCCGGATGAGATGAACGAACGCACGATGGCTGCGCTGACGGAGGCCGATCCAGAGGTGCGCAACCAGATGTATCTGGACCTACAGCGCGATGTTCAGCAGACGGCGCCGTTCTTCATCATGTTCCAGGGTACGCTGCAAATCGGCATGGCCGATAACGTACAGGGTTACGTGCATGGCGCCAGCTCCGATCTGGTGTTCTACCGTCTGGTCGAAAAGAACTGATTTCAGCCCCTACAAACGAAAACAGCCGCCGGTGATCCGGCGGCTGTTTTGCTTTGAGCATCAGGGATTTGACGCGTTACTCGTCACTGAAAATGTGCGGGTACATATATCGGATCGCCGCATCGTCCATCTCGGTCTTGAACGCATGCTTGCTGGGCAAGGCAAGCGCGCGCTGCGCTGCCGGGCGGGCGTTCAGCTCCTCCATCAGACGGGTGATGTTGGTGAACCCTGCCGCCGTTTCATCGTCCAGCATAAACGGGATGCGCGGTGCCCAACCCCAGATCGCCATATCAACGATCGTGTAGTCATCACCCATCATATACCGCCCCTTGGCGAGTTGATCGTCGATGATCTGCCAGTGACGTCGCGCCTCGAAACGATACCGTTTGACTGCATAGGCACTTTTTTCAGCGGCGAAGTGCTGGAAGTGTACCGCCTGCCCTGAATAGGGGCCTACGCCGGATGCTACAAAAAACAACCACGACAACATTGGACCGCGCAGTGCGGGGTCTTGCGGCAGGAACTTGCCCGTCTTTTCCGCCAAGTACAGCAAGATGGCGTTGCTATCGAACAGCGACACACCGTCATCGACAAGCGCAGGGACCTTTGCGTTCGGGTTGATCGACAGGAATTCTGGCGTGTGCTGTTGGCCCAGCTTGGTGTCCAGCGGCACTGGGCGGTAATCCAGCCCGCTTTCCTCAAGAAGCAGCGCGACCTTCATCGGGTTTGGCGCTGCGTTGAAATAGAAGCTGATCATGGAACATCCTTTCGGAGGGAGAATTGAAAAACCGCGCGCGCCTTTCGCAGTGGGAAAGGTGCGCGCGGTCTGGTTCAGTTTGTGCGGTTTCCCGTCTTAGATCATTCGATGATGATCAGGTCCTGGAAGCCGGATGTCAGGGCTTCACCACCATTGGGGCGTGCCACGATACAATCCTCAACGCGCGCGCTTACCGATCCGTCCTGGAAGATGGACGGCTCAATCGTAAAGATCATGCCCTCCTCGACCATCGTTTTGTCATCACGGGTCAGGAACGGCGGCTCGTGAACATCCCACCCAATGCCATGGCCAAGACGGTGGCGGAAGGTGGCGCCGTAGCCCGCGTCCTCGATAACATCGCGGGCAGCCTTATCGACCGCCTCGCAGGTGACGGAGCCGGATTTCAGGGCTGCGATACCGGCGCGCTGGCTGTCCATGATCAGCTTGTGCACCAAAACCTGCTCTTCGCTAGGCTGGCCAAAGCAGACCGTGCGCCCGAAATCGTAGCACATGCCATCCAAAATGGCGCCGAAGTCGAACAGCACGGATACCGGTGGCGTCAGGACACGGGGCCAGCTTGCCAACTTATCCCCGAACTTCAACGGGTGGTTTGGACCTGTGTTATAGAGCGACGTTGTGAAGGACGGCCCTAGCGAACCGTGCTTTTTCATCTGGTAATCGATCTCGGATACAGCATCGAGTTCGGTCATCCCGATCTTCATCTGCGCGACTGTGGCGGCAAATGCCTTTTCGGTAATCACACCTGCTGCACGCAGCTTTTCGATTTCGTCCGCATCCTTGACCACCCGCATCGGGCGCAACAGGTCCGTGCCGGATGCAAAGCGCACGCCGGAAATCAGCCCTTGAAGTTCGATCAGCGATTCCGCCTCAGCATCGTCGCTGACGGCAACGGTGGCGCCGTCCCTGACGTTCAGATCCTTGATGATCCGCCGCACCATTTCCTGGGGATCATCCCAGTCGCCCAGAACGCGCACATCCATGCCATCGGTACCACCGATCTGGCCGAATTCCGCTGTCATACGTGGCAGTGTGAGAATGGGGTCACAGCCCGGTGCGATCCACATACCTTCCAGCCACATGCCCGGATGCAGGTTGCGTCCGTAGGTCGGAATTTCACGGTGAATACCCGTCAGATAGTCCAGATCAGTCCCCATCGGGAAAAAGATCAGGTCAGCTTTCCCATCAATCATTCCGAGAAATTTCTTCATTCGTTCTGCATAACTAGCCAATTGAAAACTCCTTTTTGGCGGTTGTCTCGATTAGATGGCAGGCGGCCTGTCGACCCCCGCCAATGTCGCGCAGGGCGGGGCGCTCCACCTTGCATTGCAGCTGCGCCAGCGGGCAGCGCGGGTGGAAATGGCAACCCTTTGGCGGGTCGATGGGGGATGGAATGTCGCCTATAATCGGCGCGTAGACTGTGCGACGACGCTCCAGCCTTGGCACACCATCAATCAGCGCGCGGGTATAGGGGTGCTGCGGGTCTGCAAATATCTGCTGCGCGGGGCCGCTTTCGACGATACGCCCAAGGTACATCACCAGAATACGATCCGAGATATGCTCGACCACACCAAGGTCGTGACTGATAAAGATGTAGGTCAACCCCAGCTCATCCCGTAAATCCATGAACAGGTTTACAATTTGCGCCTGGATTGAAACGTCCAGCGCTGAAACTGCCTCATCACAGACGAGGATTTCAGGCCGCACGGCCAAGGCACGCGCGATACCAATCCGCTGGCGCTGCCCGCCGGAAAACTGGTGCGCAAAACGGTCACGGTAATTACCGTCCACGCCGCAGCGCTCCATCATATCCGCGACGTAGGCATCTAGCTTTTCGGACGGCACAATACCGTGGACACGCGGGGCCTCACCGATCAGATCAAACACCCTTTTACGCGGGTTGAGTGACGAAAACGGGTCCTGAAAAATCATCTGCATTGGCAGCGCGCCAGTGTTTGCGCCGCTCGCCTTCGCGATGATCTCTCCCTCGGATGGGTCAAGCAAACCAGCCACCATCCGCCCCAGCGTTGATTTCCCACAACCGGATTCCCCGACAACGCCAAGGACTTCGCCCTTGTGCAAATCGAATGAGACATCCTCGACGGCATGCACCACAGCGTTGGGTTGGGCCAATCCGATCCGGCTCAATCCACGGGCGATGAAATCACCGCGGCCGCCAAATCGCTTTGTCACATTGCGGACGGACAGAATTGCTTCTGAAGTCATGCCGAACCCTCCGCCAAGGGGAAAAAGCAACGTACGGACCGATCAGGGCCGAGGGCCGTCATGTCGGGTAGCGCGGCGCAGGCAGCCCTCGCATGTTCGCAGCGCGGCGCGAAGGAACACCCGGTCGGCAGCTCCGTAAGCGATGGCATCCGTCCGGGAATTTGTTTCAGCCGCTGCCCCCGCTGTCCGCGCGCCGGAACAGAGTCGATCAGGCCGCGGGTGTAGGGGTGCGCAGGTGCATCGAGCAAATCATCAACCGGCCCAACCTCAACCACACGGCCCGCATACATTACAGCCAGACGGTCCGCGATACCTGCCACGACCGCGAGGTCATGGGTGATCCATATCAGGGCCGTTCCACGATCGCGACACAGGCCCTGAACCAGCGACAGAATTTGTCCTTGAATGGTCACATCCAGCGCCGTCGTCGGTTCGTCCGCGATAATAACGTCCGGCTGATGCAGCAAAGCAATGGCAATGGCGACCCGCTGGCGCATCCCGCCGGACAACTCATGCGGATAGCTGCGCAGGCGACTTTCGGGTGCGGGAATCCCGACCTCATCCAACGCGGCGATTGCACGTTTTCGCGCGACGGCCTTGCTCATCTTTTCATGGGCGCGCAAGGCGTCGCGTATTTGCGTTTCGATCCGCAGAACGGGATTTAACGTCATCATCGGGTCTTGGAAAATCATCGCGATGCGCCGCCCGCGCAGTTGGCGCATCTCCTCCTGACCCAATGTCAGTACGTCGTGCCCATGCAGCAGCACCTGCCCTTGGACAACGCGCCCCGGGGGGCTGAGCAAACGATTGATGGAAAAGCCTGTCAGCGTCTTGCCCGATCCGCTTTCCCCGACCAGCCCAAGGATTTCCCCCTTGCCCACCGACAGTGACACCCCTTGCAACGCCGCGATCGTTAGGCCCGGCGTTACAAACGAAGTGTGCAAATCGTTGACGTCTAATACGGTTGTCATGATGCGCCCCTCACAGTCGCGGGTTCAGAATGTCGCGCAGGCGGTCGCCCAGCACATTGGCGCTGATGATGATGCCCAGCAGTACAATGCCGGGCAGAACGCTGATCCAGTAACGACCCGATTGCAGATAATCGAAACCATTGGCGATCAGCAGGCCAAGCGAGGGCCGCGTGGGCGGCAGGCCGAGACCAAGGAAGGACAGCGTCGCCTCTAGCGAGATCGCCATCGCCATCTGCACGGTAGCAACGACCAGAATTGTGGGCAGGCAGTTGGGTAAAATGTGGCGAAACAATATCCGCATCCCGCTAAGCCGTAGCCCACGGGCGGCATCCACGTATTCCCGCGCCCCCTCAACTAATGCCACTCCGCGTACGGTCCGCGCGAAATACGCCCATTGAACGACGACCAAAGCAAAGATGATCTTGTCCACCCCGCGCCCAAGGATCACCAGCAGGATCAGCGCGACGAGGATCGTCGGAAAGGACAGCTGCAAATCCACGATCCGCATCAGCAGCGTATCAACCCAGCCGCGGCGATAGGCGGCGATCAACCCAACGAAAGTTCCGATCACTAAGGCTAGAAACCCGGACAGCAATCCAACAATCAGGGATATGCGGATGCCGTACAGCATCGCGCTCAACATATCGCGCCCCTGCCCGTCCGTGCCCAACCAATAGGTTAGTCCGGTGTAGCTTTGGCTACCGGGGGGCATCAAACTATCGAGGATATCAACTTGTCGCAGATCGTAAGGATTCTGCGGCGCAATCAACGGTGCTCCGAACCCGACAACGCAAAATAGTACAAACACCACCAAGGCGATCACGGCGCTGGGAACGGACAAGAACCGACGCGCCAATTCACGCGGCGACCCTGCGGCGGGCGCGTGAGTCAGGCTGCTCATGACTGGCTCCCTCCCAGACGAACGCGTGGGTCAAGTAGCGAGTACAGAATGTCCACCAGCAGGTTCAAAATGACGAACATGAACACCACGAAAATCAGGTAGGCGACGATCAACGGGCGATCGAGAACACCAATGGCGTCGATCAGCATCTTGCCGACCCCCGGCCAGCTAAAGATCGATTCAACCACAACCGCAAAGGCGATCACGCCGCCGAACTCCATTCCCAGCACCGTCACGATCGGGATCAGCAAGTTCTTCATCACGTGGGTCGATAGAATGCGACGCTCACGAATGCCGTTGGCGCGTGCGAACTTGATGTAATCGGCAAAGATAACCTCGCGCATTCCGGCGCGGGTCAACCGGATAACAATCGCCATCATAATGAGCGACAGCGTGAACGCTGGCATCGCAAGGTGATGCAAGCCGTCCAAAGTCAGAAAGCTCAATTCGGTCCCAAGCACGTCCACCGTATCACCGCGCCCGACAGCAGGCATCCAACCCAGTTGGACGGAGAACGTCAGGATCATAATCAGGCCAATCCAGAACACTGGCAGGGAAAACGCGATCATCGAAAAGGCCATGATGCAGCGGCTGATAATCGT
>Ga0209309_10004023_pt1 | contig 12345 bp, 3 predicted proteins | sample COGITO_mtgs_1204_2_FD_184807 | JGI IMG/M metagenome (GOLD analysis project Ga0209309, IMG submission 184807) | Pelagic marine microbial communities from North Sea - COGITO_mtgs_120412 (SPAdes) (version 2) | ecosystem: Environmental > Aquatic > Marine > Epipelagic ...
CGGGTTCCACCAGATCACGGTGGTGAGCGCCGGTTTCGAAGTTCGGAAGATCGCAGTAGGCACAGCAGTGCTGAGTGTGATGAGGACGCGGGACCAGGCACTGGCGGCAGTGCCGAAGATGGCGGCGGCCGAGGACGTGGCTCTTCAAACCCTCCTCGGTTACCTCTATGACAGTCAGGTGAGACCGGTCGCTACGCCGACGGGGCCGCCCGCGGGCGCGGCGTCGACGGCAGGAACGACGGTCCCAGGACCAACGATGATGGTACTGTCGCCGGAGACGATTGCGGCGCTTCGACCGGCACAGACGGAGACGACGCCGTCGACGACGGGCTCGGACAAGGTCGTTTTGGGCAAGGCGCCGACGACCGACGGCACGCTGAAGCGACCGGAGTACTTCGCGGCCGGGGACGTGGGCGACTTCCAGAGGCACGAGCCGGCGCTGATAGCGCTGGAGGCAACCGACAAGAACCTCGCCAACAAGGAGTTTCTGCGGCTGTACCGAGCGCTGCCGGAGACGGCACGCTCGCTCGTCGAGGTCCCGGTCTACCCGGCGGACCTAGCTCGGAACCACTGCCTCAACGTTCTCACGGCTCTCGCCGACCGCATCTCGGCGGCGGGCGACGATCTCATCCGGCAAGGTACGATTTTGTCAAAGTACCGAGAGAGCGATGTGCAGAGACAGCAGGATCGTGAGCGAGCGAAGTCGATTGCAAAGCTGCGGCAGGGCGATCTGATCAGCGCAGGGCCTCAGATCTGCGTAGTGGACTACAGTCTGGCGACAGCTTACGACTTCCTTCAGATTCCGTACCTCAGCGGCAAAGTGGCTTCGGCAATCAACGGCGACTGGGACACGACGTGGTACCTGTGGGCCGAGGTCGCCGAGTCGCAGCTCGGGAAAGAGTGCGACATCGCAGCGGGTGTCGAGAAGATCGTGAAGACTATTCGGCAGGACGCTCGCAAAGGCGACGACCCGTGGTCCGATCAGCAACGCGCCGACTACGGAGCAGTGGCGCTCTTCTACTTCACTCGCGACTACCGGCGCTGGCGTGAGAAGTGGCCGGGCGCAGTGCGACCGTCACTATTGCGAGTGCTGACGAGCGTGGAGTTCTCGAAGTACATGGTGCGAGCGTTCGACTACGCCAACAAGCTGGAGATGCGGCCCAGCCACGAGCCGTACGACCGCGTGACGCTGGGCAAGGCGGCGACCAAACGCAAGCACGAGGCGATCACGGCGGCGCAGCTGTTCGCGGACGAGTCGGACGAGGACGACGACTCGACGCCAGCGGCACCGCCGTTATCTCGACGAGCGAAGGAGCGCGAGAGGAAGAAGAAGAAGGCCGCGGGTGACAAACCGTCGGCGACGAAGGGCGGCGGCGCCGCGGGCGACGCCCGCAAACGTCGCGACGACAAAGGCGCCGGCGGCGGCGGAGGCGGCAGCCCGGGCGGCGGAGACGCCCCGGGCGGCGGCGACAAACGCAAAGGCGACAAACCGCCGCCAAAGCAGCAGCCCGAGTGGGTGAACGTGGAGGGCGGCGGCTCCGCCTGGCCCGACATGAACCACCGCTTGGACAACGACCAGTGCGCAGTGCTCCAAGCCAAGCTCGACGTCTCTGACGGCATCGACAAGGGCTCGTGCGCATGCTTCTATTTCGGCAAGACCGGCTGCGCTAAGGACAAGCGCGCCGGCGTCATTGGCAAGTGCGGCTGGAGTCACGGCGCACCGCAAGACCGCAAGGACCTGTTCTGCAGAGCGCTGTGCAAGACGGCGAACATGCCGCCACCGATGCGACTGAAGAATCAGCGCGTCTGGACCGACACGCCGTCAGGACACAAGGCGAAGACACATCGCGCGCCGTCGCCGGCGCCCTCGAACGACGACGAGGGCAAAGACGACGACGATGACGACGATGTTTGAGGAGATCGTGGACGGGTCGCGGCGGTGGAGGAGAAGGCGAGTAGTCGCTTATCTTTCGCAGCGACAGGCGCCGTGATCGAGGCACCGCCGCCGCACACCAGCGAGGAAGCGCGGCGGGTCTCGGGCGTCGACGTGCCGCACGCATGGCGGCACCTCGACGGCTACGACGCCTCCGACTCGGAGCACGAGCAGCTCGATTGGCGAGGGCAGCTCGGCGACGTCGGACGATACACGGGAGAGGAGAGCGAGTCAGATTCAAGCGGCGGCGATACCGATGACGAGTGCATCTCGGAGAGAGTGGCGGCTTTCGAAGCGCAGCGCGCGCGCAAGGCACGGCGCGAGCGCACGCCACGCGATCGCAGAAGCGATCGCGTGAAGCGAAAAGACGGCCGCCCTCTGGAGGAGGTGCAACGTCACTGGGACGCCGGTATGACGTCGTCGTCACACCACGGCAGTGACGACGATCGAGAGAGTTTGACGAGCAACACAGATATGAGGGCACGGGGCGCCGAGGGCGCCAGTGCCGAAACGGACCGAGGCGAACGCGAGCACACGACGGCAAGCGAGGTTGCGACGGACGACACGTTCGCAACGCGTTTGACGGGACGTGCGGTACGCTTCGGCCCGAGTGAAGACGCGGGAACGGACCAACCCGACGACCGGCGGCGTCAGCCAACGGGAGAACGGTGGGACCGAAAGAGTCGAGTCGCCAGAGTCGCCGACTTCGCCAGATGGGCGGAGCGAGTGACGGCGACGGCGGACGACACAGAGTCACAGACCAAGCGCGCCCGCAAGCGAGCGGGGCGCGCCGAGCGCCGTGCGACGGCGGCGGCGGTCTCTGACATCACGACAGCGGAAGGGAACAGCCAAGACGTAATTTCTTCCTATCCCGGTGACGAGTCGCTTCGGCGCTCCTATCCCGGTGACGGAGTTGTCGGCATTCTCGAGAAGCTGCAAACGACAACAGGAGGAGGAGGTGTCGACCTTTGCGCGGAAGAAGTGGGCCATGCCCGGAGCAACGTCTCCGGGTACCGTGCTAGCGGCGCAAAAGGGGCGGACACAGATGTCTCTGACATCACGACAGCGGACGGGGGCAGCCAAGACGTAATTTCTTCCTATCCCGGTGACGAGTCGCTTCGGCGCTCCTATCCCGGTGACGGAGTTGTCGGCATACTCAAGAAGCTGCAAATCGGCGCTGGTGAGCGCCGTACCGTGCCGGCAGGGCACGGTTTCCGGACGACGGCGACGATCGACGTCGCCGTCGACGATGATGAGCGCAATGACGCAGAGAGCGAGCGGCGGCGGCTGGAGCGAGCAGCGGAGCAGCCAAGCACGAAGCGGCGGCCGACGCCGGCGGAGTCCGACGACGTAGTGCGTCGGCGCAAGCGTGCGCTGACGCACGACAGAGGACGCAACGTGCTCGGTAGCCGCCAGCGACAGCGGTGGGTTCACCAGCTAGATGAGCAGGGGAAGCTACCACGAGGAGCGCAGAGAGCAGAAGCGATCAAGTCGCTCGGTGCGCAGAGACAGCGTGCCGAGGCGTACGCCGCGGCGGCGGCCAGAGTGGCGCCGCACGGAGGCGGGCGGACGGCACCGGTGGCCTTAGGGTCCTCGGTGCCGGAAGGTCTGGAGGCAGCGGCGGCGGCCGGCCTGTCACTGGATGACATCATCAAGCTGCCGTCATATTCAATGGCGCGAGTAGCAAACGAGAGCGACGAGTTCGTGATAAGAGCGCCGTTCCCGGTGACGAATGTGTCGCCGAAGGACGACCCCATGCCACCGGTGCCGGACGTGAGCGCGACGACGGACGACCCCGACTGGCGCCCGAAGTCCCTGCTCGACGTCTACACGGAGGCCGGCGTGCGGAAAATCATGAACTGGTTCGCGGAGATGGAGAAGTACGAGGCGGACGGCAGAGCGAGGGGCGGCAGAGGGCTGAAGCGACCCGACGACCTCATCCTCGACGACGAGTTCGTGCAACCGAAGGCGCGCGGACGCCCGTGGTACTTGCTCGACCACGTACGCTCCGGCGGCGCGCTTCCCATCATACCGCTGGAGAGTGCGGCGCCGTTGGCGCCGGTCATCAACGCAAAGCGAGCTCGGGATCTCGGCGCCGACTACCACGACAAGCGAGTGCTAGACCAGCTCGACGGCGGCCATCGCAACATGTCTCGTTGCGACCAGGTCACCGTCTTGTCGGCGAACCACTCCGGAGCGTTGCGGTTCCACGAAGCGCTCGACGAGCAGTTCAAGCACGACTCGGCACCCGAGTTCGGCTGGCTGCAACCGGTCGTCTGCGACGAGACGCCGTTGGTGCTGCAGCTAGGCGGCGAACGAGTGACGCTGAGTGGATTCGTGGCGTCTTGCCCGGCCCGAGTCGAACCGTGCAACGGCGTCCAGCAAGGCTCGAAGGTAAGGACGACGACAGACAAGTCGTGGCCCAAGCTGGAGGTCTTGCCAGACGGGAGCGGCGAGCTGGCGGTGAACCCGCTCATCGCTCTAGACGAACTGGCGAAATCGGAGTTTCCGAAGACGACTCAGTTTTCGGCGGCGACGGCGATATTGATGCAAGCTGAGCCGAAGCTCGCCAGCGGCGTGCGACGCGACGCAGCGGCGGCGGCGGCGATGCCAGACTTCGTCTATCTGTGGAAGATCGACCTACAGTCAGCATACCGGTACTGGCATAATCACCCGTCGGAACTTTGGATGTACGGCAAACAGTGGAACGGTCGCGGGTACTTGGACTGCCGAACACAATTTGGTGACGCGTCTATGGTGCAAGACTTTTCACGTTTTACAGATTTCTTTCTTTGGCTTCTTCGCCGTCTTCGGGACGGCGACGAAGAGCTCCGAGCGCAGTGCGACGAGTTCGGTAGCAACCTGTGGGAAGCGATCGACGCAGTGCCGACGAGCGAGGCTTACCGAAACTGGAGAGCGCAGAGAGAGGCGGCGGGCATGACGGGCAGCGACGTGGCGATCACTTTCGAGGCCGGTTATATCGACGATATGTTCGGAGCAGCTCTAGGCTACGACCGAGCCAAAGCGATGCGCGATCTCGCGGTCGGACTGGCGAAGTTTCTGGGTTTCGACGTGGCGCCGAAGAAAGTCGCCGGGCCGACGTCACAGATGACTGTGCTGGGAGCGAATCTGAATCTCGAGCAAAAGCTACTGACGCTCGACCCCGACAAGGCGATCTCGTATGCGGCGCAAGTGCGGGATGCACAGAGCCGCAAGTCGATGCGAATGACCGAGTTCCTGAGCCTGACGTGCAAGCTAGTGCACGCCGCTCAATATCGCCCGGCGGGTCGACCGTACTTGACATGTATGTTCACGGCGATGCGCCAGGCAACTCGGGCGGGGGCGAAGCGAGTGCGGTTGGGCCGCGGAGTGGCGAGAGATTTGAAGTGGTGGCAGCAGGCACTCGTCGTACCGAACGACGGAGTGGCCTTCTTCCCACTCAATCATTTCCCGCCGTCGGGCTCAATCGACCTGCTCGAATTCGCGTACGATGCGTCCGGAATCGAAGGTCTCGGAGCCGCGATGCTCTGCGACGACGGCGATGGCAACGTGGTCTGTTATTTCACGGAACACGAGTGGACCGACTTCGAGAAGAGGTATCACATCAACGTGAAGGAAGGGATTGCGGGCTTCGCGGCGCTATCGACGTTCTACACGATCGCGCCGTGCCGACACGCGCTCGCGCACGGAGACAACACCACGGAGACGATCACTTCGTCGACGAACAAGTCGCGAAGCGCTCTCCAATCGGTGGTCCTGCAGCACAGGGCGGCCTTCGCAATCCAGACGGGCGTGGTGACGCGGGTGCGGAGAGTGAAGTCGAAAGACAACGTGCTCGCAGACCCCGTCTCACGCCTCGCTCGAGCCACTTTCAAGGAGGAGGCACGAAAGCTCGGCGCGACCAAGTTCGTGAAGCTGCCGATGTCGAAGGAGACGACGGCGCTCATGGACGAACTCGCAGTTCGACTCACCGAACTCGAGGAGGACGGCGAGCCGACGTCGGGCACAGCGAAGAACGTGGAGGAGGTGTACGCGCGGGAGAAGTACTACGAGAGCAAGCAGCAAGCGGAGGGCGGCCAGAGCACGACGGACAGCGACGTCGGCGATACAGCGCCGGCGCGTTGGGGATTCGTTTCAGGCTTCTGCGGCCTCGACTCGATGTCGTTTGCCGCAGAACCGCTCGGCGGCGCGCCGCTAGCCGGCTTTGACGTGGACGAGACGGTACAACGCCTCTGGACGGAGCGAACAGGCATCAAATGCTGGGGAGGCTTCGCAAGCGTGATGGATGCGGCTTGCGATGGTCACCTCGACTGGCTACGGCCGATGACACTGATCTACATCAGCGGCAGCCCGTGTCCTGACTACAGCAGAGCGGGACTCGGACACGGCGTCTCGGGCCGCTCCGGCAGCCTTTGGATTGACGACTGTCACCTCGGCATTCGGATGCAACCGCCGGTCATCATCAGAGAGATGGTGACGGGCATATTCGACACAGACGGCGGCGCGCCATTCTGGGCGGCGGTCGACCTGTATCGCGACGCCGGATACAAGGTGGGCTGGTCCATTCGCATGGCCAGACGCCACGGCGATCCGACGTCGCGTCGACGCGTCTTCCTGGTCGCAATCCGACCAGAGTGTATCGTGGATGGCAAGGACGCAACTGATTTCTTCACTGTCGAGAGGACCTCGAGTGACGACGAGGTGACGGTGGCTACGTGTCTAGACAGTGAACCGGAACAAGGACTCCAGGTACCAAGCGAAGATGTCACGTGGCTCAACGAGCGCGACGCGACGGGCTACGACGGCCCGCGCCTCGTGGGGACCATAGGCATCGGCGGCATGGGATGGAGTGTTTATGACGAGAACGGGCCTGCAGTGACGCAGAAGACGTGGGGGCAAGGACCGGGCGGCGCAACAGCGCTCTACAGAGACAGCGACTGGCGCGTGCGACGACTCTCGCCTTGGGAGGCCCTCCGAACGCACAGCTTTCCAGCCGAAACCTCGGAGTGGCTGAAGCACACGTCAGAGATCGACGATGACGAACGTGACGAAACCGTTTACCGACTTTGCGGAAATTCGATCCCGGTTCTGACGCTTCGAGATGTCATCGAACATATTGTCACGAACATTATCAAACCGCAGGTGCTGACGGAGTGCACGGCGGCAGCCGAGGCGCATCGTGCAGCACGCCGCGAGATGCTCGAGGCGCTACAGACAGCAGCCGTGTGACGGCGAGCGCCGTCGACACAGTCGCCTCAGAGAACGAAGGCGCGGAGAAGGAGACGGACGAGGTTTGTACGACAGAAGGATGCCAGCTACGAGCGGCGACGCTATTCGCGAAGTGCTGCGAGTCGTGCCCGCGCGCCCACTCGTGGGCGTGCCTCAGCAGACACACGCAGAGCGAACAGGACGCAGCCGAGCAGCACCAACGACAGTGCCGACAGCGCCGAAGGCCAGCGACGGCCGAGGTGCGAGGAGGGAGCGTGCGAGGTGAAGGCGAGGAGGAGCCGACACAAGCCGCACAGATCAGCGTCGGCAAGCGCCCGATCAGCGAGACCGAAGCGACGGCCGACGTGTCACAGGGCAGAAGGCGACGTGCTCGGCAGGTAGAGGAGCTCGCGGCGGACGAGCCGACCGCAACCGAGCCGAGCGTCAAGCTCGAAGACTCGACGGCGGATGCGATGATGAGCGCAAGGAGGCGAGCGTACGAAGGCAAGAAGAGAACACCGCAGCAGTCAGCGATCGAAGCGCACGACCAGGCATATCTCCACGGCGATGTCAGGAACATCGCAGCGGAGCAAGGGACGGCGAGCGCGAGCCACGCGACGCCGTCCGGGATGCCAGTCTCACGTCAATGGGTCCACGACAAGCTGGGTAAGGTGACTGACGAGCAACTGAAGCGAATGATAGTCGAGATGGCAGAGGTGAACAAGAGGAGTTGGTCGGGAGAGACGATAGCGGCGGCGACAAGCGGCCCCCGCGGATCTGTGCAGCAAGTGATGGCTTCACTATCACGCGGAGAACTATCGGAGTCAGAACGTGCCGAATTCAACATACTCGAATTCGGCGACGAGGACGACCCAATCAACCCATCTTGGCACAGCCTACAACAGGCGGGTGTACTCGATGAAATTCGTAAGGCGAAGACGCGGGTGTACGCAGAGGGCTCGAAGCCGAAGATCAAGACGACGCTCAACCACTGGCTGCGATATACAGCCACGGTGGCGCGCGTTAGCTTCTTGCGGCCCAGAGTCAACGACGACGCCGACGCTTTCATGACCGAAAGCCTCTTGCGACAAGGCTTCGTCGCCGACTTAGTCAAAAACGGTTGCAACGTGGATACGGCAGAGGGATATGCTTCGCTGTTCAACGGCTGGCACATCGACACGATGGGCTACGGGCTGGTCGCGTCGAAGTCGTTCGACGACGAGCAGTACCGTCGAACCAACCAAGGTTTGCGACGACTCCACCCGGCGACCAGACTCGAACGAGCCGGCCACCAGGCGGAACTGAACGAAGCAGTGCTGCGGAAGGAACTGACGGAGATGATGGCAATCTACGACGAGCCGGGAGCGATGACGTCGGATCGGTGGGCCCGAATTGAGCGGGAGCTCGCAACGGGACCGGACGGCAGCCTCGACCTCGGAAAGACGAAGGCCCTAGTTTACAGTGCTCTGACGGAACTGATGACCGACGGGCTCTTGCGCCCGGGAGAGGGAGTGAAGAAGAATGGCTTCATCCCTCAATCTGATGTGAGTTTCGACCGAGACGAGCGGGGACGAGTCAAGTCAGCGACAGTCATGATCACACCGATCAAGCAGAGGGGGAAGCATGTTGAGAACATCCAGAAGAAGCCAGTCGTGATCAAGGCGGACCGGGGAGGCATGTTGAGAACAGCGGAGCTGCTCGACATACTCTTCCACGTAGCGCCGTGCTCCGAGGGAGCGGAGGAGACGACTCCGGCTATTCGCTTCCCAGTCGAGAAGATCAAGGGACTGAACAGGACGCAGAAGAAGTCACTCGGAAACATCACTATGAAGAAGGTGATGGAGTGGTACCATTCGAAGTGCGAGGCGGCGGGGGTCCCGGATCACAAGCTGTTCATGCCGCACAGCTTCAGGATCTCGGGCGCCACCATGCTTTTCAGAATGGGAGTGACGGAGGAGGAGATCAAAACAATGGGGCGGTGGGCCTCGGATTGTTACAGGATTTACTGCCGGCTGTCGAAGGAGAGACTGCTGGAGCTTTCACAGAAGATGGGGAGCTCGCAGTCGTCGCAGTTCGTCAACGGGTCGCGAGGCTTCCTCGACACGCTCATGCACTTTGAGCCAGTCGAGAAGCGCCCACCCGACGACGACACCGGCGGAGCGACGGCGGCAGCGAACGGTGGTGAACCGATCTCGGCGGAGAGCGAGTCAGGCGCGGAGTCAGAGGAGTCGGACTGCATGTCGGACGACGAGTTCGAGAAACTCTGCGGGACGGCAGAGCCGACGCCACCGGAGGTGGAGAAGGAACCAACGCTGGAGAGCTTGTTCGACGACGACGACGACGCGTGAGAAGCGGTCGTCGACGACGGCGACAGCCACGGCGATGGAAGGAGGAGATCTCGAGGAAGGAGAGATCACGGCAGCCGAGAGACCGGCTGTCGAGGAAGGCGAAAGCCGACCAAAAACTAGTGCGGCGGATCGCATCTCTCAGGAGAGCGTCCGTCGCACAGGTGCCGCGACTCCTGTGAGAGCGGCACCAAGGGACCTGAAAGCAACAACCGTAATCCCGAAAGGGAAACAGACGGTGAGTTAGCGAGTACGGCGCTGTAGAGAACGGATCGGGGAGGACCATTGTTGGACTCTTGAGCGAAGACTTGTCTCGTCAAACAACCGAATCTGATTGGAAAACAATTCTCTTTCCCGCCCCCTCAGGGAACGAACGCTTCGGCGGCGGCTCTGGCGGTACCTCTCTCGAAAGATACACAACCGGAACCCCGACGATGGTCACCATACCTCGGGTGTTCGTCTTTGGATAGACAACGGTGAGTGACCGAGTAAAGCGCGGAGGGGAGGTGAAAGCAACGAGGACCACTGTTGGACTCGTCAGCTGACCCTCTCCCTATCCCTCTCCCTCGATAGGTCGATCAACCATCGAACGTGAACTACCGCAAGAAGACTAGAGCTTCAGCGGCAGGCACGGAGCGAAGACACAGGAAGAACTTAGTTCGACCTTGTGGCTCGGCTCGGGAACGGGAGGGAACGCGAATGGGGAGACGGACGAAGGATAAGGCGCGAGAAGGGGATGGGATGACGACACCAGCATGGTGTTGTCGACGGCGGTGACGAGCCCCGAAGCCGAAGAGCATGACGTCAAAATGACGTCGCGCTTTTCGGCCACGGGCTCGAAACCGACCGGCCCTCCCGCACCTTCCAGGCCGACACTCCTCTGTCTGGGGCACGAAGTGCCTAATAATAAAAAGAGAAAAGGCGGCGTAAGCCGCCGCAAAACAAAATGACGTCAGTCATTAGCCACCCGGTAGGAGGGTCCCCTCAACGAAGAATAGAATCGTCTTTCGGTTCCGCGTAGCGGGGCCGAACGTCGTTTCTATTCACGAGGAGGGAGGCACCGCCGGGCGGCCCACTGGGCCGTGCTTTCTGCCTTGCTGTGACTCACAGAAAACCCACATCGAAAAATCGAAAGTCACACAAGAGAAGAGAGAAAGACACGAACCGCGTACGCTATCCAACAAAAGATAGCGCACGTGGGGCTCAGTGCGCCGCACGACGGAGCCCAACTCAAAAACGCCGATAGCGGAGGCCCAGGCAGCACGCGCGAGCGGCGGCAAGGGCGGCGCTTCGGGCCGAGGTTCAAATGGCTTCGGCGGCGTCATCAGAACCGTCTGATGGGGAACTCATCAAGCAGTGCTCCTTTTCAAAAGGGGAGTGGGCTGAGGAGTACCCAGTGGATGTGGGTTTCGACAACATCTACCAGCTTTTCGAGACGCCCGAGAACGTGGGCTTCGACTCGCTGTCGGCACGTGGGCTTCTCGCCGTGGCATACGCTGCGGGCGAGCACGAGCAACTGTTGATAAGCGGACCGGAGAGTTTTCTTGCGGCGTGGGAGTCAAAGGCAGAGGCGCGATCAGTCCGCCCGCCCGAGACCGGCGCAGCGGCGACGAACGCCTACAACACGGCAATGACCACGACCGACAGCTACGCAGCACGTGTCGCGGTAAAGATTGTCAAGGCAACGCAAGGGACGATGAGTTTGATTGGTTCGGTGAGGAACCTGCCGTTGGTCAATGGGGCTCGCCTCAGCATCGCGGCATTTCCACGGCTTCAAAAGATCGCGCCTCGCAGCACGATCCAGACGAGCCGGCTGCGTGAGCTAGCGGCGCGTGTAGGCGTCGTCCTGCCGGACGACCTCGACACGACAGAGAGTGCGCGGGAGAAATGGGTGTGGGGCCTGTCGATGCTCACCCGTTCCATCACGACGAAGGCTATCGGCTTTCTTGCGATGGCGTACGCGAGCACGCCGGAAGCATGGAGCGACGCAGTCGCGGCGCTCGGGGCAGACGGCCGTTTCCGAGTCGACTACATGGCGGAGAAACGGCGCCAGCTACGAGAGAGCCGGGCGGCGGCGGCGGCAGGACCGGCAGCGGGAAAGTTCGATCCGACGGTCACGCCGATCGCGGTTTGGAACCACGTCGCGGCGGACATCGTCGACGCCGACGTTGCCGAACGCGTGGCCAAGGCACTTGCAAACGCTACCACCGGGTTCCACCAGATCACGGTGGTGAGCGCCGGTTTCGAAGTTCGGAAGATCGCAGTAGGCACAGCAGTGCTGAGTGTGATGAGGGCGCGGGACCAGGCACTGGCGGCAGTGCCGAAGATGGCGGCGGCCGAGGACGTGGCTCTTCAAACCCTCCTCGGTTACCTCTATAACAGTCAGGTGAGACCGGTCGCTACGCCGACGGGGCCGCCCGCGGGCGCGGCGTCGACGGCAGGAACGACGGTCCCAGGACCAACGATGATGGTGCTGTCGCCGGAGACGATTGCGGCGCTTCGACCGGCACAGACGGAGACGACGCCGTCGACGACGGGCTCGGACAAGGTTGTTTTGGGCAAGGCGCCGACGACCGACGGCACGCTGAAGCGACCGGAGTACTTCGCGGCCGGGGACGTGGGCGACTTCCAGCGGCACGAGCCGGCGCTGATGGCGCTGGAGGCAACCGACAAGAACCTCGACAACAAGGAGTTTCTGCGGATGTACCGAGCGCTGCCGGAGACGGCACGCTCGCTCGTCGAGGTCCCGGTCTACCCGGCGGACCTCGCTCGGAACCACTGCCTCAACGTTCTCACGGCTCTCGCCGACCGCATCTCGGCGGCGGGCGACGATCTCATCCGGCAAGGTACGATTTTGTC
>Ga0209309_10004024_pt1 | contig 12342 bp, 4 predicted proteins | sample COGITO_mtgs_1204_2_FD_184807 | JGI IMG/M metagenome (GOLD analysis project Ga0209309, IMG submission 184807) | Pelagic marine microbial communities from North Sea - COGITO_mtgs_120412 (SPAdes) (version 2) | ecosystem: Environmental > Aquatic > Marine > Epipelagic ...
AGAGAGAGAGAGAAAAAAAAGGAGAGAAAAAAAAAACAAAACAACGACCAAAAAATGAAAAAATCAAAACACAAGACCAAAAAGAGAGCAGACAGGCAGACCAAAAAAAAGAGCAGAGAAAGAGCAACTTTTGACGAGCACGTTCTGCGACACACTTTTTATATTCTTCTTTTCACCGAGTTTAAAAGGGGAGAGGAAAGAAAGGAGAGGACGCTTTGATCTTCATAACAACGCGCAAAAACACAGAAGACACGCGCGCGCGAAAAAGAAAGCGTTCGTCGACAAAACCACACACTTTTCTTCACCGAAACGAGAGTCTCTTTGAGGAGGAGGACGGGAAGAGGAGATTCGTGGAGCGCGATTTTGAAAAATTCGTGAAGCGGTGTTGAAGAAAGACCGTTGAAGAGGAGACGTTTGGATCTCAAATTCTCTCTCTTCTCTCTCTCTTTATATATTCTTCTGTCGTGAAAAAATATGAGCAATAACGGAAATCCGTTCCAACAGACCGGCGATGGAGGAGGCGGCGCGTGGGGCGGGTCGAACGCCGGGGGCGGGTCTTTGCAAGAAACGACGACGACGACGACGGTACACATCGACGACGACGACGAAGATTCCACGGAGTTTTCCAATCCGTTTGCACCACCATCAGGAGGAGGAGGAGGAGGAGGAGGATCGAGCAGCACGGCGCCGTCACCACCGGCAGTAAAAGGCAGTTATAAGAACAGTAAGAAAACGGCAACGGACGTGTACGAAGCGCCGACAGGGGCGGTCGCGAGAGATTCTGGGATGGACACGTTTGGCGCGTACGGCGGCGCCTACGATAACGCCGCCACGACGAATCCGCAACAACAACAACAACAACAACAACAACAAGAGAAAAGAGGTGGGGGTGGATTGTTTGGAGGTGGGTTTGGGTTTGGCGCGTTTGGTAGTAGCAGCGGTGGCGGCGTTGGAGGAGGAGGAGATAAGTCTTTAGCCCAGCAAAGGAAAGAACTCGAAAAGCGCGAGGGGGATATCGCGCGACGCGAACGCGAGCTCGCCGCGAGAGAAGCCGCCATGCGCGCTAACGGTGGCAGTGGAGGGCAACAAGTCAACAACTGGCCGTTTAAATTCTGGGCGATCGCGTACCACAACATCGACGCGGAAATTCCTTCCCAACACCAAAGAGCCGTGCGGATGTGTTACTACTCTTACCTCTGCTTAGTTTTGGCGTTATTCATGAACCTCTGCGCCGTCACCGGCGCGTTCTTCGTCGACGGCAGAGTCGTCTCTTGGTTAGTCGCCATCATCTACTTTCTCGCCGGCGTCCCCGGCGCGTACTTCATCTGGTACCGTCGCCTGTACATGGCGGCGAAAAACGACTCGGGTTTGAAATTCGGCTGGTTCTTCCTCATGTACCTCGGCCACTTGGCCTTCATGGTCTACGCGTGCATCTCCCCACCCGGTGGCGCCGGCGACCAGTGGTCCTTAGCTGGAATGATGGTCCTCAAATCCGCTCTGAACAAAGATAAAGTTTTGGGCGCGTTTTACGCCGTCGCGTTTTGTTTGTTCGCTTTAGACGCCGTTCTCTCGGTCGTCTCCATGCGGCTCGTCTGGACGAGCTTCCGAGCTGGTGGGCACAACGCCAGCACGGTAGGGGCGCAAATGGGCGCACAAGCCGCCAGTGGTGCCGCAGGCCGGTCCGCATTGCGCTCGGTCGTTTGATTTTTTAATTATACTATTCTACGTCGTGGACTACTCCGCACCGCATATTCTCTGCATTGTAAGAACGCCACAACAACACCTCAGAAAAAGAACATTTACGTGTTGCACTCGTCGTTCCACGAACAAACGACAAAAACGTCAAAATCGTCATGGCATCATCACCACTCGGCAACAACAACGACGATTTTAACAACGAGAATGAAAGCTCAAAGAAGAAACAAACCGTCTGCGTGATTGGCGCCGGCATCAGCGGTTTATCCGCCGCCTATCTGCTCCACCAATCGAACGCATTCGCGGTCACGGTGTACGAGTCCGAACCCACCGCCGGCGGGCACGCGTTGACGCGGGAGAAGTCAAAACACGCCGGAGAATTGGACGTTGATTTAGGATTTCAAGTGTTCAATTTGACCACGTATCCACACTTGGTCGGTTTGTTCGAGGAGTTGCGCGTGAAACACGAGCAAAGCGACATGAGTTTCTCGTTACAAAGCGAAAGGACGGAGTGGGGGAGTTTAGGATTAAGTGGGATCTTCGCGCAAAAACGGAACCTGATCAATCCAAAGTTTTGGAACATGATACGGGAGATTCTTAAGTTCAAGAAAGTAAAACACGACGTGTTGAGCGGCTCAAAGAAGGAATATTGGGAGAAGAAAACGTTGGGGGAATATTTGCGGGAAAACGGGTATTCGGATTACTTCCGCGACCACTACGTGTTGCCGATGTGCGCGGCTATTTGGAGCTGTAACGATAAAGACGCGCTCGGGTTTCCTCTGAAACCGCTGATTACATTTTGGGCGAATCACCACTTGTTGGAGATCTTTGAACGACCGGTGTGGAGGGTGGTGAAAGGCCGGTCGAAGGCGTACGTGGAGGCGGTTTTGAAGGCGTTGCCGGACGGGTGCGTGAAGACGGGGAGGTACGTGCACACGGTGCACAGATATTTCGACGACGCTTCGAAATCGAGAATTAAAGTGAAAACGACCGAAACTAAGAAAGCGGCGACCGGGGAGCAAACGAAGGAGAAGTTTGACCACGTGATTTTTGCCTGTCACGCGCACCAAGCGTTGGCGATGATTGGCAAAAACGCCACGGAGAAAGAGTTGGAGATTTTATCGAATTTTCGCACGACGAGGAACGAGGTCGTGTTACACGACGACCCGCAGTTTATGCCAAAAAATCGAAGCGCGTGGGCGAGTTGGAACTGCAAATCTATCGGAAAGAAGGGCGAGAACGATTCCGTGTGCGTAACGTATTGGGTGAACTTGTTGCAAAATTTACCTAAAGGCGCGAAGGACGTGTTTGTGACGCTCAATCCGACCGAGAAAATCGACGAGGAAAGGGTGGAGTTTAAGAAATACTTAGGCCACCCGGTGTTTAACGAGAACGCGATCAAGGCGCAAGAGGATTTGAAGAGTCGCTTACAAGGTGAAAACAACACGTGGTTTACCGGCGCGTGGTTGAGATACGGGTTCCACGAAGACGGCATACACTCGGCGGTGGAGATGTGCAAGAAACTTTTAGGAAAAGACGACGTGGTTCCATGGATGCCTAGATTTGACGTCGAGCCGAAACAATCTTTGCTCGGTTCAGCGTTTATGAGCATGTTCCAAACGATTGCCGGGAAATGGATGCCGCCGAATGCGAAATTGACGTTTACGTTACCCACCGGCGTTGATTTTTCCATCTCCGGGAAGAGGGACAAGAGTAAACCAGTCCCAGACGAAGTTCGTTTGACCATATTTAGCGAAGATATGTTCAAGCAGTGCATCACGAGACAGGACATCGGACTTGGTGAGGCGTACATGAACAACGATTTCTCCGGCGACGTGATGGCGTTTTTGGATTTGATTTGTTCCGGCCACCCGTCGAAGCAGGAAAAATCAAACAGGAAGAAAGGTTTGTCCAATCCAAAAAAGAATTGGTTCAACCCGAAAGAGCTGGTGGCGGCAATCTTGTCCATCCTTGGTGGCGCCGCGGAAATGGCCGCGCACAAAGCGTTATCGAACACCAAGGAAGGGTCGAAGAAGAACATCGAGTACCACTACGACGCCGGGAACGCGTTTTATTCCTTGTTCTTAGACAACACGTTGTTGTATTCGTCCGCGGTGCACGTGAAGAACGCGGACGGAACGCCCGCGGAGTTGAACGGCGACGATAACATGTACATTGATAAGCTTCTCATGAATGGCAACCGAGAAATGACGTTCGAGGAGAAAGAAATTCACCTCGAGCAATCTCAATACGATAAAATCGACGCCATGATTGCTCGCCTCGACTTTAAGAAAACCGATGAGGTTCTCGAAATTGGCTGCGGGTGGGGCCAACTCGCCATTCGCTTGGCGACAAAAATTGGGTGTAAAGTCACTGGGTTGACGTTGTCCAAAGAGCAAGCCGCAGAAGCGCGCGCGCGAGTGGCTAAATTGAAACTCTCGCACTTGATTGAAATCAAAATTCAAGACTATCGCGACGAGACGAACGTGTACGATAAAGTCATCTCGATCGAAATGCTCGAAGCGGTCGGGCACGAACACTTGCCAACTTTTTTTGAAACCGTTCGAAATTGCTTAAAACCAAACGGCACGTGCGCGATTCAAGTCATCACCATCCCGGATGAACGATACAAACAGTATTGCGAAACCACTTCGGATTTCATCCGCGCGTACATCTTCCCCGGCGGTCATTTACCGTCCATCTCCGCCATGAAAAATGCAGCTCCAAACGGATTATCCTTAGATTCCTACGACGACATTGGTTTACACTATGCGGTTACTTTGCGTTTGTGGCGCGAACGCATGCTCGCTCGCAAACAAAAGGTCTTCGACCTCGGGTACAGCAAACGCTTCGTGCGCATGTACGAATTTTACTTCGCCTATTGCGAAGCGGCTTTTAAACACGGATTAATTGGCGATTTACAAATGACCTGGAAACGCGATGGGTACGATTTAGACGCGTTAAAAGCGAGAGACGAAGAGGATAAATTGAAATCCAACGAAGCGGAGTTCTCTTGGGCCGTCTTCGCATCCCTCCTCTTCCTCCTCTTTCTCTTATTCGCCGTCTCCATCCTGCTCTCCACGGAACGCGCGAAAGAGAAATACACCGCGCTGATTCTCCCACTTCTTCAACGAAAAGGCGCGATAATCGATAACCCATTCGCAACAATCATCATCGCGTTCGTAGCAACCCTCGTCTTCCGATTTATGCTCCTGCGACGAAACATCGCAAACGCGCGAGAAGAGGCGAAAAAATTAGCCAAAGACCGTCTGGCGACGATGCAACGCGAAGGCGGCGGAAGACTCGGAGACGGGTACGCCGCCGCGTGATGCTACATTTAAGTGAGGGTTTCCTGTACATAACTTCGCACTCTCTCTTCTTACCTGCTACTACTACTAGGTATCGTTTTTGTATCATCATATTTATACCGTATAATAAAACGCGCGCGGGCGTTCCCGCGAGTATAAGAACATCCAGACCTTTCGATTGACGAATTTTGACGAAAGGGCAGCAAAATCCAACAATTTTTCCTCACTCGGAAAGCGTTCAAAAGTAACGCACGAACGAGAACTTAAGAACGAGACCACGTTCGGCCGAGACTCGATGTCGTCGTCGAAAGTCCCACCGACTTTTACGACTTTTGTTCAGACGACGACGACGAACGTGAATGTGAACGTAAACGCCGCTCAACATCGTACCACTCCGACGAGTGCGCAAAATTCCGACACGAATCGAATCTCCTCCACCAACGACCAAACCAACGACGAAAGCGCTCATCATGGGGTTAAAGTCATCGTCGGTGAGCTGAACAACAAGTACCAACTGGTTCGAACCATCGGTCGAGGCGCGTACGGCCAAGTGTACAAAGGCATCGACGCGTCTTCGAAGAAAGTCGTCGCGATAAAAGAGATTTCTTTGGCGGGCGTTTTGGAAAAAGATTTAACGCTCGTCACAGGGGAGGTGGACTTGTTGAGTTCTTTAAGACACGAAAACGTCGTGCGGTACATCGAAGCCATTCGGGACGACCATCACTTGTACATCGTTCTGGAGTATTGCGAGAACGGGTCGTTAGCGTCCGCGTTGAAGAGTTTCTCGTCGTCGAACAGCATTTCCGGCGGGATTGGAGGGGTTGGACCGTTTCCGGAGAGTTTAGCCGCCGTGTACGTGTTTCACGTTTTGAAAGGTTTAAGATATTTACACGAGCAAGGCGTGATTCACAGAGACGTGAAAGGGGCGAACATTTTATGCACCAGGGATGGAGTGGTTAAATTAGCGGACTTCGGCGTGGCGACGAAAGTGAACACGGCGACGGCCACGGGTAAAGTTGGCGACGTTTACCAGAATAGTAACGGGGATGATAATAACAAGAGCAACAACACTAGTCATAGCAACGTCGAGATAGCGCGGTCTCCGAATGTAGAACTACTGAGAACGAAAAGAGAGGAAGAAGAAACGGCAAAGCTCGTTAAAAGTAGGAGGTCGCAAATGGCGCTGAAGAATCGTTTGTCGAAGGAGAATAGCGGTAGTGATGCGAGCGGTTTGTTCGACGGCGGGAAACCGGCGCCGCCGAAAAAGAAGGAAAAAGGTGGGAGACGGCAGTCGCTCGGGTCGCCCGGAAATTCACCGAAAGGAGGAGGTGCCAAGGAGAATAAGAACAATAACGGCGAGATGCGTTTAAATGCGAGCAACGACGTTACGTTGGAAACGCCGCCAGCGAAAGGCCTTTTGAGATCTCCCGGCAGTAACAACGGCGGGTCGCCTTCCTCACCTCAACAGTTCAGCGATAATGTCGTCGGTTCGCCGTATTGGATGGCACCGGAGGTTATCGAAATGACTGGCGGCGTTACTACCGCAGCGGATATTTGGTCCGTTGGTTGTACGTTGATTGAGTTATTGACTACAAAGCCGCCTTATTTTGATTTAGCGCCAATGGCGGCGTTGTTTAGAATGGTCAGAGACGACATACCGCCGCTTCCAGCTTCGGGTATTTCCAAACAGTGCGAAGATTTTTTGAGACAGTGTTTCCGAAGAGACGCGTCGACGCGACCGACTGCGAGGGAGTTGTTAAAGCACCCGTGGATTGAAGACGCTCGAAACGAGTTAGCTTCGACTTGGCTTCCGAAAGAAATCAGAGACGCGCACAACGCTTTAATAGAAGCCGATAATGAACAAGAAGGTAACACTAACGCCATGCGAATTGCAGATGGACTCGCTGGCGCGGTAGATAAAATGGTAGTCGACGTGGAGTACAGGGATTCCATCTACTTTTCCTCGGAACGACCGATATCGACGATCAACGCGAATGTCGACGACGAAAAGAACAGCGCGGATTTGCGGAGATTAAAGCTCGAGAGACGCGAATTAAAGAAGAAACTCCGAAAAGAAGGCGACGAAAAACCGGATTTGAAAAAGTTAACGACGATTGATCGCGCGACGGCGGCGCTCATGGCGGCAGATGCGGTGTTAGATAACGAGAAGAAGAGAAACATACAGGATAGCAGCGAATCGGATTCGAATCTTTCCTCGGACGAAGAGAGCGATTTCGATGACGATAAAAACGCAAGCGCCGCGACAGACAGAGAGAGCGGTGCGAACGGAAGCCGACCAGGATATAAGCGAAACAACATGCGCATAGACGTGAAAAGTTTGCCACCGTCGGTTACTGCCAGCGATAGAGGGACGCTCTTAAAAGAATGGCTCGATATTCGGAGTGGACGGAAACTGGCGGGAACGGCGCACAATATCAACAAAAATCACAGGTCCTCCGCTTTTCGCACTTCGGCGGATTCGGATAACGAAAGTTCCGGTCCGTCCACGCCAAAGTCTTACATAGGGACGCCAGTCTCTCAAAACGGTGGCGAGCATCTCAGAGACGACCAGAGCTCTGATCAACAAAACAGAAGCAGCTTTGAAGACGACGGTGAGTTTGCTTTGAACGGCGCGAAGCTCTCCGGCAACGCTTTACTTCGCATCAATCGCGGCTTTTCGCGTTCGAGTTCGTTTGATGATTTATATGGGTCGTACGGCACGTCGCAATTTGATGAAGCGCACATAAACGACGCGTGGGAATCGCTCGCGTCGGCAATGGACTTGAAAGACAACGGTGCAGTCGAAAGAGCCGGGATATCGGTGAAAGATTCCATGGAACGCTACCATCTCATGTTCGATGGAAGCGGGCATCCGATCATGGAAGAGGCCACGCAAGGATATCACCAAGAAAATGGTACCACCGCAACAAAACCATCAACAAAGACGCACGCGACGTCCTCGCTTGATGCGGTAGAATCGTACGGCACGTGTAAAGCTATCCCCTCGCGCAGAGTGCTGGCGTCCGTGGCGGATATTTTGTCCAACGAATCGCCGGAATACGATCGATCGAGATGTGTCGCACTCGAAGCGCTCGTTTTCGCCATGCGTGCGGCGGATCAAACGAGTCGAATCGCGTTAGCTAGTGCACTCGTCGCTTTAGATGTGTGTAGATTTGCCAGTGCAGTTGCCGCGAAAGACTTTGAAGTGTCTTCTCGGAGAGCGAAGATTGCGGCTTTAAACTTATTGGAATCAGTCGCTAAGTGTCAGGTACCCGCGTTTTCCGCCATCGCGCCGAGTGTTGCGCCCGGGATCGCAAAAGCTTTGTCCGTCGGATATTTCGGAGAATCCGGTAAGGCGTTGACGCGAATAGCCGTCGATTGCGCTCGGGCCGCCTTTATCCCTCCAAAACCTCGCGAAAGAATCCAAGCGGTACGAATGCGCCAGGCGATGGTATCTTTGAAGAGAAAATTGCAAGACCGATCGCGTTTCGACGATAAAGAGTTACGAAACATCGAACGCGAAATTCGTCAGTCGGATATGGAAATCATAAAGGAGGAAGCCGCGCAACTTGACGCGACGTGGGCGAACGTGCGGGCGTTGGCCAAAGCGAACGTCTTTCCGCATTTGGTGCAAGCGTTGGGTCAAACGCACTTTGGCCATCTCGAAGAGGCAAAAGTAGCAAACGAAGACCCGGCGACGTTTACGTCCTCATCGACCGTAACGAACGAAAAAATTGCTGATTTCATCGCCAACTTGTTGAGCAACCAGGCGATGACATCGAAAATGCTTTCCGAAGGGAAAGGTAGCGCGGCCGAAGCCGACCGCGAAAAGAAGGACAAGGACGAAGACGACGAGAAGAAGAAAAAAAACAAAGACAAGTCTACGAACGATGACAATAAAGACGGGGGTAACGACGATGACGATTCAGACGACGACGAGTACCTCGCTTTATTGGAGCAAAACGCCAAAAGAACCGGGTTCAAATCTTTCGATACGCAAACGAAAAACTTGCTCTGCGACATCGGCGTCATCCACGGCTTCTTGGCGCAAATCTGCGTCGTGTCGAAGAAAACCAGAGAAAAATTGGCGAAAACGATCGAGTCTTTGACGGAAAATGCGGACACTTTAGATCGATTACAAAAGTCAGGATGCATTCCCAAACTCGCGCAATTGATTGAAATCACGTGGAGAGAAGACAACGACGACGATAACCAAATCGGTTATCTCGGTTTCGACGCCGAACGCGGCTCGAAACGCGCCGGGGTGATCAACGTCGATTTACTCTACGAATCTGTCGCCTGTAACGGTCGAACGCGAGCAGCGGCGTTGCGAGCGATTCGAAATCTGTGCGTCGCTTCAAAATCCTACCAACAACAAGCGGCAACGTGCCACGCGAGTTGGGTTCTGTGCGAAATCGCCACGAGCGGCACGGAAGCGGAAAAAGACGTCTGTTTGCCTCTCTTGTGCAGCTGCGTTTCCGCGTCTCGAGCGGCGAGAGAAAAGTTGGTAAAACACGGCATCTTAGACACGCTCGTCTCCGTCATCGATCAAGAAGGCAACTGCGAACGCAAAATTCTCGCTTTACAAGCCTGCGTCGTTTGGCTCAACGCGGAACCTTGGGAAATCGAAGCGCGTTTACTCACCGCGGACGCCTTGGACGTCTTGGTCCTCGCCTTTGCGTTTTCCAGGAAAAACAAAAGCAACATCAACGGCGAAAGCACACTCCACGCGCTCGCGAATTTAATCGGTGAATCCAGCCGCCTCTCCCGAGCCGTGAGTGAACAGAAAAACGTCGTCACATCCGTTCTCGGCGTCGTCCTCGACGAACCTTCCGTTCGAGCGCCCGCGGCGACCGCCGGTTGTAAACTCGCCGGTTTAAAAGCCATGGGTCACATACTCGAACACGCGGACACACCGAGAGATATCATGCGCACGCACGATTTGAAAACAAAGTTAGAACGCTTGGCGAGGAGTAAAACTGAAGTCATCGTCGCGCAATTGACCGATAAGTTGATGCGACGGTTGAATATTATTTAATATATAGAATAGAATAAAAAGAACCACCACCACCCGGAATAGAAAAAATAGTAAGGCATCAGTTTTAGGGTTTCACCTTTTGGGGTTAAAAACCGATCTGATCGGATTTTTCCTTCTCGCGCTCTCTCGCGTTTCCTTTCCGCACTCTCCGACTGTCGATCAAACGAAAAGCAGATCACACAAACATCTAAACATGTTCCGGAGAATCAGCGTCCAAGCGGCCCGCGCGGTGGTGCAGGCGTCGAACGTTTCTTCCTCCTCCACCTCTTCTTTAAACGTGTTGAGACATTCGAATAAAATCGGCTCGAACTCGTCGTTTCCCCAACACCAACAAAAAGCTGCCATGGCGATGAGCGCGGTCGAACTCTCCTCGTTGCTCGAACAAAGAATCTCGAACCATTACACGGATTTGAACATCGACGAAATCGGGCGAGTGTTATCCGTCGGGGGGGACGGCATCGCGCGCGTGTACGGGCTGAACAAAATCCAATCCGGCGAAATGGTCGAATTCGCCTCAGGGGTGAGAGGGATGGCGTTGAACCTGGAAAACGACAACGTCGGCGTGGTGTGCTTCGGATCGGACACGACGATCAACGAAGGCGACATCGTGAAGAGAACTGGGTCAATTGTGGACGTTCCGGTTGGGAAAGGGATGTTAGGGAGAGTCGTGGACGGTCTCGGGAACGCGATCGACGGGAAAGGCGCGATCGCGGATGTGACGCAAAGACGCGTCGAGTTGAAAGCGCCGGGGATCATCGTGAGAAAGTCTGTGCACGAACCAATGCAAACCGGGTTAAAAGCGGTGGATTCGTTGGTGCCAGTTGGTAGAGGACAAAGAGAATTGATCATCGGCGATAGGCAAACTGGAAAGACGGCTATTGCGATTGATACGATCATCAACCAAGCGAGCGTGAACAACGGCACGGACGAAAAGAAAAAGTTGTATTGCGTGTACGTCGCGGTTGGCCAAAAGAGATCCACGGTTGCGCAGTTGGTGAAGACTTTGAGCGATAAAGATGCGTTGAAGTACTCGATTATTGTCGCGGCGACGGCTTCTGATCCGGCACCGTTGCAGTTTTTGGCGCCGTACTCCGGGTGCGCCATGGCGGAATACTTCCGCGATAACGGCATGCACGCGTTGATCATCTACGACGATTTGTCCAAGCAATCTGTCGCGTACAGACAAATGAGTCTTTTGTTGAGAAGACCGCCAGGACGTGAGGCGTTCCCAGGGGATGTCTTTTACTTGCACTCGCGTTTGTTAGAAAGATCGGCGAAAATGTCCGACGACGTCGGCGGAGGCTCCATGACCGCGTTGCCGGTTGTCGAAACGCAAGGCGGCGACGTGTCGGCGTACATTCCGACGAACGTCATTTCCATCACGGATGGCCAAATTTTCTTAGAAACTGAATTGTTCTTCAAAGGTATCCGACCGGCGATTAACGTCGGTTTGTCCGTCTCCCGCGTCGGCTCCGCCGCGCAAATGAAAGCCATGAAACAAGTTTCCGGTTCTTTGAAGTTGGAATTGGCGCAATACAGAGAGGTTGCCGCGTTCGCGCAATTCGGTTCCGATTTGGATGCCGCCACGCAATATTTGTTGAACAGAGGCGCGCGTTTGACCGAAGCCTTAAAGCAAGGCCAATACGAACCGATCCCGGTCCAAAACCAAGTCGTCTTCATCTACGCCGCCACGAAGGGTTACTTAGATAAGGTTCCGGTCAAAGACATCGGCGCGTTCGAAGCCGGCTTGATGAAACAAGTCGACGCCTCCATCTTGGAAGCTATCCGCACCGAAGGTGTCATCTCCGACGCCACCGATGCGAAGTTGAAGGAATTGTGCGCCAAGTTCACCGAAGGCTTCTTGTCCGCGTAATTATTATATAAAAGTGTTATCTTTGAGAGAGTGTTATTATAAGAGAGAGAAGAGTTTTGTGTTATTCAAGAAAAAGAAAGAAGAGAGAGATTTCATCAAATTTTTTTTTTCGTTCGTCGAAAAAATGCATGTGTTTTTTTTGTGTCGTTCAATTAAATTCTCTTCTTTTCAAAACTTATCTCAAAAGTTCACTTGAAACGAGCGCACAACGAGAGCACTCTTTTGCCGCATCGTCGTCGTCCTTTTAAAAGTCTTTCTCTCGCTCTTTCGAGAGAATCTCTCTCTCTCTCTCTCTCTCCGCGTTTGTCTTCTTCTTCTTCTTCTTTGTTGAGGATTTGAGGAACGGTGTCGCGCGTTGAGAGCGAGCAAAAGAAGATATGAACGCGCTGACGTCGATTGCGTCCACAGTCACGACGCGTCAGAGATGT
>Ga0209309_10004029_pt1 | contig 12337 bp, 8 predicted proteins | sample COGITO_mtgs_1204_2_FD_184807 | JGI IMG/M metagenome (GOLD analysis project Ga0209309, IMG submission 184807) | Pelagic marine microbial communities from North Sea - COGITO_mtgs_120412 (SPAdes) (version 2) | ecosystem: Environmental > Aquatic > Marine > Epipelagic ...
TACTGCCAAAGTGTTTTCCTACTAGGATGCAACGCTCTTCCATGTTTGTCCGTTGGACCAATTCTACTATAGCTTGGTGTTCTATTGCGCTTTCTTCACCTAGCTCAAACATATCACCCAGTACCAACCAGCCGTCCTTATGCCATTTCGCAAAATTCTCTATAGACAATGACATACTGGTCGGATTGGCATTGTAGGCATCCAACAAGACCTTGTTTCGTGCGGTTACGCGCCATTCGACCCGATTCATGGCGGGCACATAGTTCGATAGTGCTTCTGCTATGGCTGTTGCCGGTACATCAAAATAAAGACCTATGGTGGCAGCAGCACCTAAATTGGTGCAGTTGAATGATCCGCTAAGGTTACTTTGAACGGCAAAGGATCCGGATGCATTCGAAAAGGTAATCCCTGCAAATTCATTATGCGAGTCACTTTGGTAAGCGAATTGCGCTGAGGCATTTCCAAAGGTAATGCGCTTACAAGCAGCGCTTTTGTCCATTTGAAGGGTATCGTCTGCATTGACTAAGGCTACGCCGCTTTTCGAAGAAGCGAGGTAGTCGTACAATTCACTTTTGCCTTTTATAATACCTTCGAAGCCGCCAAATCCTTCTAAATGAGCCTTTCCATAATTTGTAATATAGCCTAGAGTGGGCTCTGCGATAGCAGCTAATTGGCCAATTTCTTTTTGATGGTTGGCCCCCATTTCAACAATGAGTATCTCCGTATCTCTAGGCGCACAGAGTATGGTAAGTGGAACCCCGATATGGTTGTTTAAATTTCCTTTTGTCGCGTGCACCTTATACTTCATGTTAAGAACGGCATGAAACAACTCTTTCGTAGTCGTTTTGCCATTGCTTCCAGTAAGACCGAGCGTGGGAACGTTCAAGTATCGTCGGTAGTCACGAGCACATTGTTGCATAGCGGTAAGTACATCAGCAACCAGCAGAAGACGCTCGTCCTCACCTACGTATTCATCAACAACTGCATATGAAGCTCCTGCGGCTAAGGCTTGCATCGCAAATGCGTTTCCGTTGAAAGAAGCGCCTTTCAAAGCGAAAAACACGCTTCCTGGGGCAATTGCCCGGGTATCGGTACATACGCTGCCGCAGGAAAGAAATGCATCAAATACTCTCATAGTAAATGGTTGTTCTATAATGGAAAGTTAGGGCACAAAAAAGCCCCACTCGAAGGTGGGGCTTTAAAATTCTTAACGTATTTCAAATTACATTTTGTAACGTTTGAAGTTATGGCGTTTGACTTGCGCTGGACGCTTACTTCTATTACTGCTTTCGTTTTGGAATCCTACACGGTCCATTGCACAACGGAAGCCGATGTAATCGGTACTTTGATCTTCTTCAAGGTAACGACGCGTACCTGGACTCAACCAGTAAGCACGATCTTTCCAGCTACCCCCCTTGTAAACACGAGTGGTATTTCCGATCAGGGTTCTGTTGGCATAATCGTACATCGCTGCTTCGCCTTCTTCAACGGGATTCTCGTAGTTCTTAGAACTCTCATTATCGCCATCGAGGTAATCACGGTAATCGCCCTTCTGATAGTTACGACGTGTAACATTTTCTTCAACAGTTACAGACCGAAGAGGAAGTTGACCTGGAAGACGTACAATAACGGTATCGCCGTTACGCACTTCTGTCTGAGGGTCTTGCAGTACCTCTAAAGAGCCAATGTCTTGGTAGTTTTTGTCGAAAGTTTTGAATTCGTTACCACGGAAAGCACGGAAATCAGTTACATCGTATGAACTTACAGGACGGTAAACATCTAATACCCATTCTGCTACATTCCCTGCCATATCGTACAAACCAAAGTCGTTCGGCGGGTAGAAACGCACTTGCATTGTAACGTCGGCTTGGTCGTTCAACCAACCTGACGTACCCATGTTATCACCACGACCTCTCTTGTAGTTCGCAAGGATATCACCACGGTCTTGTTTGTCTGGATTACGCGTTGCGCTGCCGTTCCACGTGTATTTATTCTTATCAACTACACGGTTGTAAATACGCTTGCCACCGTCTGCATAGGCTGCATATTCCCATTCCGCTTCCGTTGGTAGGCGGTATTTAGGAAGCACAATACCGTCTTCGATACGCGCGGGACGTCCTTCTTTGCCGAAGGCAGAATTTGGGTTGAGGTCTTTGAGACCTTTTTTGTTTTGTGCTACGTACTCTTGTTTGTACAAATACACTTCAGTATTGAAGTGGTCTGCGTCCATTTGCTCAGGAAGTTCTCTTAGAATCCCTTCTTTGATCAATATAGCTTCATTAACGCGGTCCGTTCTCCACGAACAGTAGCGTTGTGCTTGCAACCAGTTTACACCCACTACAGGGTAGTAATTGTATGCTGGGTGACGTAAGTAGTTCTCTACGAAATTATCGTTGAAAGCTAATTTATCTCTCCATACTAAGGTATCTGGAAGAGCAGAGCGGTAAATCTCTGGGTAGTAGTCGTAATCGTAAACCCGGCGTAACCAATAAAGATATTCGCGGTAATCAAGATTGGTCACCTCATTTTCATCCATGTAGAATGAACTCACTGTAACGCGGCGTGGAACGTTATTCCAATCCTTAATGAAGTCTTCTTCTACTTGACCCATCATGAATGTACCGCCTTCAACGAAAACTAGACCAGGTCCAGTTTCTTGTCCTTGGTAACTCAGATTCGCTTGAAATCCACCGTTGTTCTTGTTGTTAATTGACCAACCCGTAGAATTTGATTCAGGACTTGCACAACTCGCAAGTAGCGCAGCTGAAAGAGTGGCAATTGAAAACTGGATAAACTTATTCATATGATAAACAGTTGTTAGGCTTCTTAAAATTTAGGGCACTTGAGTGCTTTCAGTTTACTGCGGCGCGAACGACATGGGAATTTATAACCCATACTTACTTCATGTGCACCGCCCAAGGTATTCGTTAGGTCACTGATCGTGTAATCATAGCTGTAACCAAAAGTCCAAGGCAAATCAGGAGGAGTGATCCCTAAAATGAAAATCACAGCATCAGGATTAAAACTACCTTGACGAAGTGCCAAGCCACCAGCCAACGGGCCGCGCGCAAAACTAACCCCCGCAGTGAGTTGTGATGCAGCTCCCTGCTGTTGGTAGACTACATTAGGAACAATGTATGATTGTAAGCTATTGTGTAAACGCTTCCTTCCCAAAGGAATGTTGGCTCCCGCATGCGCAGTAAGCTTCAGGGGAAGATTGCTTTGACTTAGGAATGCTTCATTTGGTTCGGTGAGGTGATGTCCTACAATACCGATGTACCAGCGCTCTGTGAAACCAAGCATTCCGAAACTTAGATCGAAGTTGTTTTTGAATTCGTTTGTTGGTCTGCCTTCACCCGTTGGCAATACAAAACCGTAAAACGGATCAATCATGTCCGGAAAGGTAAAGCTGTTCCAGTCGATAGAGCGCTGACGAAACGTAGCTTGAAAACCACTCAACAATGTAAAGTGGCGATTTACTTCAAGGTGGTAGCTGTACACACCGCTTACTTCGGTCAAATTCAATGCGCCATTTCCGGCATCATCCTTGACGGCCATGACGGCGACTCCTCCGTTTAACTTATCGACATATTGGTCGTAAGAAGCGGAATAGGACTGATAAACACCAAGCTCTGGGTACTGATTTCTGTAGTTACTGTGTACAGTAGGGCATCTTTCTAGACCCGCAAATGCTGGATTTAGATAGATAGGATTGGCATAATACTGGCTGAAGTGAGCGTCCTGAGCGGTACTCAAGGTGCTAAAAATCAAGCCTATAGCCAATGTTAGTATGCGCGTTTTCACTGCGTTCATGGATTAACCTATGTTTTCAAGCAACAAGTATAAGCAAAAAAAGTACGTTTTGCACTTGCTTGACGTTCCTCTTTAAACGCTTTTTTTAGGCGAATTGTTATCCAATAGACTGTAGATTTGTAAAAGTGAAAAAAATCATAGCCCTTACCTGTATCATTCTATACCCACTTTTCGGAGTAGGTCAGATGTCTTTTGATAACGGTACCTATGTTCGTTTTAAAACATTAAACCATCGGATTTCGGGCCCTCAAATGTGGGCGCAAGAATCCTCCGGAATGTACTCCTTGAGCGGTAGTGAAGTTTTAGACTTAGGGATACTCTCTAGTGGGGCAAATACTAGTGAACTTGAAATACGTTGCCGCCTCAATGGAACACTCGCTCCGCTAAATGCCACTAGCGAACTAGTTGGCAAGGACTTTTCCATTCCGTATTACGTTTTTGATTCGGATACTACTTTAGATGAGGACACGGAATTCTGGTTTTACATACCCCCAAGCTATGACATAACTTATGACCCATTGAACGGTAGTTCATCGTATACTTCCAATCCATACAGCGATCAAAAATATTTCTTGGTCAGTGGAGGGAATGATTCCTACCAACCTATTCCTTTGGAGGCTGTTCCTGAACCCGCAACGTCGAGAGCAATGAATGCTCGTGCGACGTGGGTTTATGATACAGCCATGTATAATTTGGTGGGGACCGGACGTAGATGGATGGGGGAGTTGTTTGATTTCACGACGACTAGAGTTTATGATTTTCGCGAACGCACAGCAATGATAGCCTCGACAGTGAACCAGCCTGTGCCCGGAACCGCTGTACATGTTCAAATAAAGGCAGTTGCACGTTCTAGCACGAATAACACGAAATTGCTTGTACAGTACGGTTCACAAAGCGCTTCGGTAACTTTTCCAGCCGTTCAAACCGGCTCTGTAAGCAATTACGTTCAAGAAAAATCACTTACTGCAACATTTACGGCCGATCAGAGTGCATCCATTACGCTTAGTTATGACAAGGCTGGCAATAATGCAGCGGCCATGTGGTTGGACGAAATGATTGTAGACTGGGAAACATCAGAGGAAGAGGTATACCCCAGTCAATCCATGGTAAATCATCCTCGTGGTGCCGGTAATTACTCACATTTTAATGTTGAGGGGACGAGTTGCTTGCGCATTTTCGGTATTGAAAATCAGCAAATTTCATCCCTTGTAGAACCTGCAGTTGTTGTTTCTGGAGGATTGGACCAATACCAATGGAAGTGGTATTCTCACGAAGATAAACTGAGAACATATAAGATTGGTTATTGTACGGATCCATTGGCTTACATTGTTGACCAAAAGGTAGATCTTGGCACCATCGAAACGGCCGTTTTGTCAGATTTGGACGGTATAGAAAGTATCATTATTGCACCCGATTCGTTACTCGATGCGGCACAAGAGTTAGCTGTATTTGAACGTTCGACAGGCGTAAGTTCAGAAGTGGTTGCACTCTCGTATATCTACGACGAAATGAATACGGGTAATCCCGACATAGGAGCGATCAGGAAATTCTTAGTGAAGGCCTATGCCGATTACGGTACGCTCAAATATTTAACCTTATTCGGCGATGCATCTTACGATTATAAAGGCAAACTTCAGGGGCGTCAGTCGAACTTGGTTCCTACGTATCATACGGCAGCAAGTTTCTCCCTCTATACTTCCTACATAACGGACGATTTCTATGGGTATCTGGATGCCGGTGAAACTTTGAATTGGTTTCTGGACGATTTGGATGTTGGCATAGGAAGAATTCCCGTTCGCAATGTACAAGAGGCGCAGGAAGCCGTTGCGAAAATCGGAAATTACTTGCAAGGCGCGGACCGATTTGGACCCTGGCGCGCAAGAGGTGTTTTTGTCGTAGATGACGTGGATGAGGCATGGGAAAAAGAGTTTGCGGTAGTACAAGACAGGTTGGCAAAAAAACTCGATACGACCAGAGCGGAATTGAATCAGATCAAAATATATTCTGACGCGTACCTTCAAGATACCAAGCCCGGTTCGCAGCGTTACCCAGAGGCGCGTCAAGCCTTATTCAATGAGGTAGAGCAGGGAGCTTTGGCCGTTTCATTTGTTGGCCATGGTGGTGAGGTTGGATGGACTACTGAACGTATTTTACAATTGGAAGATATCAATGGATGGAATAACACCTCGAAGCAGCCGGTCGTCACTACTATTACTTGTGAATTCACCCGATTCGATGACCCCTTGCGCGTTAGTGCAGGCGAGCAGTTATTCTTGAATCCAAACGGCGGTGCCATTGGACTATTCTCCACAACTCGAAGTGTATTTGCGACCAATAGTACGTATGCCTTGAATGCGCTGTTGAATGAGGAAATGATGCAATTGGACAATCCTAGGTTAGGCGACGTATTGAGAGAAACGAAAAACAATAATAATAGCGGCGATAAAATAAAGTTCTCGCTTATTGGTGATGCGGCCTTACCGCTCGCTCGCCCAAAACATCAAATGAGCTTTGATACTCTAAACGGTATGGCATGGTCAGATTTCCAGGACACGTTGAAGGCCCTCTCTTGGGTGCAAATCAAAGGAAGCGTGCTTGATGCGCAAAGTGGTGCGCTGATGTCTGGCTTCAACGGAAAAGCGTGGGTAACCGTTTTTGACAAGCCGCAAGAACAGGAAACAAAGATCAACGATCAGAGCGGCACGCCTTTCAGGTTTACGACGCAAAGCAATGCTGTTTTTAAAGGTCAAGCGAGTGTTGTGAACGGTCGGTATTCTGTTGAATTTAGAGTGCCGTTGGATATAAATCTGAGCTATGGTCCGCCTAAGATTAGCGCCTATGCGACGAATTACGAGACCGATGCTTGGGGCGCTTCGAACGACCAATTGATGGGTGGGATTTACGATGGTCTTATCACGGATACGGAAGGTCCAGAAGTACGGTTGTTTATGAACGATACTACTTTTATCTCGGGCAGTAGTGTTGAGTCGGATGCTACTGGCCTCGGATTGCTTTACGATGAAAGTGGAATCAACGCGGTGGGCTTGGGAATAGGTCACAACATGACCCTTACATTGGACGGGGAGGCTATCAATGTGAACGATTATTATGAATCGGATCTGGATGATTTTACACGCGGATCGTTGCGTTATCCATTCAATGACCTTGCATTAGGCGAACATTCTTTATCACTGCGTGCTTGGGATGTTCTAAATCAATGGGGTTACGACAGTATTGCGTTTGTTGTTGTGGAACCCAGCACTCCTATTTTAGACCAATTGCTGGCTTTCCCAAACCCCTTCACGGATCAGGTAAAATTCCAATTGACCCATCAAGAGCAGGGTGAAGAAGGCGAGTTAAAAGTTTCCGTTACAAACAATCAGGGCCAATTGGTTTGGCAACGTGCGCAAACCTTGCGCTTAAATGATGCAACAACCAAGTTGCCTACCTTTACGATGTCCGAACAGTCCGGCAAAACACCAGGTGCGGGATTTTATTCCGTACGAGTGGAATGGACGCGATTAATTGACGGAAAATCGGCCACAATACAAGAAAAGCTCATATATATACGTTAAACTTGCGCTGCAAGAAGCTATTACACATGAAAAAACTCAGTTTAGCACTGCTTATCCTCGCTACAACCGTTAAGGTTTCAGCACAGAATGACTTGAAATACAATGTGGTAACCACTGCGGTTCCCATTTTATTGGTGAGCCCAGATTCACGAGCCGGAGCCATGGGTGATGTGGGTGTTGCCAGCACGCCGGATGCAAATTCGAGTGCTTGGAATCCTGCGAAATTAGCTTTCCTAGAAAATAAAAAAGCGTCAATGGCACTATCGTACACGCCATGGATGTCAAAATTGGTCCCGGATATTGACCTGGCTTACGTGAACTACACGAAAGCGTTGAGTGATCGTCAGGGAATCAGTGCTTCATTACGTTACTTTTCTTTAGGTGAAATCAATTTTACCGATGAGCAAGGCAACAGTATGGGAACCTTCAATCCGTATGAATTTTACTTTGACGTTGCCTACGCCTTGAAATTAAGCGATCATTGGAGCGCGGGAACGGCACTTCGTTGGATTTTCTCGGATATAGCACAAGGTCAAGTGGTCCAGGGATTGCAAACCAAGCCGGGACAAAGCGGTGCAGCGGACTTAGGCTTCTACTACCAAGGGGATTACAAGAACATCAAAGGCGGACGCCGACAAGCCTTTTCTGCAGGAATTGCAATGACTAATCTTGGCGCTAAAATTGCCTACTCCGAGAGTGGTAATGCCGATTTCCTTCCGACGAATTTACGGTTGGGTGGAGGCTATCACCTCGAAATAGACGACTACAACAAACTCTCAGTATATCTCGATATTAATCGTTTATTGGTTCCAACACCACCACTTTTAGGGACCAACGGCGAAATCATTGCGGGTATTGATGATAACGAAATTACACCACTCATGGGCGTATTCGAAAGTTTCAATCCGTCTTCAAAACCAGGCGGTTTTGAAGAAATGCTTCAGGAAAACGTCTACAACTTTGGAATGGAGTACAAATACAACAACTTCTTGTTTGCGCGCACAGGCTACTTGCATGAACACAAATTAAAGGGAAACCGTCAGTATGTAACCCTAGGGTTTGGCCTCGCGTATCAGGTATTTACTATTGATATGGCTTATCTAATCCCTGCGAGTCCAACGACACGTTCGCCATTAGAAAACACCTTACGTTTCTCTATGGCCTTCAATATTGATGGATTCTTAGCTCAATAGTCCGAATATTACCGATTTAGCAAAGTTTCGCAACTTTAATTCCATCGTGCAGAACTAAATATTCAAAGTTGTTTTGCTAGGTGGGCTTTTGCGTTATTTTTGCTCCCACAAAACACATCGATTGAAATGGCAAAAAAGCGCATTACAAAAGCTACCTACCTGAAATGGTATGAAGACATGCTCTTCTGGAGAAAGTTTGAAGACATGGCAGCAGCCTTGTACATCCAACAGAAAATCCGTGGTTTCCTTCACCTTTACAATGGTCAAGAGGCTATTCTAGCAGGTTCTGCCTACGCTATGGAAGAGGGTGATAATATGATCACTGCGTATAGAAATCATGTTCAACCTATGGCGTTGGGTGAAGACCCAAGACGCATCATGGCGGAGCTCATGGGAAAAGTGACAGGAACTTCTCGTGGAAAAGGTGGTTCAATGCACATGTTCTCTCCAGAAAAAGGATTCTGGGGCGGTCATGGTATTGTTGGTGGTCAAATTCCATTAGGTGCAGGTCTTGCTTTTGCCGATCAGTATTTAGGACGAAATAATGTAACCTTGACCTATATGGGTGATGGAGCAATTCGTCAGGGATCTTGGCATGAAACGGCTAACCTTGCTATGTTATGGAAATTGCCTGTGGTATTCTGTGTCGAAAACAATGGATATGCCATGGGTACCTCAGTCGAGCGTACAGCCGGTCAGACGCCAATTCACAAGTTAGGTGAAGGCTATGACATGCCTAATCGTGCGGTGGACGGTATGGATCCAATTGCTGTTTATGACGCAGTGTATGAAGCTGCGGAACGTGCACGTCGCGGTGATGGACCAACGTTATTAGAAATCAGAACCTACCGCTATAAAGGACACTCTATGTCAGATCCTCAGAAGTACAGAACAAAAGAGGAAGTAGCAGAGTACCAGGCAAAAGATCCTATCACTCTTTGTTTGAATAAGATTAAAGAGAAAAATTGGGCGACAGAAGAAGAGATCACAACCATTAACCAGCGTGTTAAGGATTTGGTTGCGGAGTGTGTGAAGTTTGCTGAAGAAAGCGATTTCCCGGATGCATCTGAATTGTACCAAGGGATTTATGCTCAAGAAGATTACCCATTCATCAAAAACTAATTCGAGATGGCGATAGTAATTAACATGCCCAGACTTTCAGACACGATGACTGAAGGTGTTGTTGCAAAGTGGCACAAGCAAATTGGCGATTCTGTCAATGAAGGTGATTTATTGGCTGAAATCGAAACGGATAAGGCGACCATGGAATTTGAAGCTTTTCCTGGTCAAGAAGGTAAGTTACTATATATCGGTACAGGCGAAGGTGAATCTGCCCCAGTTGATACTGTTTTAGCTATTCTTGGTGAGGACGGTGAAGATATTGAGGCATTAAAAGGGGGCGAAGCTCCGGTCGTGGAGGAGAAAACGCCAGTTGCAGAAATGCCGGCGCCTTTGGTACCAGAACCAGTAGTGGAGACCCCAGCACCTGTTGCGGCGTCTACTCCTGCGGCAGCGCCGGTAGCAATTGAAACCGACGGTAGTATCAAGGCATCACCTTTGGCGCGGAAGCTTGCCGCTGATAAAGGTGTTGATCTTTCTATGGTAAAGGGTAGTGGTGATCATGGTCGTATTGTAAAGCGAGACATTGATAGCTTTAATCCAGCGATTCACACTTCACCACAACCAGGCGTTGCTTCAGCACCGTCAGTTCCTGCTGGTGTAGAAAGCTTTACGGATACACCCGTTAGCCAAATGCGTAAGGTTATTGCTAGCCGTTTATCTGAAAGCAAGAATACAGCACCGCATTTCTATGTCACTATGGATATAGATATGGACAATGCAATCGCTGCGCGGAAAGCAATGAATGCAGGCGGTGAGGTGAAGATTTCCTTCAATGACCTCGTAGTTAAGGCATGTGCTTTAGCACTCAAAAAGCATCCAGTCATTAATAGTTCTTGGATGGGCGACTTCATTCGTTCAAATCATCACGTACACATAGGTGTAGCCGTGGCTATAGAGGACGGGTTATTAGTACCTGTTCTTCGTCATGCTGACCAAATGCCTTTGGCTGCTATTTCTGCCAGTGTGAAAGATCTGGCGGGTAAAGCAAAAGATAAAAAATTGCAGCCTGCAGATTGGGAGGGAAATACCTTTACTATTTCTAACCTAGGTATGTTCGGCGTTGAACAATTTACGGCTATTGTTAATCCACCGGATGCAGGGATACTTGCTGTTGGAGGCATCAAGCAAGTCCCCGTTGTGAAAGATGGACAAGTGGTTCCAGGGAACGTAATGAAAGTAACGTTGAGCTTAGATCACCGTGCCGCAGATGGCGCAAGTGGTGCAGCATTCTTACAAACAGTAAAAGGTTTCCTTGAGAATCCAGTTACAATGTTGGTCTAAAACCATTTTTACCATTAATATTACACGGCCCAGACAACAAGTCTGGGCCGTTTTTGTATACATATATATAGTACACATAAAATCATATTGGATTATGGGAGTTGTTTGGATAACGGGAGCGTCAAGAGGAATTGGCTTTGCCACCGCGCAAAAGTTTCTTTCAGAAGGATGGAAAGTGGTTGTTTTAACGCGGGACATAGAAAAATTGGACGGCCTTAAGAAGGCTTACCCGGACCATCTTCATGCCTGTAAAGTAGATCTCATGAACCTTGGTGATGTCCAATTGCCAAATTACCCCGTCGACATCCTTATAAATAATGCTGGTGCGTTAGTTAATAAACCGCTTTCGGAAGTTTCCCTCGCCGATTTGCACAAAAGCTATGGCGTAAATGTCTTTGGACCCTATTTGTTGATCCAGAAACTGCTTCCGCAATTCAGTGAAAAAGCTCATATAGTCAATATAAGTTCCGTCGGTGGCATTCAGGGTAGCGTAAAATTCGCCGGTTTATCCGCCTACAGTTCCGCTAAAGGCGCGATCAATGTACTTACAGAATGCCTTCAAACGGAATTTGAGCAGAGTACACACTGGTCTTTTAATGCGCTCGCACTTGGAGCTATTCAAACAGAAATGCTAAATGAGGCGTTTCCCGGACTACAAGCACCCCTCAAGCCTGAGCAATTAAGCCCCTTTATATATGCCTTTGCCACCTCGGCGCACCACGTTATGCGTGGGAAAGTCGTGCCAGTTTCAATGTCAACCCCTTGATAATAAGAGGGCAAGAAAAAAGTAGAAAAAAAAGACACTACGAGTGCTTGTATAATTAAAACACTAGTATACATTTGCAGCCGCTTTGGAAGCAAAGCACGTTCTTTTTAAAGAGGTGAAACAAGGAGAAAATAAAATTTCGAATTGTGTTGTGAGTGTCAGAATCCGTTCTACATTTGCCACCCCAAACAAAACGCTATTAGGGCGAGATTTGGATTTGCAACGAGCATTCCAGAGCACTGTAAAAAGTGTGAAAAAAATCGAGCATAATGTTGACATAACCGAAACGGTTTGTACATTTGCCCTCCCCAATCAAGGAATTGAAAAAGGGAAATGAAATAAGAAGTTGTCTCGACAATTTCAAGAAGCTTAAAAGTTTCAAATTATTTCATGGTAAGTGTTGCGAGTTTAAAAAACGGTTGTACATTTGCCGCCCCAATCGAGAGAAAGGGACATTAAGAAAAGAAGTTCTTTACATATTGGTTTAAGAAACAAGGAATGCAAAAAACCTTGTCAATTATCTTTGAAGTTAATAGCTAGGACACAAACAACACATTACAATGGAGAGTTTGATCCTGGCTCAGGAT
>Ga0209309_10004040_pt1 | contig 12317 bp, 12 predicted proteins | sample COGITO_mtgs_1204_2_FD_184807 | JGI IMG/M metagenome (GOLD analysis project Ga0209309, IMG submission 184807) | Pelagic marine microbial communities from North Sea - COGITO_mtgs_120412 (SPAdes) (version 2) | ecosystem: Environmental > Aquatic > Marine > Epipelagic ...
ATTTTTTATTAATTGCTTTTTTATGTCTTTTCTGTTCTACTGTTTTTTCTCAAACTATTGAAAAAAAATGGCTATTTCATAAGGTTGAAAATCAAAAAGGCACTTCATTAGTCAACTTAGATCCATACCAAGATTATTTAAATTTAGATAACGGTAGGTTTGAATATCGTCTACAAAGCAAAGATTCTATTAAAGCTTCTGGTGATTATATTTACCAAAATAATCTACTCGTATTTTTCTACGATACCCCTAAAAATATAATCCGCCGGTATCGAGTAGAAACCTTAACAGACAGCTCCCTTATTTTTTCTAAAGACCAAGCAGTTTATAATTTTAAAAACAAACGAAATAATGATGTAATTGCTGCGACAACAAGCGACACACCTGCAATTACTAAAGATACCGACGAAATAGTCGCTGCACAAGGTTTCTCTTTTAGTAGTTTATGGCGTGGTCTAGTGGGTATGGTTTCATTAATATTTATCGCCTTTTTATTTAGCTCAAACCGTAGGGCAATTAATTGGAAAACGGTAGGAATTGGCTTAGCGCTCCAGCTTATTATCGCGATTGGCGTGTTAAAAATTTCATTCATCCAAAGTATTTTTGAAGCGATTGGAAATGTTTTTATAAACATTTTAGAATACACACAAGCAGGAAGTAAGTTCTTGTTTGAAGGTCTAGTAGTAGATATGGACACGTTCGGATTTATATTTGCTTTTCAAGTACTGCCCACCATTATATTTTTCTCGGCATTAACCTCCGTATTATTTTACTTAGGGATTATTCAAAAAGTGGTACGCGCATTAGCTTGGCTATTGTCTAAAGTTTTAAAAATATCGGGTGCAGAAAGTTTAAGTGTTGCTGGAAACATCTTTTTAGGGCAAACAGAAGCACCGCTTTTAATTAAAGCCTATTTAGAAAAAATGAACAAGTCTGAAATATTACTTGTCATGATTGGCGGTATGGCAACCGTAGCGGGAGCTGTTCTTGCGGCTTATATAGGCTTTCTAGGAGGAGATGACCCGCTTTTAAGACTTACCTTCGCAAAACACCTGTTAGCGGCATCAGTCATGGCGGCACCAGGCGCAATTGTTATTTCAAAAATATTATATCCACAAACGGAAATCGTTAATACAGATGCGAAAGTTTCTTCAGAAAAAATAGGATCTAACTTATTAGACTCTATCGCTAATGGAACTACAGAAGGACTGAAGTTAGCAGTAAACGTAGGAGCCATGCTATTGGTTTTTGTAGCAATGATTGCTTTAGTAAATGGAATTTTAGGGGGAATCGCTAGTTTTGATGGTTTTACAATTGAATCGTTGAACATAGCGTGGCATTTTACTTCTTTAAATGAAGTGATTGCCAATCACACTCCCTACAATAAGCTTTCTTTAGAGTTTGTTTTAGGATACTTATTTGCACCGCTTATGTGGCTTATCGGCGTCTCCAGGGAAGATATGATGCTGATGGGACAATTACTAGGTATTAAACTTGCCGCTAGTGAATTTGTAGGCTATATTCAGTTGGCCGACTTAAAAGACGTTACCAGCGTACTTCATTTAAAATATGAAAAGTCAATTATTATGGCTACCTATATGTTATGCGGATTTGCCAATTTTGCATCTATCGGGATACAAATTGGTGGGATTGGCTCGTTGGCTCCGGGACAGCGCAAACAGTTGTCTAAATTTGGAATGAAAGCCTTAATTGGAGGAACTATCGCTTCTTTAATTTCAGCAACGATTGCAGGGATGATTATTGGGTAAGTAATTTTGAGTTTCAGGTTTCAAGTTTATATTCATTGAAGCAGAAATGAAGGATTATATATAAAAAAGGTGGCTGAGTGTTCCGACGTAAGGAGGAATGCGATGTGCTGAGCTTGTCGAAGTGTATCGAAGTTACCGGTAAATCTAATCCAAACAATAAACACTCCGTTAATAACTATATAATAAATCCCGACAGATTCAGTTTAATAGAAAAGTGGTATTCTTTACATTTAACCACAAATATTTTTGACCATGAAGCAATACCACGACCTTATAAAATACGTTCTTGAAAACGGAACTGAAAAACACGATAGAACTGGCACCGGAACTAAAAGTGTGTTTGGCTACCAAATGCGATTTAACCTTAGTGAAGGTTTTCCGATGGTTACTACAAAAAAACTGCACTTAAAATCAATTATTTATGAATTGTTATGGTTTTTAAACGGCGACACTAATATAAAATACCTACAAGAAAACGGCGTTAAAATCTGGAATGAGTGGGCCGATGATAAGGGCGATCTTGGTCCGGTTTATGGTCATCAATGGCGAAACTGGAATAGCGAAGAAATCGACCAAATTTCAGACATTATTGAAACATTAAAAAATAATCCAGATAGCCGTAGAATGTTGGTCAGCGCTTGGAATCCTAGCGTTATGCCAAACACTAGCAAACCTTTTTCTGAAAATGTAGCAAACGGCAAAGCAGCATTACCTCCTTGTCATGCGTTTTTTCAGTTTTATGTAGCGGATGGAAAATTATCATGCCAACTGTATCAACGAAGTGCTGATATTTTCTTGGGTGTTCCGTTCAATATTGCTTCGTATGCATTACTAACCATGATGGTGGCTCAAGTTTGTGGTTACCAAGTAGGAGATTTTGTACATACCTTTGGCGACGCCCATATTTACAGCAATCACATGGACCAAGTTGGATTACAATTGTCCCGCGAACCAAGACCCTTACCAAAAATGAAACTGAATCCAGAGGTAAAAGATATCTTTGGCTTCAAATTTGATGACTTTACCTTAGAAGATTATAATCCGCATCCACATATTAAAGGAGCGGTAGCTATTTAAAAAAACCTATGTATATGAAAAATGCCCTACTTGTATTCTGTATTATTTTTTCTACAACCCTTTTTGCCCAAGAAGAATGGGGCGATGTTGAGAAAAATGTAGTAACCCTTAAAGAGATTCCTCCAGTTTGGCCGGGATGTGAAAAAGGAAATGTTGCTAAACGCGACGCTTGTTTTAATCAAATGTTAGCGCAGCACATCGCAAAAAACTTTAAATATCCGCCAGAAGCTTATAAAAACAACGATCAAGGTCGCGTAGTTGTAAAGTTTATAATTAATGAAGAAGGCTTGGTTGACATTAAAAATGTAAGCGGTGGAACGGCAGCACTGCAAAAAGAAGCCAAACGTAATATTCTGGCTATGCCCAAAATGGAAAAACCAGGAATGATGGGTGGTAAGCCGCGACCTATTAAATTTACGGTTCCGATAACATTTAAAACCGGAAAGTAAAAAAATAGTCTTTAACAAACCCTAAACATCTTTCACAAAAAAGAATTGGTATCTTTAAAGTGTCGGCAAAAATCCGGCACTTTATTTTTATGATTAAAACCGATACTCTCGTTTCCTTTTTTTTGGAAACCCGTGAACATACCGAATCTATTTGCAAACCTTTAGAGATTGAGGACTATGTGGTGCAACCCATAGTTGATGTTTCTCCACCCAAATGGCATTTGGGACATACCTCATGGTTTTTTGAAGAATTTATCCTGAAGCCCCATAAACCAAACTATCAATTATTTGATAAAGATTTTGCTTTTGTTTTTAACAGCTATTACGAAGGCGTTGGCAAACGTGTTGTGAGGAACAACAGAGGAAACCTAACCAGACCGGGCGTAACCAAAGTTTATGATTATCGCCACTATGTTACCAATGAACTGAAAGAATTTTTGGCTTCGGATGCTATTACTCCAGAAATTGAAGAAACCCTTCTTATCGGTATTCATCATGAAAAACAACATCAAGAACTGTTGCTGACCGATATAAAATATATTCTCGGAAACAATCCGCTACAACCAAAATACAACGATTCATTTTCTGAAAATCCAGTTCAGGAAGTTGAACAGGAATGGATTCCTGTTTCAGAAGGTATTTATGAAATTGGCCACACTAATTCCGAAGCATTTTGCTACGATAATGAATTAGGAAGACACAAAGTGTATTTGCACGATTATAAAGTTTCAAACAAATTAGTCACCAATGCTGAATATTTAGAATTTATGGAAGCTGGTGGTTATAAAAATCATAACCTTTGGCACGCTGAAGCTTGGGATTGGGTGAACCAAAACGATATATCACAACCACAATATTGGCACAATATAGAAGGTGAATGGCATCAATATACGATGCAAGGACTGCAAAAATTAAATTTAAAAGCACCAGTAGCGCACATTTCATATTACGAAGCATTTGCTTTTGCACAATGGAAAGAGTGCCGTTTACCTACCGAATTTGAATGGGAAGTCGCTCAAAATCAATTTAACTGGGGAAACCGTTGGGAATGGACCGAAAGTGCCTACCTCCCCTATCCTGGCTATAAAAAAGCACCGGGAGCCATTGGTGAATACAATGGTAAATTTATGGTAAACCAAAAAGTGCTACGAGGAGGCTCGGTTGCTACATCGCCTAACCATACCCGATCCACGTACCGCAATTTTTTTCAAACAAACCTCCGTTGGCAATTTACCGGTTTAAGGTTAGCCAAATAATTCCGACTATCCATCTATGACAACAAAAACGCAACTTAAACTAGACACTTCTTTCAAAAAAGAAGTGTACGAAGGGTTAACTGAATTTCCAAAACACCTTTCTTCAAAATATTTTTACGATAAAGCCGGAGATAAGCTTTTTCAAGATATTATGGCGATGCCAGAATATTACTTAACCGATTGTGAATTTGAAATTCTCGAAACCCACACCCAACCTATTGCTGAATATTTCCGTGGAAACGAAAATGGGTTTGACCTTATAGAATTAGGTGCCGGCGACGGTAAAAAAACTAAAATATTACTGAAATATCTTTCGGAAAATAATCTAAACTTTGTGTATAAACCTATCGATATCAGTCAAAATGCGATCGATAGTCTTACAGAAAAACTACAAGAAGAATTACCAAAGGTAGAAGTTGATCCTGAAAAAGGTGAGTATTTTGAAGTGTTAGAACGCCTTAAACAATACAATACACGAAAAAAAGTAATTGTCGTATTGGGTTCTAATATTGGTAATTTATTACATCCGCGGGCCATAGAATTTCTTTCAAAACTGAAAGACACCATGCAAGAGGATGATATGTTGTTTATGGGGTTTGACCAAAAGAAAAAACCCGAAACCATACTAAATGCTTATAATGATGAAACTGGAATTACAGCAGCTTTCAACAAAAATGTGTTGGTACGTATCAATCGAGAACTCGATGCCAACTTTGAAGTAGAGAGCTTTAAGCATTGGGAAATGTATGACCCAGAAAGTGGTACTGCTAAAAGTTTTTTGGTCGCTACAAAACAAATGGAAGTGACCATAAACGAGCTGGATCTCACCATTCAATTTGACCCTTGGGAAACGATACATACTGAAATATCTCAAAAATACACCGACAAAGTAGTGGATTGGTTAGCCCATGAATCTGGGCTCAATATAGAAACCTCCTTTACAGACAGCAAAGGGTATTATAAAAACTATGTGTTTCAGCGAAAAAATGCGTAATTTTCAACAAAACCGAACCAATGAAGCACCTAAGCATTCTTTTCCTTCTATTGTCGCTATTTGCTTGTGAAGACCCGATGAAAAATCAACTGGCAACCGTTGATCTTACGCACAACTGGGAAAACAGAGAAATAAACATTACAATGCCAGACAGTCTAATGACCAAAGGCAGTACATATTTGCCCGTTTACTCTGAAATTTATCAGCAAAACAAAAATTTCACTTTTAATCTAACAACAACCGTTAGCATCCGAAATATTAGTTTAAACGATACGATTTATATTTACAAAGCAGATTATTATGATACGTACGGGACCCGGATTAGGCAGTATTTAGACCACCCAGTATATGTGCAGCCTATGGAAACCATAGAAATTGTAGTAGATGAAGAAGATGAAGGTGGTGGTTCTGGCGCCAATTTTGTATTTAATTGGGGAACAAAAAAGAATAAACTCGAACCCCTTTTTGAAGCCGTCATGATATCAACTGCCGGACAACAAGGGCTTTCGTTTACTACAAGGGGAGTTCGAAAAAAATAAAATTGAAACACGGTGGTTTCGATACTATTTTAAGGTAACCTACGGTTACTTAAAATCACTCAACCACCTGAGATAAGGACTACCAAAGGTGGTTGAGTGATTTTGAAACTAACGTAGTTGGATTTCAAAATCGTACCGAAACCACCAGCAAAAAATAAAAAACAATATTATGAAAGCTATTTGGAACAACACAATAGTAGCAGAAAGTGACGACATCATTGTTATTGAAAATAACCACTACTTTCCGCCTAAGGCCATAAATAAGGAGTATTTTACAAAAAGTGAATCACACAGCCATTGTCCGTGGAAAGGCGAAGCTTCTTATTATTCGGTTGAAGTGGATGGTAAAAAAAATCCGGATGCTGCTTGGTTTTACCCCGAGGCCTCTCACGCTGCCAAGTCGATAGAAGGTTATGTCGCTTTTTGGAAAGGCGTTGAAATTAAAGAGTAAATTATTGTTTTAATATTTCTAAAAGAATTTCTAAATCTTCTTCTGAATTATAAAAATGAAATCCTACACGAATGCCGCCACCGCGCTGCGAACAGATAATATTATTCTTTTTTAATTTCTGAAACAAAACGTTGTCACCTTTTAGGTTATAAATAGTCGAATAGTTTTCCCTATTAACGATCGTTTCATTTAACAACCCTAAATTCATAAAAGCTAATTTGGCTTTTTTGGAAAGCGTCTCTATTTTATTTTGAAGAGTATCAACCCCTAGTTCTTCCATAAACTGAAGCGACTGTCGTAAACTGCCATAGTTAAAGGCATCTAAGTGGCCGGGTTCAAAGTGTTTAACGAAGGTAGTTTCTTCTGGTGAACTATCAAAACTGGCAGCAGAGTTAAACCCAATAGTAGTTGGGAATATTTTTTCCTTTACGGATTCTTTAAACAGAAAAAAACCATTGCCATACCCCGAAAGCAACCATTTATAGCAACTCGTTCCAATTACATCTAGAGGGCTTTCTTCAAAATTAAAGTTTTCAGCACCTAAATATTGCGTTCCATCGGCTATCAATAGTAATTCTGGATGATCACTTTTTAATTCTTTTAAAAAATTAAAATCTATTTTTATGCCGCTAAGCCATTGTACAACACTAAAAATAAAGACCGTTGGATGGTGCTTAGTCACGGCAGCTTCAATATTTTGTTCTACATTTCCAGTTGTTTCAGCAAAACAGACATCAAAATCACGCATTTGTACTGGCCAATTAACCGAAGGATAGTCATCTTTCAACAACAAGATTTTTTGCTTTTTGGGTAATCCTTCCAACAACGTATTCAACCCAAATGAAAAATTAGGAACCAAAGCAACATTCAATTTCGAAGCAACAAAAAAATCAGCAACCTTTTTTCGGATAGCTACAAGTGTCTCAAGTGTGCCGCCATAATCATTTCCGTTTTCTAGAAAATTCTTTTCTTGTTCTTTGCGCCAGTTATATACAGGTTTTGAAAGAAGCCCGGAAGCAGGTGTGTTTAAATAGGTGCGTTCTTGTAAAGCCGGAAAGTGTTTTTTAAAATCTTGCATCAAGTTGGATTAAACAATTAAAAATAGGTATTTTTACTTTAGACATAAAAGTAACCAACTATGTTTTCAAAATCTAAAAAAACCGAACGAATCGACTCGGAACAACGCGAGCAATACGAATATGCTCGTAAGCGTATTAAACAGAAGAAAAACTTAATGCGCCATTTTATTTTCTTTTTAATTGGCTCCATATTTCTGTTAGTTGTCGACTTAGTATTAAAAAAAGGAGCCGATATTCTTTTCCCCAATTGGTCCGTTTGGGTAGTGCTTATTTGGACATTTATCTTGTTAATACATGTATTCAACGTATTTGTAATGAGCAAGTTTATGGGGAAAGAATGGGAAAACCGCCAACTTGAAAAACTAAAAGCCAAGCAAGCTGACCGAATTAAGGAGCTCGAAAAAAAGGTGGAAAACGATGTTCAGCTTCCAAAAAAAGAAGAAATAGAAAAAAAGGACGACAACAACCCCTTACCTCCAGACGTACAATGATTACCTTAATTGCAGCAGCCGGAAAAAATAATGAGTTAGGTAAGGACAACGATCTTGTTTGGCATTTGCCAGACGATTTTAAACGGTTTAAAAAATTGACTACTGGTCATCATATTATTATGGGCCGCAAAACCTTCGAGTCGTTCCCTAAACCACTTCCAAATAGAACACACCTCGTTATCACACGAAACAAAGCGTATCAAAAAAAAGGCGCCGTTATAGTGCATAGCTTAGATGAAGCACTACTAAAAGCCCAGAATGACCCACAACCCTTTGTTATTGGTGGTGGCGAAATTTATAAGTTGGCCATGGAAGTAGCCGACAAAATTGAGCTCACCCGAGTTCATGGGAGTTTTGATGTCGACACCTATTTTCCTAAAATTGATATGGAAAAATGGCAAGTAGTTTCTGAAGCAAAACACGAGAAGGATGAAAAACACAACTATTCATTTTCGTATATAACCTACGAACGGAAATAAATTTGAATATTCTTAACAAAATAACCAAAGAAAACAACCTCAGCCTCATAAATAGCACTCCACTTTCCGGTGGCGATATAAATGATGTTTTTTTACTAAAATGCGCTTCAAAAAAGTATGTAATTAAGACGAATAATGCATCGAGATTCCCTGGTATGTTTGAGGCCGAAGCGAAAGGTTTAAAGTTGCTTTCTGCATCAAACAGTTTTAAAATTCCTTCAGTAGTAAGTTTTGGAGTTATTGAAAACACTTCTTATTTATTGTTGGAGCATGTTGTGAAAGGTTCAATTTCAACTACTTTTTGGCAACATTTTGCCGAAAACTTGGCAACACTACATAAAACAACCCAGCCTACTTTTGGCTTAAATCATACCAATTATATTGGAAGTCTTCCACAATATAATGGAAGTGAAACCTCAGCAGCCGATTTTTATATCAATCAGCGATTGGAGCCACAGTTTAAACTAGCAAAAAAACGAGGTTTCGAGTTTTCAAGTTTAGATGTATTTTATAAGAACATCTCTTCAGTAATACCAAACGAACCGCCAGCTTTAATTCATGGCGATTTATGGAGTGGTAATTATATGGTTTCAGAAAATGAAACCCCAACGTTAATCGATCCCGCCATTTCCTTCGCACCACGCGAAATGGATTTAGCGATGATGCAATTATTTGGTGGATTTTCAGAAGAAGTTTTTATTCAATATAATGAAATTTTTCCATTAGAAAGCAATTGGAAACAACGGACTTCCATATGGCAATTGTATTATTTACTGGTTCACCTTAATCTTTTTGGGAGCGGTTATTTATCTCGCGTACAAAGCATTATAAAAAAATATCGATAGTATATTAACAAATAATTGCACATACTTTAATAAAAAATTGACGCTTTAAAGCAGGCAAAACTTGTACCTTGAAAAGAAAAAGATATGAGTATCGAAAATGTAACCAACGACGAAGCGAAAAAGAAAATGAAAGACATGGTAGATGATATAAAAGTTGCCATGTTTGCTACCCGATTAGACAAACAACCTTTAAGTGTTGTCCCGATGCACACTAAAGAAGTGGACAAAGAAGGGAATATTTGGTTTTTAAGCCGAAACGATAGCAACCACAACAGCGACTTGCTTAAAAGGTCTGAAACCCAACTAATGTACAGTGATCCCAACGCCATGAAATTTATAAGCGTATATGGTCATGCTGAAATAGTTTCTGATCAAGCTGTTTTAGACGATTTATACGACAAAAAAGACAATGCTTGGTTTGATGGGAAAGACGATCCCAACTTAATCGCCATTAAATTCATCCCAAAAGAAGCCGCTTATTGGAACAACGACAGCAACAAACTAGTAACATTTTTCAAGTTACAGACTGCCGCAGTAACCGGAGATGATAAAGACATTGGCACTTCTGGTAAGATGGATTTGTAATATATTAAAATTATTCTAAATATTTTACTTGTTCATTTTTTCCATTGATGAAAAAACGAACCAAAAAAATCTAGGCTTACAAAACTTTATCTAAATTTATCATTCGGCACCTAAATTTTAGGAACTCGAATAAAAAAATTGAACAAATTGAAAAAATCGGCTTGCTCAAACAGCCTAAAATTTAACGGCACTCTCATTTCAAATTTTACGATAAACTTTCGATAGACCGATAATAAAATGGAATGTTTTAGATAATTTTTTAGTTTTTAAAACTCTTAAATTGTTTAAGATGTTATTGATAATAAATTTACATTTTACCTTTTTATGAAAAAGGGGATTTTTATTTTTACTTTTACAGCATAAAACAACCAACTATGAAAGCATACGTATTTCCCGGACAGGGAGCTCAATTTCCTGGAATGGGAAAAGACTTATATGAAACTTCCGATAAAGCAAAAAAACTATTTGACCGTGCCAACGAACTTTTAGGCTTTGATATTACTAAAATCATGTTCGAAGGTTCTGCGGAAGAATTAAAAGAAACCAACGTTACCCAACCTGCTATATTTTTACATTCAACTATTTTAGCAACCGTGATGGGTGACAATTTTAAACCCGATATGGTTGCCGGTCATTCATTGGGCGAGTTTTCTGCATTAGTAGCAAATGGAGCTTTGGCTTTTGAAGATGCGCTTATTTTAGTTTCTAGAAGAGCACAAGCCATGCAAAATGCATGTGAATTAAAACCATCGACAATGGCTGCCGTTTTAGGCCTTGAAGATCATGTGGTGGAAGCCATTTGTGCCGATATAGAAGGTGTAGTGGTTGCCGCAAACTATAATTGCCCCGGACAATTAGTGATTTCAGGTGAAGTACAAGCTGTAGAAGCCGCTTGTGAAGCTTTAAAAGAAGCGGGAGCACGTCGTGCTTTATTACTTCCTGTAGGTGGTGCTTTTCACAGTCCGTTAATGGAACCGGCTCGTGAAGAATTAGCTGCCGCCATTGAAAACACCCTTTTTTCAAAACCCTCTTGTCCGGTATATCAAAACGTAAGTACGTTTGCCGTTACCGACCCTGAAGAGATTAAGAAAAACCTCATCTTTCAATTAACCGCTCCTGTAAAATGGACGCAAAGTATCCAAAATATGATTAAAGATGGCGCCGATCATTTTATTGAAGTGGGACCTGGCAATGTGTTACAAGGGTTGGTTAAGAAAATTGATCGTTCTCAAACGACTGAGAAAGCTGAAATTTAAATTCATTTAAAAATATTTATAAAGTGCCACAAAGTAAGTTTGTGGCACTTTATGTTTTGTAGCTTTGGTAACCATTAATATACCTAAATTGTAATATGAAAGAAGTAGATTACATCGTCGTAGGCTTAGGGATTGCCGGTATTGCCTTTTGCGAGACCTTACGCAAAAACAACAAAAGTTTTGTGGTCTATGATACTGGAATAAATCACTCTACCGTAGTTTCAGGTGGGGTGTTTAATCCCGTAGTTTTAAAACGATTTACTGCCGTTTGGAACGGAAGCGATTTTTTAGAGAAGGCTATTCCGTTTTATGCAGCCGTTTCAGAAAAACTACAGATACAATTACTGGAAAATACGCCTATTTATCGGATTTTAAACAGTATTGAAGAACAAAATGACTGGTTGGTGGCCACTGACAAAAAAGTCCTCTCCCCTTTTCTTTCTTCTGAAATAATAAAGAATACAAACATATCTATAAAAGCTCCGTATGGCTTCGGAAAGGTCTTAGAGTGTGGAAAAATCAAGCCATCCAAATTAATTATAACGTATCGAGATTATCTTCAAAAAAATAATCAACTGATTGTTGAAACATTCGAACACGAACAACTTCAGCTAAAAAATGATTCCGTTGTTTACAACACTATTTCAGCAAAAAAGATTGTGTTTGCCGAAGGAGCTTCCGTAGTACAAAATCCGTATTTTCCAACGGATAATTTTGTAGGTAACAAAGGAGAATACTTATTGATAAAAGCACCAGAACTTCAGCTTCCCGAAATTTTAAAAGGACCGTTGTTTATTATTCCACAAGGTGATGATGTCTATAAAGTAGGTGCAACGTATAGCCGGGATGATTTCAGTAAACATGCTACCGATGAAGCACGAAATACGATTGTTTCAAAATTAGAGAAAATGATTTCTTGCCAATATAAAGTTATTGATCAACTAGCCGGTGTTCGTCCTACGGTAAAAGATCGTAAACCGCTTTTGGGAAGTTTGGAACACGAAAACGTGCTATTTTTTAACGGTCTTGGCACGCGAGGAATTTTAA
>Ga0209309_10004044_pt1 | contig 12308 bp, 9 predicted proteins | sample COGITO_mtgs_1204_2_FD_184807 | JGI IMG/M metagenome (GOLD analysis project Ga0209309, IMG submission 184807) | Pelagic marine microbial communities from North Sea - COGITO_mtgs_120412 (SPAdes) (version 2) | ecosystem: Environmental > Aquatic > Marine > Epipelagic ...
TAATTTAGAAGAAAATAAATTTATATCAAAAAAAGAATTAAATGAATTTAAACAGTCAATATTAAAACTTAAAAGAAGAAAAATTGAAATAGTTAATGAAGCTAACTCTTACACAGAAGAAGTTAGACGAACAGTAAAAAACATTTATGGTTTTGAAAAACTTTATTCACAAGGATTAAGTATAAGCACTCCATTAAAAATAAATTATCAAATTGAGGCTTTAAAATCACTTAGAAAAGGAATAGAAGATTATGATCGAAGACAAGGGTGGAGAGGTCCAATAACCAACAAAATAAAAAATAAAAATTGGAAAAATTCAATTTCTAAATATAAATTAGACCCTACACTGAACTGGCGTTTAGCAGAAATCATCTCCACTGAAAACAATGAAATTAAATTTCAAATAATAGATAAAAAAAAAGAAAATATAAAAGGAGTTTTAATTTTTAACAACATAAAATGGTCTATTCCAAATAATAAATCAGCTCAAGATATTCATAAAATTGGGGATATTATTTTTGTGAAAAAAAATAATAACTCATGGTTTCTAAAACAATACCCAAAAGTTAATGGTGGAATTGTAGTGTTAGATCCCTTTACTGGAAATGTTTTTGCATTAGTTGGCGGTTTTAATTTTAAAAATAGTGAATTTAATAGAGTAACCCAGGCCAAAAGACAACCTGGATCTGCATTTAAACCAATCGTGTATGCAGCAGCTTTAGAAAAAGATTTTTCTCCAAATTCTATAATTCTTGATGCACCGTTTGTTGAAAGTCAAGGGGTTGGGCTAAAGGATTGGAAACCGGAAAACTATGGAAAAAAATTTTATGGACCGTCAACTTTTAGAAAAGGTATTGAGTATTCAAGAAATTTAATGACCGTAAGAATAGCAAAAATTTTAGGATTAGAGGAAATTTTAAATTTATCAAAAAAATTAAATATTTATGATGAAATACCCGAATTATTATCAGTTTCCTTGGGTGCCGCAGAGACCACGTTAATAAATTTAACATCTTCTTATGCACCGTTTGTTAATGGAGGAAAAAAAATTAACCCTAAATTAATTTCTAGAATACAAGATAGAAGGGGTGAAACAATCTTTCAGCAAAAAAACAGAAAATGTATTGATTGTGATAAATTTGTAAATGAGGAGATAAAGCTTCCAAAAATTGAAAATAATAGTGAAAGAGTAATTAGTGAAGAAACAGCTTATCAAATGACTTCAATCTTACAAGGTGCTGTTGAAAGAGGAACAGCAAAAAAATTAAGATCTTTAAATGTTCCTATAGCAGGAAAAACAGGAACGACCAATGATAACTATGATGCATGGTTTATTGGTTTTTCTTCAAATTTAGTAATTGGAGTTTATATCGGTTACGACAATCCAAAATCATTAGGCAAATTTGAAACAGGCTCAAAAGCTGCACTTCCTATCTTTAAAGATTTTGTTGAAAATGCTCTTTACAAAGAAGATTTTAAAGAATTTCAAATACCTGAAAATATATATTTAACATCTTTAAATTATGATACAGGATTAAAGTCAGCAGCAGGTGAAAAAAATGTGATTACGGAAGCTCTAAAATTAAAAGATATTAACAATATAGATAATAATAACTTAATTTTGACTAGCGGTCGTGATAAAACAGTTATGTTTAGACAATTTTATTAATGGAAAATTTTGAATCTATATTAAACATCACTGAAAAATCTCTAAAAAATATAAGGGGGTATCTTTGATAACGAAAAGGTTGAAGTCAAACTTAAGGAATTAGAGCTAACTGCCTTAAAAGAAAATTTTTGGAAGGATAAGAAACTTGTAAAAAAAACAGTTAAGCAAAAAAAAATTTTTGAAGATATTTTAAATTCCTATAAAAAATCACTAAAAGATTTAAACAATATAAAAGATTTATACTCACTTGCCTCGGAAGAAAAAGACGAAGAAACAATTCAAGATTGCAAACAAAAAATAGAGGAAATTTTAAAAGATATAAAAAAAAGTGAAATAAATTGTTTTTTATCAGGTGAAAACGATGATTACGATATTTATCTTGAAATTCATGCTGGAGCTGGCGGAACAGAAAGTCAAGATTGGGCTGACATGCTACGAAGAATGTACATGAAATGGTTTGATAAAAAAAAATTTAATTATGAAATTATAAGTGAGCATAAAGGAGAGGAAGCAGGGATAAAATCTTCAACTGTTAAAGTTAAAGGAGATTATTTATATGGGCTAATGAAATCAGAGTCCGGAGTTCATAGGTTAGTTCGTATATCACCGTTTGATAGTGGTGCTCGAAGGCACACTAGTTTCGCAAGTGTATGGGTTTACCCTGCCGTAGAGGACGATATAAATATAAAAATTGATGAAAAAGATATAAGAATTGACACATACAGATCTAGTGGAGCAGGTGGGCAGCACGTTAATACCACAGACAGTGCAGTAAGAATAACTCATTTGCCTACAAAAATTGTTGTACAGTGTCAAAACGAAAGATCACAACATAAAAATAAAGAAACTTGTTTTAAAATGTTAAAAGCAAGATTGTATGAACACGAAATACAAAGAAAAGATGAAGAAAATCAAAAAAAATTAACTTCAAAAACTGATATTGGTTGGGGCCATCAGATTAGATCATACGTTTTGCAACCCTACCAGCTAGTAAAAGATTTAAGAAATAAAATAGAGAGCACCAATCCACAAAGTATTTTAGACGGACATATTGATCAGTTTATAGAAGAAGGAATTAAAAATAAAAAATGAAAAAAATATTTGCTTACTTAACTCTATTATTATTGATTTTACTAATTTCTTCAATTTTAATTTTAACTACCATTGGAATTGAAACTAATAAATTTAATAAATTTATAATCAATAAAGTGTTTCAGGATAAGAATATTAACTTAGATTTAGACACTATAAAATTTAAATTAGATCCAAAAAAATTAAGTTTATTTTTAGAAACAAAAAGGCCTAAAATAACTTATAGAAAGATTTTCTTACCAGTACAAAATATAAAAGTTTATATTGATTTTTTATCTTTGATAAAACTAGAAACTAAAATAAAAAAAACAAGTATTATTTTAGAAGAAATAGATATTACTCAAATAAATAAATTTTCATCAATTATTAAACCTTCAAATTTGAAAAGCATTTTAAACAATAAAATTAAAAAAGGTAAACTAATTTCAGAAATAGAAATTTTTTTATCAGAACAAGGCGAGCTTAGTAATTATATTGCAAAGGGATCACTAATAAATTTAGAGATGGAATTATTTAGTGAGATTTACTTTAAAGAAGGAAGACTAAATTTTTTTGCAGATAAAAATGATGTGTTAATTAAAAATATTTTTGGAACTTTAGAGGGCGTAAAGATATCAAATGGAGATATAAAATTTAATTTTAAAAATAGCATCAAATTAACTTCTAATTTTAATTCATCTTTTGATTTAGATGAAAAATTATCAAGAAAATATTCAAAATTTTTTAGTAATTTTGATTTATCTAAAAATATGAAAAATATAAAAGGAGATTTTAACAATAATATCCTTATTAATTTTGATAGCACTTATAAAGTCAAAAATTATAATTATAGTGTCTTGGGATCAATCGATAAAAGCAAGTTTGAATTATCGGAACCACTTAAAAATAACTTGATGGCAGAGAAATTAAATGTAATTTATTTGTCAGATTTAAAAATTAATTCAAATTTTGCACCTAAAAAATTTAATTTAAATATTGAGGGAAAATATTCATTTAATAATTTAGATTTTTTAAAAATAAATTTATCAAATAAATTTGCTAAGGATACAATTAAATTAAAATTAAATTTTGATTATATTAATAGTTTTAAATTAGATTTAATTAACTATCAAAAATCTAAAAACTCTGTTGCTAATTTATATTTAGATTTAGAAAAAAATAAAAACAATATCCATTTAAAAAACATTAATTACAACGAAGGAAGAAGTTTTATCAAGATTAACGGATTAAAATTAAAAAAAAATAAATATTCAGATTTTAAAGATATAGAAATTAAAACAGATAATAATAATTTTATTATTAAAAATGGCCAAAAAATTATTATTAAAGGAGATAAATTTGATGCGACAAATCTAGCAAAATTTTTGAATAAGCAAGTTAGTGAAAATAAGCTTATAAATTTGACAAGTGATATTGACATCGAATTTAAAGAAATTAAAGCACCAGTATCAGAAAAAATTAAAAATTTCAGATTAATTGGCCAAATCCAAAAAGGTAAATTTATTAAAATTTCATCAAAAGGAGATTTTGGGGGAGGTAATTTTTTAGATATATCTATGAAGCACGATGAAAGCTTTGCTAAAAAGTATCTAGAAATATATTCTGACTTAACGCGACCACTATTAACTGAATACAGCTTTTTTAAAGGTCTTTCCGGAGGTAAACTATTTTTTACATCTATTATTGAAAATTCCAAATCAACCTCAAAGCTTAAAATTGAAAATTTTAAAATAGTTAATGCACCTGGAGCGATAAAACTATTATCTTTAGCTGATTTAGGTGGTTTGGCTGATTTAGCGGAAGGTGAAGGCCTATCTTTTGATGTCTTAGAAATTGACATGGAAAAAAATAAAAGTTTTCTAAAATTAAATGAAATACTAGCTTTAGGACCCAGCATATCCGTATTAATGGATGGGTATCAAGATGAAAACGGATTAGCTAGTTTAAGGGGAACTTTAGTTCCGGCAAAAACACTGAATAAAATGATATCTAAAATTCCTGTAATTGGGAATATTGTCATTCCAAAAGAAGTAGGAGAGGGATTATTTGGTATAAGTTTTAAGATGAAAGGACCTAAGGGAAATATTAAAACGACCATTAATCCCATAAAAACAATAACTCCAAGATTTATACAAAAAATTATTGAAAGAAATAAAAATTAAATAATTTTTACTAAATAATGTTTTTTCTTTCCAAATGAAAGTTTAAATATTTTATTTTTAAAGTCTTTCACTTGAAGAATCTTATTTTCATCGACTATTAAATTGCCATCAATCTTAAAACCCTTATTAGCTACAGTTCTTCTTGCTTCACTCTTTGAAGATAAAATTTTATTATTTGCTATAAAATCTAAAAAATTAATTCCTTTTTCAATCTCATTTAATTTAATTTTAATCACAGGTAAATCAAGACCTAAACCACCTTCTCTAAAAGTATCCTTAGCCGTTTTTTCGGCTTTAATAGAAGCCTCTTTTCCATGAAGTATTTTAGTTGCTTCATTAGCTAATAAAATTTTTAAGTTATTTATATTTTTTTCTCTTTCAAAAATCTTATTTAACTCATTTGACTCAATTTCTGTAAAAAAATTTAGAAATCTTTTTACATCTCTGTCATCAGTATTTCTCCAAAATTGCCAGTAATCGTAGGGTGAAAGTTGATCTTCGTTTAACCAAATTGCACCTTTTTCTGATTTTCCCATTTTACTTCCAGACGCTAACGTAATCAATGGAGAGGTCAAACCATATGCTTCTTTTTTTAATTTTCTTCTAATTAAATCGACACCATTTACAATATTTCCCCATTGATCAGAACCCCCAATTTGCAAAACACAATTATTATATCTATATAATTGATAAAAGTCATATGCCTGTAAAATCATATAATTAAATTCCATGTAGCTAAGAGATTGCTCTCTATCTAATCTTAATTTTACACTATCGAAAGTAAGCATTTTATTAATTGTGAAATGACTACCAACATCTCTAAGAAATTGAATATAATTTAATTTGGTTAACCAATCTGAGTTATCTACAAATACTGGAGCCACTTTTTTATTTGATGTAACTAAAACCTTTTTAAACACTTTTTTTATGCTCTTAATATTTTCTTTTATATCTTTTTGTTCTAATATCTTTCTTGTAGAATCTTTCCCAGAAGGGTCTCCAATTAAGGTAGTACCACCGCCTAACAACACTATTGGCTGATGACCATGTTTTTGCATTAATTTTAAAATCATTATTTGTAACAGACTTCCGACATGCAAACTACGAGCAGTACAATCAAAACCAATATATCCTGATATCGATTTTTTAGTGCTAATTTCACTTAACTTGCTCAAATCAGTACATTGATTTAAGTACCCTCTTTCTTTCATTTCTAATAAAAACTTATTTTTCATAGCGCTATTTACTTAACAACTATTATACAAAAATTGTTATAAATAAATAAAAATATGCAAAAAAATTGGATCTCTTTAGGATTAATGAGTGGAACTTCTGGGGATGGAGTTGATGCCTCTATTATTACAACCAATGGAACAAACAAATATGAAATAATTAAAGATAAATATTTTGAATACGACTCAAACATTTATAAAGATATTCACAACTTGAAAGAAAAAATTAATAAAATTGAAGACCTTAAAATATATAATAAGGAATTAGATAACTTAGAAAGAAAAATAACAATATTTCATGCCAGATTAGTTAAAGAGCTCAATATAAGCGATGAAACAATAGTAGGCTTTCATGGCCAAACTATTTATCATAATCCTAAAGAAAAAATATCAAGACAACTAGGAAATGGAAAACTGTTAAAACAACTTACAAATAAAAGTGTTGTTTTTAATTTTAGAAAAAATGATATTTTAAATGGAGGACAGGGTGCACCTTTGACACCAGTTTTTCATTATTTGCTTAGTATCCAAAATAAAATCAAACTTCCAGTTTGTTTTTTAAATATAGGAGGAATATCAAATATTACAATTATAACTAATAAAGATAATTTGTCAGAATTAACTAGTAAAGATCTAGGACCAGGAAACTGTCTCATAGATTCTTGGGTGAGAAAAAATTCAAATAAAAAATTTGATAAAGACGGTTATTTATCTTTTAGTGGAAAATCAAATAAAATTATTTATGAACAAGCTCAAGAACTATATATGAACAGTATTAACGAAAAAAAATTCTCCTATGACGTAAATGACTTTGATGTATCATTTGTGAGAGGTTTAACTTTAGAAGACGGGGCAGCCACTTTGACAGACTTTACAGCTAGCATCATTAGTAAAGAAATATTAATATCTTTAGAAAACTGTAAAGAAAAAGTTCAAGATATATTAGTTTGTGGAGGAGGGAGAAAAAATAAATATTTTATTCAAAAAATAAAAGAAAATCTTCCAATAAATATTAATTTAAAATTGGTAGATGATTATAAAATTGATGGGGATTTTATCGAGTCTCAGGCATTTGCCTATTTAGCTATCAGGGCAATTTTAAAATTACCCATATCTTTTCCTGGCACCACCTTATGCAATACACCCAGTGCTGGAGGAGAGTTAATTGAAAATTAAATAAGAGCTGTTTTTTCTTTTAAATATTTTTCAATTTCTATTGTAAGTTCTTTTTCTTTATTCTTGAAAAAATGATTAGAGTTTTTTATCTTTGAAAAAATAACTTCAACACCTTTTTGACTTTTAATTCTATTGTCTAGTTCATCTATACTTTGTTTAGTAACTAACTCATCATTTTCACTATAAATAACTTGACCTGAAGTTGGACATGGCGCTAAAAAAGAAAAATCATATACATTTGGTTGAGGTGATATGGCTATAAAATTATTTACTTCAGGTCTTCTCATAATTAATTGCATACAAATTAAAGAACCAAAAGAAAAACCAGAAACCCAACATTGACTATAATCTAAGTTTTGTCTCTCAATCCAATCTAAAGCTGCAGCTGCATCTGATAGCTCACCTTGTCCATTATCAAACACTCCATCACTTTTTCCAACGCCTCTAAAATTCACTTTTACCACTGAAAAACCATTTTCTAAAAATATATTATACATAAGTTGAACTATTCTATTGTTCATAGTTCCTCCATATTGAGGGTGCGGGTGCAAAACAATTGCAACAGGAGATCCAAATTTTGGATTTTTATAATATTTCGCTTCCAGTCTTCCTGCTGGACCTGGAATAAAAATTTCTAAACTTTTAGTTTTCATTTGATAATGATTATTATTTTTAAAAAAAGTATAGCTTTATAACATGTTTTTCTGCGTCAAATAACTTTTTTTAATTCATACTAAACTAGTAGGAATTAAAAGATAATTACTGTATTAAAACTAGTAATTATGAAACTAACCACAAAAGGAAGATATGCAGTAATGGCAATGGCCGATCTTGCTTTATTTAGAAATAGGGGCCCTATAAGTTTAACAGACATTTCTCTAAGACAAAATATTTCTTTAGCTTATTTAGAGCAAATATTTATTAAACTTAAAAATAGTAATTTAGTTAAAAGTGTTAGAGGGGCTAAAGGTGGATATTTATTAGAAATTTCACCAGAGGATATTAAAATTTCTAATATAATTTCAGCAGTAGATGAAGAAGTTAAAATGCTAAATTGCAAAAAAGAGTCTAAAAAGGGCTGTAATAATAAATTTACAAAATGTATTACCCATAATTTATGGGATCAACTTGATCAACATATTAATAATTTTTTTGAAAAAGTTAAATTACAAGATCTAATAAAAAAAAATCAAACATTAAACAAATGAAAACAGAAGATTTAAAAAATACTCAGGATTATAAGTACGGCTTTACTACAGATATAGAAAATATTAGAGCTCCAAAAGGTTTAAATGATAATACAATTAAATTTATTTCAAATATAAAAAAAGAGCCTAATTGGATGCTGGAATGGAGATTAAAAGCTTATAACAGATTAAAAGTTTTAAAAGAACCTAATTGGCAAAAGCCAAAATATCCAAAAATAAACTATCAAGACCTATACTACTATTCTGCACCTAAAAGTGCTTCTGAAAAACCTAAAAGTTTGGAAGAAATTGACCCTAAAATTTTAGAAACTTATAAAAAATTAGGAATACCACTAGTAGAACAAAAAAGATTAAATGGTATAGCAGTAGATGCAGTATTTGACTCAGTTTCGGTAGCCACAACTTTCAAGGATGAGCTAACAAAACAAGGAATAATATTTTGTTCTATTTCAGAAGCAATTCAAAAACACCCAGAACTTGTAAAGAAATACCTTGGTTCTGTAATTCCTTTAAGCGATCATTATTTTGCTACTTTAAATTCTGCAGTGTTTACTGATGGATCTTTTGTTTATATCCCTCCTAAAACTAAGTGTCCTATGGAACTATCTACTTATTTTAGAATTAACGCTTCAGAGACTGGTCAATTTGAAAGGACTTTAATAATAGCCGATAAAGGCAGTTATGTAAGCTACTTAGAAGGATGTACCGCTCCAATGAGAGATGAAAATCAACTTCATGCAGCGAATGTAGAATTAATAGCTCTAGATGATGCAGAAATAAAATATTCAACAGTACAAAACTGGTATCCAGGAGATGAAAAGGGAGTTGGGGGTATATATAATTTTGTGACTAAAAGAGGAGCTTGCAGAGGAAAAAATTCTAAAATTTCGTGGACACAAGTTGAAACGGGCTCTGCTATTACTTGGAAATATCCAAGTTGTATTTTACAAGGAGATAATTCTGTTGGTGAATTTTACTCAATAGCAATTACAAATAACTTCCAAAAAGCTGACACAGGAACCAAGATGATACATCTTGGAAAAAATACTAAAAGTAAAATAATATCAAAGGGAATATCAGCCGGTAACGCAGACAATATGTATAGAGGTCTTGTTGATATTAAAAATAAAGCTACAAATTCAAGAAATTATACTCAATGTGACTCGTTATTAATGGGTAATAAATGTGGAGCTCATACAGTTCCTTACATAAAGAATAGTAATGCAACTTCAACAATAGAACACGAAGCAACAACCACTAAAATAAATGAGGAACAACTCTATTATTGTAATCAAAGGGGACTAGATCAAGAAGAAGCTGTAAGCCTTATAGTTAACGGATTTTGCAAAGAGGTTTTACAACAGTTACCTATGGAGTTTGCTGTAGAAGCTCAAAAACTTGTAGCGATTAGTTTGGAAGGAAGTGTTGGGTAATATGTTGAATATTAAAAATTTAGAGGCCACAATTGACAGCAAACATATATTAAAAGGTTTGAATTTAGATATAAAACCAGGAGAAGTTCACGCAATCATGGGTCCTAATGGGTCAGGAAAAAGTACATTGGCAAATGTTTTATCAGGTAAGAACGGTTATGAAATTAAAGGAAAAATTCAGTTTAATAGAGAAAACATTAATGAATTATCGACAGAAGAAAGAGCACAAAAGGGAATATTTCTTGCTTTTCAATACCCTCTTGAAATACCAGGAGTTAATACAAATATCTTCTTAAAAACCTCATTAAACGCAATTAGAAAAGCAAAAGGTGAAAAAGAATTAGACACTCTTACTTTTTTAAAACTAATAAAAGAAAAAGCGAATGAACTTGGAATCGATGAGAAATTCTTGTCTCGCCAACTCAATGTAGGTTTTTCAGGAGGTGAAAAAAAAAAGAACGAAATACTACAGATGAAATTGTTAGAACCTAAACTATCAATTTTAGATGAGACAGACTCGGGATTAGATATAGATGCACTAAGAATAGTAGCCGATGGAGTTAATTCATACAAAAATAAAAATAATGCCTTTTTGATAATCACTCATTATCAAAGACTTTTAGATTACATAAAACCAGATTTTATTCATGTTTTATCAAATGGTAAAATTATTAAAACTGGTGATGCATCTCTAGGAGTCCAACTAGAGAAAACAGGTTATATAGGTTTAGGTTAAATGCAGCAGTTTTATGATTTCAAAGTTGAGAAAATTAAAAACCTCTCGTCAGAAGAAAAAAAATTAAGAAAAAAAAATCTTGAACTTTTTTATCTTAATGGTTTTCCTAGCAAAAAAGATGAAGACTGGAAATTTACAGATCTAAATTCTATATTAGGCCAAAATTTCAGCAATATTGTTAACACAGATTTAATACCTGAAGAAAGACCATACAAACCAATTACTGAATTTGAGCATAATTTTATTTACTTAGTGAATGGAAAACTTATATCTAAAAGTTTTGATCATGAAGAAAAAGATAAAATTTTTATAAATAATTTTGATTATAAAAATGAAATAATTTTAAATAGGGAAAACACATTAAATTTTTTGAATAATGCTTTAGCTAAAGATGGTTTTTCACTAGAAGTCTCTAAAAATTATAAATTTAAAAAGCCTTTAGTTATTTACAACCAACTTTCTAATTCTTTGAAAGAGACTATTCTCAATAATAAAAATTCAATAATCTTAAATGAAAATTCAGAATTAACTTTAATTAATTTAGTCGATAATGCTTCTAAAGAAAATTTTATGATTAATACTATTGAAGAAATAAAATTAAAAAAAAATTCGTCTTTGAAAAGTATTTTAATAAATAATTCGAAAAACAATGCTTATTTTTATAAATATTTAAAAAATGACTTAGAAAAAAACTCTAGTTTAGAAAATTATATACTTTTATCAGGATTAATATTCAATAAGCTGGATATTGAAATAAATCATAATGAGGAGTATTCAAATAGTTATATTTTTTCAGCTTTAAATTTACTAAATAATGAGCACCAAGAAATTAAAACGCGAGTAAATCATAACGCTCCAAATTGTCATAGTTATCAGAAAATAAAAAATGTTTTAAATAATGAAAGCAAAGGAGTTTATCAAGGAAAAATTTTTGTAAAAAATATAGCTCAAAAAACTGATGCATATCAATTAAGTAGAGCTTTAATTTTAGATGATAAAGCCGAGTTTGACGCAAAACCTGAATTAGAGATTTATGCTGATGATGTTAAATGTTCTCATGGATCAACATCAGGAAGCATTGATTTAGACTCCATCCATTATTTGAAATCTAGAGGCATTCCAGAAAAAGAAGCATATCAAATGCTAATTAATGGTTTCTTGTGTGAAGTTCTAGAAAAATTGAACAAAAAAAATTTGAAAAAATTTTTATTACAAAAACTAGAGGATCAAATTCATGGATATTAAAAGTATTAAAAAAGAATTTCCGATTTTTTCTCAAAAAATTAATAATAAACCATTAGTATACTTAGATAGCGCAAATTCTTCACAAAAACCAAAGTCAGTAATTGACAAGATTTCAAATTTTTATGAAACTGAATTCTCTAATGTTGGTAGAAGTGTCCATACTCTTGCAGTTAAAGCTACAAATAGATTTGAAGCTACTAGGGATAAAGTCCAAAAATATTTAAATGCTAAACATAGGGAAGAAATAATTTTTACTAAAAGTGCGACAGAGTCAATTAATTTAGTAGCATCATCATTTGGAAAAAAACATATAAATAAAGGAGATGAAATTTTAATTACTGAACTAGAGCACCAC
>Ga0209309_10004046_pt1 | contig 12302 bp, 13 predicted proteins | sample COGITO_mtgs_1204_2_FD_184807 | JGI IMG/M metagenome (GOLD analysis project Ga0209309, IMG submission 184807) | Pelagic marine microbial communities from North Sea - COGITO_mtgs_120412 (SPAdes) (version 2) | ecosystem: Environmental > Aquatic > Marine > Epipelagic ...
CCAGGAGTATCCAGCAAGTGAACGGCTCTTTTATTATAGTGATAACTCATAACAGATGAAGTGATCGAGATACCTCTATCTTGTTCCATTTGCATCCAATCCGATTTAGCGTAGTCACCTGACTTTGATTTTACCATCCCAGCTTCACGTACAACTCCACCAAACCATAATAGTTTTTCTGTTACAGTTGTTTTACCTGCATCGGGGTGGGATATGATGGCAAATGTGCATCGTCTTTCTTGATTGGTCATCGTTTGGCCTCGTTACTACTTCGTTTTATTTCTTTTAAGCCCACTGTGCATGGCTTTTAGGCTTTTGTTTATGTCTGTTTATGTTTATCTATTATTAAATAGTTTAAATTAATATTGTTGTATTTTCGGGACTTTTTCAAAATCATCGGGACTTTTTCGGGACTTTTTGTTGATTAAGCTTTAGATCAAAAATGCGAATAAAGTGAGAATAATGCATCGTGTGTAATTTGTAAATTTATATCTTATAAATTGCAGAATTAGACTTCTGTAAAAAATTAATACACCTACTTCATTGAATTAAAGGTTTGTAACAACCTTATTTAAATCCGATCCTCTCCTCTATCAATTAGCTGCTGTTTGTTCGAAGATAATGGCTTTTATTTTATCTATTTAGTATTACTACAACGAAGTTTCAATTAAATAGTTGAGTCATTGACAGAAAACTAAAAACTGTCGGCATCATTTGAGTTTTTTTACATATTTTAATTATCATATTTAGGTATACTTGATGTGTTTGTGTGTGTTACCTTATGTTTGGGTGCTCAAACAGGTGCTGAGGGTGCAATACGCTTCTTGTTGGAAGAAGACTGGAAGAAATTCAATGTGTGACTCTGGAATTGGCCGTGGTCTTTGCGAAAATATATACACCATGGAGAAAAAAATGATGAAAGCTAAAAATGTTGTTATATTTTTAATGGTTATATTTTGTTTTAATGCTTTTGGATCAAATAAACAAAATGAACTTGCTGTTCACCTTTTAAGCTATTTAGCTCAAGACTACGGTGAAGCAATTCATAATGGAAAGATAGTTAGCAAGGAAGAATATCAAGAACAAATCGATTTTATTTCAGAGGTCGTTCGAATCTCTGATACAAATAATTATGACAAGCCTCTAAAAGATTCAGTCGCGAACTTGAATTCAAAGATCTTAGAGAAGGATAAAGTTTTAATAGTTTCTGAAGCTGCTACAGAGCTAAAGTCAGCTATTCTTAAAAAGTACAATCTATTGACTTATCCCACTAGGCCTATTGATTTAGTTAAGGCTGATAAATTATATATGAGTAATTGTATGAGTTGTCATGGAGATACTGGGAGGGGGGATGGCTTTGCTGGAAAGGGCCTGGAACCTGCTCCTACCAATTTTCATGATGTTGATAGAATGCATAACGTTTCACCTTATGGTGCATTTAATACAATCTCATTAGGTGTTAATGGGACCGGAATGGCTTCTCATGACTATATTTCTGAAGAAAACCGCTGGTCTTTAGCTTATTATATCACGGAATTTCGATTTAAGAATGTTGAAGAAGTAAAAGGTTTGAACTTGAATCTAAAAAATAGTTCAGCGCTCTCAGATAATGAGATCAAAGAGATTTATAGCATTGATGAAGACAAGTTTCTTGGAGTTCTTGCAAGCGTTAGGAATACGAAATCAGGTCCTCCAAATTCAGGTGATAGCAGTCAACTTGAAATTCACCTCACTAAGGCTATAAAAGATTTAAAAAGTAGTTTTAATTTTTATAAGTCAGGAGATGTAAATGAGGCAAAGAATCTTTCATTGACTGCTTACTTGAAAGGAATAGAGCCAGTAGAGGGGATGCTTAGATCACATAATAGTGAGGTGGTTAGTAGACTTGAAAGGGAGTTGTCTAAATATAGGCACCTCTTGAGTGAGAGAGATTCAACAGAAAAGATTGGAAAAGTTTTAAACCCTGTTTTACTTCAACTGGCAGAACTAAAAGATTTAGATTCTCCAAGTAAGATTAGCAGTTCATCATTTCTTATGTCTTTTGGGATTGTTTTGAGAGAAGCTTTTGAAGCCGGCTTAATTTTATTCCTCTTGTTAGGTCTAACTAAAAAAGCTAAGGCGACTGAGTTTAATAAAAAAATTCACTTTGGTTGGGTATCTTCATTACTACTTGGTATTTCCTTATTTGCAATCCTTGAATTGTTTTTTGAAATCTCAGGAGAGCTCGCAGAATCAATTGAGGGATACACCGCTATCATAGCATCAATAATGCTTTTTTATGTTGGATACTGGCTTCATAAGAACACTGATATAAAAAAAATTAAAGACTCTCTCGCAAAGTCTTTGCAAGCTTCTGTTCATTCTGGGAGGGGAAATGCCCTTTTTTTTGTTTCTTTTGCTGCATGTTTTCGAGAGGTTTTCGAAACAATACTATTTTTGAAAATTATTATTATAGACGGCCATAATGCTTTTTATGTTGGTTTTGGGGCAATTGTTGCAATTGGTTTAACAGCGTTAATTATTAGTCTTGCTGTTAGGTACTCGATAAAGCTTAATTTAAAATATCTGTTTAAAGCGTCCACATTTTTAATCGTCGGATTGTCGATAGTTTTTCTTGGTAAGGGGATAGGAGCTTTACAAAAAACTGGAGTCTTAGATCAAACTAGGATTGACATTTTCTCTGTGCCATCCTTGGGGTTTAACTCTACACTAGAAGTCTTGAGCGCTCAAATTTTGTTAGTTTTTTCGATTGTATTAATTGTAGGGTTTGAGAATCTTAGCCGTGGTAAACTCTTAAGGGATGAGTCTAAGTGAAGGTAACTGCTGTAAATATCAAAAAAATGGATTGTCCTTCAGAGGTTAAGATAATTGAAAGTCTTATAGCTCTATCAAAGTAGACTTTGGTTTATCATCTAGGAAGTGCGAGTTTATCATAATAATAAATATGAATTAATATATGAGAAGCTTGAGGTTATTTACTAGTTTCAATAAGTTCATTTTACTATGTAACCAGTTTACTTTTGGTTTATAGTGAATAACAGTCTCTCTTAGTCCTTGTCATCCGCTACTGTCCTGAAAATAGAACTCATCAAGAGATTGGTAAAAAATAACAAAATTTGAGTACCATCACTTGCTTCAAAAATCAGACTAGTGTTTACTTGAAGGCGCAAACATCTAGTCTCCGTAAAGCCGATGTTTGTGAACTAATTAAAAAACTGGGGATTAGCTGGATTGTTACTTATCATTTTTTAATTGTATCTCAATTCATAATATACTATACTGGGGTATATTACGAGGTGACTATGGCGCATTTAGAAAAAGATAACAAAAAAATTATTGCTAGAATTAGAAGAATAAAAGGCCAACTTGAAGCTGTTGAAAGAGGACTGAATGAGGACATCGAATGTTTTAAAGTACTTCAAACTCTCTCGGCATGCAGGGGAGCTCTTAATGGTCTAATGGGTAGTCTTGTTGAAGACCACATTAAAGAGCATATTATGACTGATCAGCACAATCCTAAGTCAACTCAAGATCAATCTTCTTTAGATTTAATAAAATTAATGAAAACATACTGGAAATAAGGTTCTATAATGTCACAAACATCTCACGTTCACTCACACGACTATGTCATTCAAGATAGTAAAATTGGAGCAAACGAAAAAAAGACTTTATTTGTAGTCTTACTAACATTCATTACTATGATTGTTGAAGTTTATTTTGGTTATGTGACAGGCTCTATGGCCTTGCTCGCCGATGGATGGCATATGGCCAGTCATGTAGGGGCCTTAGGTATTTCTTTAATCGCTTATAGACTCGCTAGATCAGAGAAGTTAAATTCAAAGTTTTCTTTTGGAGCAGGTAAATTTATACCACTAGGTGGTTATACTAGTGCGCTAATGCTTGGAATTGTGGCCATATTTATGGGAGTTGAGTCTGTCCATAGATTCTTGAACCCACAAAAGATTAGCTTTACAGTTGCAATTGCTGTCTCTGTTGTAGGGCTTGTCGTTAACTTAGTCAGCGCCTTGTTGTTGTCAGACTCTCACGATCATCATCATGAGCATGACCACGGACATGAAGGTGGACATGTTCACGATCATAATCATAAAAGCGCGCTTGTTCATGTCATTGCTGACGCCTTTACTTCTGTTTTGGCCATAGTGGCTTTACTTCTAGGAAAGTATTATGGATGGTACTGGGCCGATCCTGTTATGGGAATAGTTGGAGCTGTTGTTATCTTGAAGTGGGCTTATGGACTTTGTAAGGCCACACTTTGGGAATTGTTAGATGGTAATTCAAAGCTAATAAGTTTAGATGCAGTTAAAAGCATCTTTAAGCACGATGACAATATTAAAGTTCTAGATTTACATATATGGAGAATTGCTCCTAGTGCACACGCTTGTGAGCTCGTTGTTAGCAATACCTCACTAAAGGGAAGTGATCATTATAGATCATTGATTACGAATGAATTCGATATTGCACATATGATCATCGAAGAAAAAATTTGTAAGTATTAGTTTTTTTAGAGTAGAATTCGTTATGAGATTTTTATCACATTTTATTCTTCTTACGATTATTTCTGTAGGATTTATCACTGAAGGTGCTCAAGTGGTCTCTGTTGTTGAAGTTATAAATAATCACCTTGAGACTTACTCGAATTTTAATACTTTTGAACATGATAATATTGAAGATATTGATCACTCTCACTCACATAAACACAGCGAGAATGGAGAGGAGCATCAACATAAACATGGCCTCTCAACTCAAGTGAATTATAAATTCGTCACAGTTTTTAAAATGAAAAATATAATAAGCTCATTTCAAATAGCTTCTAATCACTTTATTACTAAAACGATGCATTCATCAGAACACCTATATGGAATTTTCAGACCTCCTATATATTAATTTTTTGATTTAATAAAAATAATATATAGGAGAAAAAAATGTTGAAACTTTTTATAGGTTTGCTTCCATTTGTATGGTCGGCAAACACATTTGCTCATGGAATTAGTCCAGAGACGAAACAGGCAATGATTGATGGCGGTTATCTTCGCTACATCACTTTAGGTGCGCAGCACATGATCACAGGGTATGATCATCTATTATTTCTATTTGGTGTGATTTTCTTTCTAACAACCTTTAAAGATATTGTTAAGTTCATTAGTGTCTTTACGCTTGGTCACAGTATTACTTTAATTTTTGCAACATTTATGGGAATAACTGCAAATTACTGGTTAGTTGATGCCGTGATTGCCCTAAGTGTTTGCTACAAAGGCTTTGATAATAACAAAGGGTTTCAAGAGTATTTCGGGTTAAAGAAATCACCAAATTTAATGTGGATGGTTTTCATCTTTGGATTGATTCACGGCTTTGGTCTGTCTACTAGGCTTCAACAATTACCTCTAGGTGATAAGGGGGCCGAGATGCTAGGTCGAATCGTCTCATTTAATATTGGTGTCGAGCTAGGTCAGATTGGTGGCTTAGTGATTATGCTCTTTATTATTCGTGAGCTTAGAAAATTGCATCTCTTTAAGCGCTTATCACGAGTTTTAAATGATGGACTTATGCTCGCCGGGTTTATGTTATTGCTTATGCAGCTGCATGGGTATTTACATACATCAAGCCCTGATGAGTTTGGCTTCTCACAAGACAATCATTTGCATGAACATATTAAAATGGATGAATTAGATAAAGAAACTAAACAAAATAATCACGATACTTTATAAGGAGATCACATGAAGAAAATTACAATGTTACTATGCTTACTAATAAGCACTTTTACTTATTCAGGTATTGGATCTGGCCACAGCCATGGTCACGGACATAGTCATGGAGCTAAAAAGCCTGCCATTAAGATTGAGCAATCTAAAGCTGAGGCTATTGGGCGCAAGAGAATAAGCTCATTAATTTCTAAAAAGAAAATTGAGTCCTCGTGGGCAAAAGCAAAGCTTGGAAGTGCTAAAATTAAAGATTTTAACGGCCAAAAAGAGTGGTTTCTTACTTTTAAAAATGAAAAAGGTGTAAAAGGAAAAAAACTTTATATCTTTTTGAAGGTGAGCGGCGAATTTATTGCAGCAAACTTTACTGGTAAATAATATGTGGCTAACAATTGGTAAAACACTTGTTGCAGCAATCGTAATTAGTTTTGTATCTTGGCTTTCAGGAAAGAAAACTGGTTTGGCAGGGTTTTTAACCGCCCTGCCTCTTACTACATTGCTTGCCTTGGCTTTTTCTCAAATGCAGTGGGGGAACTCAGGGCAATCAGTTGAATATGCAAAAAGCGTATTTGTTGCAATACCTGTGTCGTTGCTATTTTTTGTTCCGTTCTTGCTTGCTCAAAAACTAAATCTAAACTTTTGGACTTGTTATACTAGTGGAATTATTCTATTGGGAGTTGGCTATTTTATTCACTCACAAATAATAAAGGCTATATAGCTCAGACTGGCAGAGATATTTGAGGCTTTATTTATTTGATTTCATTTATTATACTTCTTTGAGTTGCTCTTCATATGGCCTATGAGGGATTAGTCGAGCTTAGATCAAGTGAAGTTGTATAAACAAAAAACTCCACGGACTTTTAAAGGTATTAATCGTCTCCTTTACTACAAGTTTAAATGCATTTGCAGTTTGAAGGGAAGTGATAGACCTTTAATTTCTTTTGTTACATCTATCGGTTTATGGGCATTTTTCTCAACGATTTAGGGTATGGTATCGCTAAAAGGTCATTTCAAAGACTGAGCCTATCTTTAGTCTAGTTGGTGCTTTTATTTTAACTGTATTTGCAGTGAAGTTTTTAACAGAGGGTCTTCTTTAACTTAAACTTGGTATTCTTTACATTTTTGTTGATTTGAGAAGTCAATTACTGTATATATTTTATATGAGAATTTTTATACTCTTTATTATGCTTTTAGTATTTGCTGATTTCACTTCAGCAAGTAACATTGTGCATGAGAACTTCTCTGACTGCTCTGAAGACTCAATTTGTGCTGGGGAGTACTCTGACCTAGATCTTACAGCTGAAAATCACGACTGTGTTTGTCATAGTCATATTGGGCATAGTCACTTGAGTTTAACTAGTGAGAACTCTTTTGAACTTTCACTAAAAAACTACGTCGATATTGCTCTAAGCTTTAAGTTTATAAATCAGAAAACACAAAACTATATTTCCCAAAGTATCAAACCGCCCATTTCTTAAATTCACTTCTAGTACAAGTTAAAAAATTGAATTTAAGGAAATACAATGTATTTTTACATTTTTGTGATTAGCACTTTGCTATCAATTTACTCTAGCGCACAAAATAGGTGTGACTTTAAAAGTATTGCTGATTTTCATAAACAGTTGGAAACTGTGGGGCCAGCTTTAGATGTTGCAGCTAAGAAAAAAGAATTTGTAGAGAGCTCAAAAGAACTCGCAAAACAAAGACCAAATCCACTATTGGACTTTGAATCCCTAAAAGGTAATCAATTTGGAATTGCTGTTAATACCTATACTCTTTCAGCAAAGCATATTATTGAGTTTGGCTCTAAAAGAGATAAAAGAATTTCAAGAGCAAATAGCTTTATAGATCTAAATTCTAGACAAGTTGACTATGAATTCTTTAGACAAAACTTAAGTAATACTATTTCATTCCAAAAGTTAGCTCAACTTGATCTGACAATAAAGAGTGTAGAAGAAGCGATATTTACTTTCTCGAAAATAATTAAAAAGCTCTCAATTCGTAAAAGACTAAACCCTGAAGAAACAGTTTCTCTATCTACACTTGAACTGGCTGCCAATGAATATAAAGCTCAACTAAATGATCTTGTGAATGAAAGAAACCTTCTGGAAGGTGAAGTTGCTTTTTATGCGAGTTGTAAGGAGATTAAACCTGTTTATTCTTTTTTGAATTTTTCATTTTTAAAGTATAAAAAATCAAGTGATAAAGAAGGCTTAATAAAACTAGAGAAACTAAAGGTTGAGATGGCAAAATCAGACTTTGATATTGAAAAATCAAAAGGCTACTCTAATATTGAAATTGGGCCAGTTTTAGAGTACCAATCTCAGGGTAGCGATGAGTTTTTATCGGGAGGGGTCGCCATCTCTTTTGCTCTTCCACTCTTTCAGACAAATGATGGTGGAAAGCTTCAGGCTGCAAAGGCTCTAGCAAAGCAGAAAAGACAATCCGAAAATAGCATAGATTTATTAAAAATAAAGCGCCAGAGACTTGTCCAGAAATACAATCGTTCTTTGAGTGTATATACAAAAATGCCCAGTCTTAAATCTTTAGACTCAAGACATAAAAAAGTTGAGAGACTCTTCTCTAGAGGTCTTGTCTCTATATCAATGACCATCGAGTCTCACAGACAGCTTATCAATTTTTTAAAGTCTAGATTTGAAACCCAGAATGATCTTTTGGATACATATGGAAAAATTAGCTTAATCGACGGGGATGTAAAGTCCTTTAAACTTTTACTTAATAAAGGAGAATAAAATGAAGAAAATAATGATTTTAATTACTATGGCTCTACTCACCCTATCTTGCAGTAAAGGAGGAGACGATAGACTTGCCCAACAAGAAGGTATTCGTGCTCAACAACAAGTTGATACTGAAAATGAGAATAGACGAAGGATAAATGAAGGCGCTGAGAGTGAGCTAGATACTGTGAAACACTTCATGGAGGCTGTTCGTGGGGAGTACAAGGGAGATGTAGAAATTGCTGATTCTTTATATGATGTTTACGTCGATGTCATTCCTTCAATGCCAATATATTATTACTCAAGGCTAAGAACAAAAGAAGAAATTCAATTTGAAAAAGAGAAGCTAACTCTAACAGTTCGAGTTTTAATTGAAAACCCTCTCGTCCCAAATAGTGCTGTAACTTGCATCATTGAGGATCACAGACCAAACGTGAACGAAGGTTTTATGAAGGTTATTAAAGAAGGTTGTAGTAATACTTTAAAGCTCTTGATTTCGAAAGAGGATGACTTGAGGGATATTAACTCTGGAAGACAAGCTTCTGTCACTGGACTTAATGCTTTTTTAACTACAGGTGTTAGTAGTAAAAGATATAAATTAATACTTAAGAGGTTATAAATGAAGATATATATATATATAATCACTATTGTACTAACTAGCCTTGCAAGTGCGCAAGAGATAGATGTTTCATTAGACGATGTTGCTCAAAAGGTTAGAGAGTCGAACTTTACTGTTCTTGAAAATGCTCAAAGAGTTTATCAAGCTAAGGAGACTATTAATTTTAGCAAAAGAAATTTATTACCAAGACTTAACTTTTGGAATGTCTTAAAGCTTCCATTTGATTGGTTATCTTCAGTTGATATAGTTCAGGATATTGCTCCCTTTTTAGTCCCAAATAACTGGTTTCGCTTATCACAGAATAAGCTTTTTTATCTCGCTCAAAAGGAGCAATATAGAGCCTTGTGGGCCAATGAAGTCATGACGGCAAAATTACTTTATCTAAATGCTTTAAGAGATAGAGACTTTTTAAGAATTTTAAAGGTACAAGAGTCTCAAGTTGATGAACTCCTAAGCATCGTTAAATCACGTGTTATTCTTGGAGGTGAACGAGCTCAAATATTGAAGTTCTTTGAAATTCGAAAACTTGAGATTCAAGATGATATTAGGTCTCTGTCGACAATCTTCTTTGATGAGAAAAAAGCACTATCTTTTCTTATGGGAGTTCCAAGTGAGAAAGAGTTGAAACTTGTTGATATTGAGCTTCCAAGTCTAGAAGATTTAAGTGAAATTTCTTTTGATACATTTGTCTTTAGAGCTTTGGATAATGCACCAGAAATTAATCAGTATAAATATATTAAGGATTCTCTTCGCTTTGTGAGAAGAGAAGCGTACTTTTCATTCCTTGGAGCTTCATCAACATCTAGGTCAAGTTCTGTCTTTAATAATATTCCAGTTCAGGATGGACTTGGTTTTGGGATGGGAAGTTCTTTACGAATAGCAGGTTCTGAGTCAAAAATTTTAGAAATTAATATGAATGCGACTAAAGAGGTTATTAAAAAAAATCTTTATAATCTTGTTAATAACTATAACTCTTATCTAAAAAACATTGAAGGCCAAAAGAATCGTAATAAGTATTCACAGGAAAACTTCAAGTTAATTAAGGGGCAACTTGTATTAGGTGGAAGTATTGATCCTCTTGAAGTCCTGACATCAATTGAAAGCGTATTTGACTCATCAATCTCTCTTACTAATTATGAGTATGAGGCTGTGACTACTATGGAAAAAATAAAACGCTCAATCTTTAATGATGATTACTCGAAGAAAGAGAGTAAACTTCATTTAGTAATTAAAGGAAGAAACTAATGAAAATATTAATTATAATTCTTATAACTCTTACTTTTAGTTCATGTCGTTACGGGGTTACTTACTCTGGGCTATCTGAGTTAAAAGAAAAAAAAGAAAAAGTTGAAACTACTTTGAACTCTGATCTAAATATTGAAAGTCAAAAGATTCTGAGGGACTACTTTAAGGGTGTTAAAGAGGTTGTCTATGACTTGTCATCAAATAGTTCTATGCAGTCTTATATGCACCGAAAATTTTTTAGATATTTTTCTCAGCAGATGTGTGCTGACTCAGTTCTTTCTAAGAAACAGTATGACACTATAATGAGTAAGTGCAATGTCAGTGGCTTTTATATTTGCTCTGAAGAAGTGAGGTCCTACTCGGCTATTTTAAGGACCGCAGCATCTTACTTGACTGGTTCTGAGCTATCTGCGCTTAAGAAAGATGAAAGCTGTAAGAAGAACTTGTTAGCTCTTGGTGCTATTAATGAGTAAGATATTTGTACTACTTATAATAAGCTTTTATGTATTCTCTGAAGAAAACCATCTACATGATCAAATGACGAATATTAAAGCTGAAGAGCATGGAGCTCATGAAGAGGAAGGCAGCCATGAAGAGCATGGAGCTCATGAAGAAGAAGGCAGCCATGAAGAGCATGGAGCTCATGAAGAAGAAGGCAGCCATGAAGAGCATGGAGCTCATGAAGAAGAAGGCAGCCATGAAGAGCATGGAACTCATGAAGAAGAAGGCAGCCATGAAGGACATGGATCATCTAAAGCAATTGGCGAGAACAAAGCAATAAGGGCTGTTGATGAAATAAAAGGCTTCATGCTTTCTCCTGAGGCTTTTAAGAGCTTGGAAATTAAACTCACCGAATACAGCGGTAATAGTTTCTACATTGATAAAGAAACATTAGTAACTTCAAAAGAGAAAAAAGGTGTTTATCGATTTCGAAAAAATTACTTTAAGTTTGTTGGTGTGGAAATCTTAAGAGAAGTTAATGACAAGTACTTTGTAAAAACAAATAGTATTCTTCCTACTGATCAGATTGTCATTAAGGGTACAAAACTTTTAAGGGTTACAGATGTATACTCTACAGATACCGCCGAGTATGGACACGGTCATTAAGTAAGGCAACAAAAATGATAAATAAAATAATTGAATTTTCTGTAAAAAATAGAATGTTTGTCTTTATGGCGACACTTCTCTTATTAATGCTTGGTTATAAATCTTTTCAGACTCTATCCATTGATGCAGTTCCAGATATCACAAATACCCAAGTTCAAATAAATACAAAGGTTAAGGGGTTAGTCCCTGAAGAAGTTGAGAGAATGGTGACCTTTCCTATTGAGTACTCAATGAACGGAATTCCCGGAGTTGAAACAATCAGGTCTATTTCAAGATATGGTATTTCTCAGGTAACAATAATATTTGAAGAAAGTACTCCTATACTAACTGCTAGGCAGCTTGTAAGTGAGAAATTGCTCAATATTGAATTGCCTAAGGGAGTTGTTCCAGAGATGGGGCCAATGAGTACTGGGCTTGGTGAAATATTTCATTATTCAATAGGAGCTAAAAATCCGAAAGAAGATCCTAAAGAAAGACTTGTGGAGTTGATGGAATTACGATCACTTCAAGATTGGTTCATAAAGCCTAGGCTTTTAACTGTAAAAGGTGTTACGGAAGTAAACACAATCGGTGGGTTCGAGAAACAATTTTTTATACAGCCAGATATTGATAAAATGTCCCAGTTTGGATTGCACTTTGAAGATATTGAAATGGCCATTGAAGAGACAAACCTAAACGTAGGCGGTGGCTACATTCAACAAACAGGCGAACAGCTTTTGGTTCGAGGTGTAGGGCTCTTGAAGTCCTTTAAGGATTTAGAGAATGTCATTGTCAAAAGGTTATCTGATTATCAAGTTATTAAGATTAAAGATATCGCAAGTGTTGGTTTTGACAAACAAATAAGAACAGGAGCTGCTACTGTTAATGGTAAGGAGA
>Ga0209309_10004051_pt1 | contig 12288 bp, 10 predicted proteins | sample COGITO_mtgs_1204_2_FD_184807 | JGI IMG/M metagenome (GOLD analysis project Ga0209309, IMG submission 184807) | Pelagic marine microbial communities from North Sea - COGITO_mtgs_120412 (SPAdes) (version 2) | ecosystem: Environmental > Aquatic > Marine > Epipelagic ...
ATCGAACACGTGGCACGCAAAGAAATTTCTATTTTGCAAAGATCTGCTGAGATACGGCAATCCATACTGTTCGTGTTTCAAATTCTAACTATTTTATTTGCAATCTATTTTTTCAATAAAGATTTGGTATCCATCGGTGCACTGATTTTTATGGTGACATATCTCGGACGAGTAACTGGCTCTATGTTCAACATAAATAGCATCATACGTACAAGCGAGCAAGCATTTCTAGATGCCGCAAAGGTAACGGATATTTTATCAAAGCAACATGATATCACTGACCACCCCGAATCGAAGTTACTCACTGTAAAAGACGGTGCAATTCATTTTAAGAATGTTAGCTTTCGTTACGAAGAAAATGACACGTTCCACGTGTTTAAAAACTTGGACCTCTCGATTGACAGTGGGCAGCGAGTTGGACTGGTCGGCAGAAGTGGGAGTGGCAAAACAACATTGAGCCAACTGCTACTACGTTACATGGATACTTCGAGTGGATTAATATCTATAGATAGTCAAGATATCAAAAAAGTAACACAGGATAGTTTACGTCAAGCCATCTCATTCGTACCGCAAGATCCATATTTGTTCCACAGATCACTTCGCGAAAATATCGCATACGGAAATATTACAGCAAGTGACGCGGAGATACTAAAAGCAGCAAAACAAGCGCACGCAATGGAGTTTATAGATACGCTTCCAGAAGGTATCAACACTATAGTCGGGGAACGAGGCATAAAACTGAGCGGCGGGCAGCGTCAGCGTATAGCCATCGCAAGAGCAATTTTGCGTAATGCTCCGATATTGCTTCTCGATGAGGCAACCAGCGCGCTTGATAGCGAAAGCGAAAAACTCATCCAATCCTCTCTCGATGTACTCATGAAGGGCAAAACTAGTATTGTTATCGCCCATCGTCTTAGTACGATTCAAAAACTTGATCGTATCATCGTGCTTGATAATGGCAAGATTGTTGAGGACGGTACTCATGCTGAGCTACTTAAACAAAAAGGCACATACGCAAAACTCTGGGCTCATCAAAGTGGTGGATTCATAGAAGACTAAAACTAAAAGAAGCTACAATTTGTAGCTTCTTTTAGTGACGTTTTAGGTCAAGCTAATCGTCAGATTTCTCTTCTGATTTTGCTTCACTGCTTTCAGCAGTATCTTCTTCGCCCTCACCGTGCTCAGAATCAACATCTGACTCATCGCGGTCGTCTTCAGGCTCTTCATTCGCAGCCTGCAAAGCGCCTGGTTCCCAGACACTGGCAACTTGCAGCTCAGTAACGTGGTGCTGCTCTTCACCCTCTTCGAGTGCATGACCATCATCATGCTCGACGAATTCGACGCCATCTTCCATCTTCGCATCAGCCAAGATGACTTTTTCACCAGCCTCTTTAAGGTGTACTGTTGAAATTTCAATGGCCTCTGGTAGATCCATCGGCAACGCACGGACTTCAACTTGGTCGAGGGTCTGGAGGATAATAAGTCCGGCTTTTTCAGCTTCACTCTCACCTTCGCCCATAAGTCGAACGGGAACTTCAGCTACGACTGGCTCGTTTTGGTTAACAGCGTGAAATGAAATGTGGTTGATGCGTCGTTTGACTGGATCAGTCTCAACGTCTTTAATCATCGCAATTCTTTTTTTGCTACCAATAGTCATGTGTACTGGAGCGTGTTTACCAGCAGTACGGTAGACTTTAGTAATTGCATTTACTTCGGCTTGGATCGCGACTGGTTCCATGCCTGGGCCATAAACTACAGCCGGCACAAGACCTTCATTACGCAAACCTGCTACTTTTTTACCGCGCACGGTGCGCTCATCCACTTTGAGGGTTATCTTGTCTCCCATCTCTCTTCTCCTTTCGAGAATACTTTTACGGAGTAATGTTGTTACATCATTGTACTATGACTAGGGTTATTTGTCATCCATTCACTACGTGGTGCTATACTAAATGATAATGAAAATACGTAAAAACAAATCAAAAGCCCCCGACTACGACAAATTTGACGATACCAAACCACTACTTGGCATACTCAGCCTATGGAATGGACCACGTCGACTGATTCGACGGTCGTACAACTGGGTAATCAAATGGTCAGAGAAACCAAGCGCTGAAAAGGCTCTATTCGGAATATCTTTCGCCGAGAGCTCATTCTTCCCAATACCACCTGACCCACTACTGATTGCCATGGTAACGGCTCGACCTAAAAAATGGCTACGGCTAGCTGTTATCTGTACCGTCGCTAGCGTACTCGGCGGCATCGCAGGGTATTTCATCGGCGTACTACTGTTTGAGAGTATAGGCCGGGCTATTATTGATTTTTATGGATTACAAGTAGAATTTGATAACGTTGGCAAACTATACGCTGAATACACCGTACTAGCTGTGATAATTGCTGGTTTTACACCGATACCTTACAAACTATTTTCTATCGCCGCAGGTGTATTTGCCGTAAACTTACCTTTGTTTGTCCTGGCCTCATTTATTGGTCGTTCAGGAAGGTTTTTCATTGTTGCATTTACCATGAGTTATTTTGGAGAACGCTATAAAGACCAGATAGAAAAGTACATCGACACGCTTGGATTTGCCTTCATCCTACTGGTTATACTTGGTGTCGTATCAGTAAAATATCTGCTATAAATTGATTAGAGCATTCGTTTGAGGTACTGGCCAGTGTAGCTTTTAGTGCTCTTTGCTATCTGCTCTGGCGTACCTTCAGCGACAATTTGACCACCGCCAATACCGCCTTCTGGACCCATATCAATAAGGTGATCGGCACTTTTGATAACGTCGAGGTTGTGTTCGATAATAACCATGCTGTTACCAGTGCTGACAAGTGCTTGTAGCACCTGGAGGAGTTTTTTGACATCAGCCGAGTGGAGTCCAGTGGTCGGCTCATCAAGTATGTAAAGCGTTTTATCAGTTGGCCTTCGTGATAACTCAGTCGCAAGCTTGATTCGCTGGGCTTCACCACCAGAAAAAGTTGTAGCTGGTTGACCAAGTTTGATGTAACCCAATCCCACTTCGACGATGGTGTCCATTTTCCGTTTGATGCTTGGAATGTTTTCAAAAAAGACGGCAGCTTCTTCAACCGTCATAGCCAGTACATCAGAGATTGTTTTACCTTTAAAGGTAATCTCGAGTGCCTCACGGTTATAGCGTTTGCCTTTACAAACTTCACATTCGACATAGACGTCCGGCAAAAAGTGCATTTCGATTTTGATGACACCATCACCCTGACAGTTTTCACAGCGACCACCACGGACGTTGAAACTAAACCGACCAGCCTTGTAACCACGTACATTGGCTTCGGGTGTATTAGCAAACAGTTCACGAATAGGTGTGAATACACCGCTATAGGTTGCCGGATTTGAGCGCGGCGTACGACCAATTGGTGACTGGTCAATCACGATAACTTTATCGAGCTGACCAATACCCTCTACTTCATCGTGACTGCCGGCAACTTGGTGCGAACGATGCAAACGAGCCGACAGCTCCTTGGCTAAAATATCATTTATCAGTGTACTTTTACCTGAGCCACTAACGCCACTAACGACCGTTAGAAGTCCGAGTGGAATATCGGTGGTAATGTTTTTGAGGTTATGCTCACGGGCGTTTTTAATGGTCAGCACTTTACCGTTACCTTTACGACGTTTTCTAGGTACGGCTATAGATTCACTGCCTTTAAGATATTTACCGGTCAGACTCGCTGGATTATTAGCAACCTCTTCTGGCGTACCTGCTGCGCAGACTTCACCACCTTTGAGACCAGCACCTGGACCAATGTCGAGTAGATAATCAGCTGACCGAATCGTATCCTCGTCGTGCTCGACGACGATAACGGAGTTGCCGAGATCACGTAGTCGCTGCAAAGTTTTAATAAGCTTGTCGTTGTCTCGCTGATGAAGTCCGATAGATGGTTCATCAAGTACGTAAAGCACCCCCTGAAGACCTGAGCCAATTTGCGTGGCGAGTCGGATACGCTGAGCTTCACCACCAGATAATGTGTTGGCAGCTCGACCAAGCTCAAGATAGCTTAGTCCAACATCGTGCATGAACCCAAGTCGGGCATTTATTTCTTTGAGAATTTGCTTGGCAATTATCTGTTCTTTGTCAGACAGTTTCATCTTGTCTCTAAAAAGTGTCAGCCCATCGTCAACGCCCATCGTTGTGACATCCATGATTGAATAGCCGTCGACTGTCACGGCGAGTACCTCTGGTTTTAGGCGCGCACCTTTACAGGCGTGGCAAGCACTTTCACGCATAAACCGCTCGATATCTCGGCGCATAAACTCACTATCGGTTTCTTTATGGCGTCGCTCAAGATTTGGAATCACTCCTTCGTAGGTTGTATCAAATGACCGTCCACTACCAAGCCGAACATTATATTTCTGCGACCCGGTGCCGTGGAGAACTTTTTCGATTTCCTCATCAGATAATTCTTTGACGGGAACATGGACAGAGAAACCATGTGCTTCACCAACGGCGGTGAGTTTTTTCATGTACCATGCGTCACTATTTATGCGGTTAAACGGCCGAAGCGCACCTTCAGCGATCGTAAGATTGGGGTTAAATACCAATTCTGGATCAACTTCCAGTCGTGAGCCAAGTCCCGTACAGACTGGACAGGCACCAAATGGTGAATTAAAACTAAACAACCGTGGCTCAAGCTCAGGAATGGCAATTTCTGGATGATTTGGACAGGCATAGCGCTGAGACATAGTGTGTTCTTCGCCCTTGTCGACATCGAGTGCAATCACCATCCCGCCACTGATATCAAGGGCTTGCTCAACTGACTGGGCTAGTCGACCAGCAGAGTCAGCGTCATTTACCAGACGGTCGACCACGATTTCGATAGTATGTTTATACTTTTTATCAAGCTCAGGGAATTCATCAAGCGCATATATCACGCTATCTACCCGAACTCTTGCGAAGCCAAGTTTAGCGTACTGCTCAGGAATATGCGCAAACTCACCTTTTTTACTTTGAACAAGTGGTGCGAGTAATATCATTTTCATTCCATCGCCCAGACCACGGATGGTATCAACGATAGATTGTGGCGTTTGACGCTCGACTACTTCGCCATCTATTGGACAATGCGGAATACCAATGCGAGCATAGAGCAGACGTAAATAGTCATAGATTTCGGTGACGGTTGCGACCGTAGAACGCGGATTACGGCTAGTGGATTTTTGGTCAATAGAAATAGCTGGACTCAACCCATCTATTTGATCGACATCAGGCTTTTCCATAAGCCCAAGAAATTGCCTAGCGTAGCTACTGAGGCTCTCTACGTAACGGCGCTGGCCCTCAGCGTAAATAGTATCAAAAGCTAGGCTCGATTTACCCGACCCACTCAGTCCGGTGATAACAACTAATTTATCTCGGGGTATTTCGACCGAGACATTTTTGAGGTTGTGCTCGCGAGCACCAGTGACACGTATAACTCCTGACATCTGAACTATTATAGCAAGTTAACCCCATCTATGTCACTACTGGTATACTACTGAGTATGGAGCGACGACCAAATAGGTTTAAACGGCTACCTGAGCGGATCAGAAAACCAATCGTGCTGGTGAGTGGCATGACACTGGTACTAGCCTCGGGACTTTTCGGCTGGATTCCTGGACCAGGCGGTATACCCCTGTTTCTGGCTGGTGTCGCCATACTTGCTACTGAGTATGACTGGGCCGAAAGGTTCAAGCAACGCATCCTGCTGCTTGTCAATATCAGCAGCCAGTGGTACGCCAAACACCGTGTACTTGGCAGTACATTTATCACGGTCGGCGTCACTATCGGCGCACTAACTATGGTTATGCTTTTTCTATAGTAAATAATACACTTGCTTTATATGCGAAACTATGCTAATGTATATAATAATTAGTATAGTAAATAAGCAGGTGGAACATGAAACGGACATATCTCGTAACCCTGGGTCTTATAGGGCTCATAGTACTCGGCACACAACCTCAATTCGCAGCCGTGATAATTGAATTTATGTTTTTAGGCATGATTCCTGGTACAACTTTAACCCTTCCGTTCTGGGTAATTGGCTCGTTTTATCTTGTAGTTATCACTGCTGGACTTGTATGGATCAGCAACCAGCCGCTCTATATCGGTGACCAGCCACATCAAGACAAAGTCGCTCGCGCACTAGCCCGTCAAAAAATCGCCCGTCAGATTGCTCGTCAGGAACCAGCCATCCAGCGCGCTCAATATAGTACTCAAGCAACCGAAACTAACGCTTAGACTCAATAACGAGGTAGAAAATCAAGTTTTACGATGCTTCAGGGGGAGTGCGAAAGATTTGGAATTTATTTCCAAACTTGAGCAGAGGGGCGAGCCCCTCTTGCTTCAATCCTCTTCGGGGATGATACTTTCAGCCCATAGCTGGAGCTCTTCGAGCAGGTAACTGTCAGTGCCACTGGCTGCAAGTTTCTGCAAGCGAGCAAGATAGTTTGGTAACTGAGCGGTGATTTTTTGTTTTTTATAAGTCTGCCATAGCTCATATTCAGCTTCGCTTAGCGTCTCAGGAAATTGCCTAGCTTTGTAGCGTAGCAGTAGCTCGGTCAATCGTTCATCTGAAAAATCAGGATTGAAATCAGCCAGCTGTGCCCCATTAGATTCTCGCACAACAGACATACGACCTTTATCTTTAGCCTCTATAAATCCATCATAGAGTTTATGCTCAACATCACTATTCGACACATATGGTTCGCGCATTTCGTAGGCTTCACGAACCACACTGCCAAATGTTGGGTTCTGACTAAGCTGTGTCAGGTTAGCTTGGATCACATTCATATCAATCGATAGTCGCTTCTTGCTATCATCATCCAATACGCCGACAGGAGCGACAGCTGGACATTTGTTATAACTTAGTTCTTTGACCGGTAGTGGCACGAAATCATCCTGAACGCGCGCCTCCCTGTCGGCCGAGAGTAATGCATGGAGTGCTTTCGGTGAGGCATCTAGAAAAGGCTTAGGGTCGTGACGAAGGTCATATACGAGCACCGAGCCAGGTTTTGCACCCGGAGCTATTGGAAATGCCACAGTCGTCTTCTCGTACGCGACGTCATATCGTCCGGATGCATACACAAAAGGCTTTGAGTCATCCAAGGACACTAAATGTGCGACTGATTTTTTGCTACGCATTGTCAGTAAATACTCATATAGTTTAGGCTGTTTGGTTTTGATTAGGTTTGCTACCCCTATAAGTGCCTCGACATCACTGAGTGCGTCGTGAGCTTTTGTATGTATAAGCTTATTTTCTTTTGCCAGTAGCTCAAGTTTATTAACTGCTTTGCCAGTGCCATCTACTGGCCACTCGATGCCTTCCGGTCGAAGTGCACGAGTTAGCCTTACGACGTCAAGCATATCCCAGCGACTCCGACCTTCGCTCCACGCCCATTCGTATGGATCATAAAAATTCCGCCATAGCGTATGACGTATGAATTCATCGTCAAAACGAACACTATTAAATCCAACCGTAATGGTATTAGGCGTAAACACTTCTGTGTTCAGTAGTTGACACAGCTCACGCTCAGACAAACCATCTGCCAGCGTTTCTTGCGGAGTGATACCGGTCACGACAATAGCATCAGGACTCGGTAGTATGTCATCACTGAGCTTGACCATGACGTTAATTGGTTTCCCAACTGGCTGAAGATTCATGTCAGTCCTGATTCCAGCAAACTGCATGATACGATCGTCTCGAGCGCTCAGACCGCTTGTCTCTAAGTCATAGAAAAAATATGTCTGGCTCATATACCTAGCATAGCAAAAAAACGCCCTTTTTAGGGGCGATGGAGAAAATCATTGTATGTATAACGTGTTAGATAGTTGGGTTGCCTGTGGTGGGCGGAGTAGGTATCTAGACCATTTCTGGACTAAAAATCTCCGCCCACCGCAGGCTTAATAGCATGCTTACTTACTCTTACGAGCTATACAGTTAGCCCAGATGGACGAAGCAGGACACTAAAATGGTCAAGTTCGACGCCCATCTGGACGCACTGATGCTGTCATCTTTCCTAACTGGCCTGCCGAAGCATTCCAGTTGATAGGCAACGTTCAATCACTAAGACTGATCAGAGAGGGTGCTTTGCAAAGTGCAGAGCGGTGTTTCTCCCATTACAATCCGCGCGACCTTTAGTTGCCATAAGGTTGCTCAGCTAAATTCTAGCCAAGCTTTGCACTGATACCGCTCACTTAGCCTAGGCTAAAATATGCGGTGGTCACTCCACCTGTATCGTATGATGAATCTGCGTACACCTGCACTAGTTTTACCTAGTCGCGGGCTCAGTGACTCTACAGTCACCGAGCTATACAGTGTTTAAACTGTACAGCCTTTAATTTAAGCCTTCAGATCATCGCTGCTTTCGCAGAAGCCCCGCAATGTGCGGTCATCGACATTCGCCTATTCTGCTCAGTAATCACTAAAATCTAGCGAAACTGTCAGGGCGGGTCATGGGGTGGCTCGGAATTACGATCCAATCGGTGGACTCGTTGCGAGGGCCGGGCGCTACTTAGCGCTCACGTATAAATCATACAGCAACAGCTGCATGCTTCTCCTTCCGGTCGTTGGTTTACTTTCGCCCTTATCTTGTGTAAGGGCGAAGGACTACACCTACTCGAAGCCAAAGATGTAGGACATCTATGGTTCCTTTCTACTCAGAGCGCAGCAGCATGATCCGTGGCCAATGTTGGCCGCCTCGGTGGACCGAAACTACCGCACTATCATGGGCATCTCCCCGACCCAGGGCCGGCGACCGATCAGGTGATCAGGCGATGGGACCCGGGGTGGATGGAGTGCGCGACGGCGCCGGCGGTGTCGGAAATCGAGGTGATGTGCGGGGTGATGCTGATCGGCGGACTGTGCATGCTGTTCCTTTCGTTGTGTGGCCGAAGCCACAATGAGAAGAGACCGATTGTCTCGACTCGATATAAATTCCCATACTGTTCATAGGAACTTATATCGAGCCGAGACTATAACTATCTAACACGTTATTAAGGTATCTCGAGAGAGCGTAAAACTCAAATCACGAGTACTTTTATATATTATCATATAAGTTATTTTATGTCAATACTTTTATACACATTTTAATCATCAATACAAGCTTTAGCAAATCAAATAAACATATACATTATTTTTCATATGCTATTATATGGACACATGGGACGAACTGATACAAAACTATTAGTAAATGAGGTGCTTTCTCGCATTGGAAGCGCTGGGATTATGGGGCAGACAATTGAGGCCAATACAGCCTTAGAAGCACTTGATGCTCTCCAGACTATTCCGGACTCAGTATCACCCATAACAAAAAAACGACTCATCCACGAAATTCGTCGCCAAGAGCTCATGACCTTTACGCAAGATACTGATTCAATGACTGTCCAGCTATCTGTAAAAGGCATCCATCGTCTGCAGAAACACGAAATTGAATCTATGACTATACCGGTCATGGAAAAATGGGATGGTTGCTGGCGGATGGTCATGTACGATATCCCGGCTAGACACGCAGAATCACGCTACCTCCTGACTTCAAATCTAAAAAGACTCGGGTTTGTGATGATCCAAGGTAGTGTGTGGGCGCATCCCTACCCTTGTTTTGAAATAATTTCTCGCTTAACTACGTATGCAAACTTGACTCAATTTGTCACTGTTGCTGGGATTAGTCAGCTTGATAAATCGACTGAGCGTAAACTTCACCGTAAATTTTCTCCGAAGTATCAGCTAAGCGAGTGACTACTGCTCTTGTACAGTCAGGTGATATTCACCTGACTCACCGATGTAGACGACGCTGTCACCTTTGGCACCCAGACGCTCAAGCTTGTAGCTGATTCCAAGTTTGTGCATGATATCTCGCAGGCGGTTAACACTATGGTAGTTTTCGTAATCTGTACGGGCACCAAACTTTTCAATTCGCGTACCGGTGACGATATATGTACCGTCTTCTTCGCGAACCTGCCATGCATCATCTGCCTGAGCGTTCGGCAGCGAGATAATCGGCATATCAGTACTTTCAGGCTCTTCTTCTGCCGCCAGCTCTGCTTGATAGGCCCTTTCCTGTGCAACAATTGTTGCGAGTTCTTTTAATAATTCCTTAGTACCGTTACGAGATATAGATGAAATAGCAAATATTTTTGTATCAGCTGGGATTATTTTTTGTAGTTCAGCTCGCTGCATTTCGAGTAGTTCAGCATCTAACCCATCAGTCTTTGTTAGCGTAATAACTTCTGGTCGTCGCACTAATGAGATGTCGTATTGCTCAAGCTCCTTACGGATTGTTCTGTATGATTCGGCCACATCATCGCTGTAAGCATCGATCATATGCAGCAGCACTGCCGTGCGTTCGACATGACGCAGGAATGCATCACCGAGACCTTTGCCTTCGCTCGCACCTTCGATAAGTCCCGGAATATCAGCTAGTAGTAGGCTCGTATTACTATCGATATCCGCTACACCAAGATTTGGACTAAGAGTCGTAAACGCGTAATCAGCTATCTCAGGCCGAGCATTCGTTGCAACACTGAGAAAGGTTGATTTACCAGCGTTTGGAAAACCAACCAGTCCGACATCAGCTAGTAGTTTCAACTCAAGTCTAACTTCGAACTCATCTCCTTTTTCTCCAAGCTCAGCTACGCGTGGTGCTTGGCGAGTCGAGCTTTTGAAGTGAGCGTTGCCAAATCCTCCGTCACCGCCTTTGGCGACTACTACTTTTTTTCCAGGTTCATCAAGATCAGCAATCAGTTCATTTTTTTTGTAGAGTGACGTACCAACCGGTACGGTGAAAGTTACTGATTTGCCACTTCGGCCATGTTTATTACGCTTCATACCGTTTTCACCAGGTGGTGCTTTAACCTCTGGTTTGAAACGAAAATCAACTAATGTGTTCTTGCGCTCGTCAGCTTCAAAGACAACGTCACCGCCACGGCCACCATCACCGCCGTCAGGTCCACCTTTGTCGACATAAATCTCATGACGAAAACTAACGGCTCCATTGCCGCCTTTACCGGCGCGTACTGATGCTTTAGCTGTGTCTACGAACATTGACTCTCATCATAACAGAGGTGGAGATAAAAAAATAGCCCACATTTGTCTGTGAGCTATTTTTGACTTAAGACATATTAATGAATAAATGTATAACCCTTGGCTTGTCCAGCACTCATCGTCCGAGATGATATGACATTCCAGCCTGCGTAGTTCATCTCAGAAAGTGTCACACTGCCGTCACCATTCACTGACTCAACGACTGCGACGTGACCGTAGCCACCAGCCGAATAAGAGTCTTGCAGGATTGCCCCAACCGCTGGTACATTATCGACGCGGTAGCCACTTGAGCGAGCAAAGCTGGCCCAGGTGGCAGCATTGCCCCAAAAGCTACCTACGGGCGCTCCAAGCTCGGCTCGTCGCTCGTAAACGTACCACGTACAGTTACCTATCGCATATCGGTTTCCAACTGACGCACTGCTCGCGGATCCATAACCGCTAGCCAGAGATGGTGAGCTGCGCTGAGCAGGAGCACTTGGGATCGAATTGGCGCGTGGTCGTTCGTTTGATGGCAGTACGCCGCCAGGAATGACAATACGTTTGCCATCAGATAGACCGCTGACTTCGAGATCGTTATAAGTTACAATTCGCTGTTCAGACGTTTTGTATTTTTTGGCCAATTTTGCGGTCGAGTCACCATCTTTTATTTTGTGGATGACGCCATCAGTACTAGGTATCAGTAGACGTGCACCTGGATTAAGCGCATCGGACGTGAGATCGTTTGCCCATTTGAGTGTCTGCGTAGTAATGTCAAATTTCTTAGCAACTGATTGAACCGTATCACCTCTGACTACTTTATACTCTGTAATACCACGCTGAGAGTCATCGCCTTGAATAATTTGAGGTTTCACAAGCACCGTGTCACTGCTCTGTGAAAGCTCTTTTTTCGCATTTAACGACACAGAAAGATTTGAAGCATTCGTGGCAATTGAAAGATCAGCCACTTCAGCAGCTGAAGCAGCCAGGTCAGCCGCAACTAATTGGTCTAATGAAGGATTCTCAATTTTTAGAAGCGATGGGCTATTGCCAGATGCAGAACTGACTTGGTCTTCTACTGGAGACTGGTAGCCAACAGTAATAACGCTCGCTACCATAGCGAATACTGCCAAGTAGCTAACACCGTTGCTAAGCCTTTGCAGTGGACTTCGCCGTTTTGATTTAGATTTCGTTACATTTGGTCCGAATGATAAATTAGCTATGATTGTTCTCCATGTCATCTGTTACCAGAGACGGATACCG
>Ga0209309_10004058_pt1 | contig 12272 bp, 7 predicted proteins | sample COGITO_mtgs_1204_2_FD_184807 | JGI IMG/M metagenome (GOLD analysis project Ga0209309, IMG submission 184807) | Pelagic marine microbial communities from North Sea - COGITO_mtgs_120412 (SPAdes) (version 2) | ecosystem: Environmental > Aquatic > Marine > Epipelagic ...
CGGCCAATTTTAGCGGGTCTTTTCTCATTTACATTTCTTTTTTTATTAGGCTTTTTTCTTCTTTTTCAACGCTACCAGATTATTCGAGAGTCTGAAGAAAGGGAAATGGTTAATGTAATGGGACTTATAGAACAGAATTTGAATCAATCTTTAAAAGACAGTTATTCCATTACCTTAAGCATGGCTTTGCTAATAGATGATACTGGTAAAATTAAAGATTTTGAGAATCAGGCTCCTTCAATATTAGAGCAATTTCCTATTGCTGATGCTATACAACTTGTTCCACATGGAGTTATAACTAAGGTTTATCCATACGAAAGAAATAAGGCAGTTATTGGTTATAACATTTTAAAGGATCCGAAAGTAAAAGATGAGGCTTATAAAGCAATAAGATCTCAAAAGATGTATTTTGCAGGCCCATTAGAACTTAAACAAGGGGGGACTGCAGTTATTGGTAGATTACCCGTATTTAAAAGTGGCGAGTTTTGGGGTTTTTCTGCTGTAATAATTACCTTAGAAAGTTTATTGGAACAAGCCCAGCTTGAAAAATTAGCCGGAACTAAATACCGTTTTCAATTTTCTAAAATTGATCCAGAAACTAATAAAGAACATTTTTTTCTTCAAAATTTAAGTCATTCAGATTATGAAATATCCGAAACGATTGTCTTGCCAGATGGAGATTGGAAATTTTACATAGCTCTTAAAAATCCAAAAGAAGCGTTTTATGAATTAATTCCGCTCGCTTTTTTTATGTTATTAATCGCCGTTTGGTTGGGCTGGATGGTAACTCTCCTATTTAAACAATCTGTAAGACTTCAAGCTTTGGTAAATTCTCAAGCTGGTGAATTAGCCACAAGCGAGTTAAAGTTTAGAACTATTTTTAACCAAGCAGCAGTGGGGATGGTGAGAGTAGAGACTGCAACGGGAAGGTTTTTAGAAACAAATCAAAGATTTAGGGAGCTTAGTGGTTATACTTTCTCTGAATTAAATGAGATGACTTTTAAGGACATTTCCGATCCTTCTGAAGTTGAAAGTAATGGAGCCTTAATGGAGCAACTATTAAATGGTGATATAAGAGAATACAGTTTAGAAAAGCGACTTATTCAAAAAACAGGAAAAGTACTATGGGTAAAGCTTTCTGTTTCTCCACTTTGGAAAAACGATTCTTCTGGGAATACACATATTGCAATTATTGAAGATATTACAGATAGGGTTGTGGCTCAGGATGAACTAACGAAAAAAGAAAAAAGGTATCGAGCCTTAGTAGAAAACGGAGGGGAAGTCGTTACTATTTTTAACAGAAAAGGAAAAGCTATCTATTCTTCTCCTGCAATCCAAAAAATTGCAGGTTATTCTGAAGCTGAAATAAATTCAATAGACCTTAGTTCCTTAATCCACCCTAAAGATATTATAGACTTAGATAAACAAATTAAAGAGGCTATAAAGTTTCCTTCGAGACCAATTTCTGGGGTTACTATTCGGGCAAAAAATAAAAAAGGAGAATGGAGATGGGCAGAGTCCACTATCACAAATTTGCTGGAAGATTCTTCTATAAAAGGGTTTGTAGGAAATTTTAGAGATGTAAGTGAGAAAAAAGAAGCCGAAATAAATTTGAATAAATCTTACCAAATGGTAATGGAACAAAACCGGAGACTATTAAATTTCTCATATATTGTTTCCCATAATCTGAGGTCGCATTCTAGTAATATCCAAGCGATATTAAATTTATATAATACTACAAATCTAGAAGAAGAAAAGAAAAATTTTATTGGTTTACTCTCTAAAGTAGGGAACGCTTTAAATGATACTTTAGGCGACCTTAATGAAGTGGTCTCTATTAATACTAATTTAGACTTAACTGTAGAGCCTCTGCAGATCAATTTGTTTTTAGATAAAACTTTAGATTTGTTGGAAATGCAGTTAGATAAGAAAAAGGCTATTATTACAAGAAATGTTTCGGATGATATGATTGTAAAATTCAATACGGCATATCTGGAAAGCATCCTGTTAAATTTCCTCACCAATGCATTAAGATACAGTGAGCCCGAAAGACAGCTGGAGATAACAATTACTGGAATAAAGAAAAAGAATAGTTGGATGTTGGAAATTGCCGATAACGGTGTTGGGATAGACTTGAAAAGACACGGAGATAAATTATTTGGCTTATATAAAACCTTTACTAATGCTCCAAGTTCCCGTGGAGTAGGTTTGTTTATCACCAGGAATCAAATTAATGCAATGGGAGGAACTGTTGGGGTAGAAAGTGAAGTTGGAGTTGGTACCACATTTAAAATATTTTTTTAAATGAAAAAAGAGATCTGCGTAATAGATGATGATAAGATCTATCAACTTATTATTAAAAAAGTGATAGAACGAACCGAAGAGTTTGATTTAATGTGTTTTTACAATGATGCAATAGAAGCTTTCGAAGAATTTAAAAATTTAGAAAAAGAGCTTCCGGAAATTATTCTCCTTGATATAAATATGCCGCAAATGGACGGTTGGCAATTTTTGGAGAGTTTAATTCCATGCAGGCCAAATTTATATAAAGAAACTATCATTTATATAGTTACTTCTTCCATAGCACATTCAGATAGAGATAAAGCAGAGTCTTATAAAGAAGTGTCAGGATTTTTAAGCAAGCCTTTAAGTGTAGAAAAGCTGAAGGAAATTGCAATTAAGCACAGATAATAAAGAAATTCAAAGATACTTCAATTAAAAAAACCTCTAACTTTCGTTAGAGGTTTTTAAGGTGGTGCCTCCAGGAATCGAACCAGGGACACAAGGATTTTCAGTCCTTTGCTCTACCAACTGAGCTAAGGCACCAGTTGCTTTATTGCTCATATAAGCCTTTCAAGCGGGTGCAAATATAATTTCATTTTTATTAACTTACAAAGGAAAATTTAAAAAAATGCTTTTGTAACTTCGCTTCTTCAATTTAAATCTATGAATTTAGTGATAGATATAGGAAATACGCTTGTAAAAATGGCTGTATTTCAGGGTGATATGTTAGTGAAAAAGAAAATATCCCTCAAGCAAGATTTTTTTAAAAATCTTGAAGAATTAGATCAGAAATTTCCAAATATCAAGGATGTTTTGGTCTCTTCGGTATCAAAAACTCCTTTAAAATGGTTGCAAAAACTCCAAGAAGACTACAAAATGTATGTTTTGGATCAGGAATTACCACAGGTATTTCTAAATTCTTATTCTACGCCTAAAACTTTGGGTAACGATAGAATTGCTCTAGTATCTGCCGCATGTAAGTCGCATCCTTCAGAAAATACCTTAATTATAGACGCAGGAACTTGTATTACGTACGATTTTAAAAATGATCAGAACGAATATTTTGGAGGTGCTATTTCCCCCGGTCTTAGAATGAGATACCAAGCAATGCATACGTTAACAGAAAACTTACCGTTACTAGAACCAGAGGAAGATGTAAAGCTTATAGGAGACAGCACGATAAGCAGTATGCAATCTGGTGTGATTATTGGGATTACTTCAGAAATTGAAGGTGTGATTTCAAGGTATCAGTCTCAGTTTAAAGATTTAACAATTATTTTGACAGGTGGAGACTCACAAATTTTGTGTAAACGATTAAAAAATAGCATCTTTGCGAACTCAAATTTCCTCTTGGAAGGATTGAATTACATTTTAGAATTTAATAAATCTCAATGATTAAACGATTTATAATAATCGTAGCCTTATTAATTACGGTTGTATCGGCTGCACAAGAAGGAACATCATCCCCTTATTCATTTTACGGAATTGGACTTACAAAGTTTAAAGGAACTGTAGAAAACCAGTCTATGGGAGGGATTCGCATGTTTTCAGATAGTATACATATTAATCTTCGTAATCCAGGTTCTTACGGGAGACTGCGATTAACTACATTTACCGTAGGGGGAAGCCATCAGAGCACTTCTTTAAAAACAGATGATGCTAAAGAATCTAGCAGAACCACATCTTTGGATTATTTGGCGATTGGACTTCCTACAGGGAGACTTAATTTTGGATTGGGATTAATCCCTTTTACAACTGTAGGATATAGAATCTTGGATATTAACGAGGAAGAGACTTCTAATAGATTTACAGGTAGAGGCGGAATGAATAAAGTGTTTTTAACTGCAGGATATTCTGTTAATGATGATTTAAGCATTGGTGTAGATGTAAATTATAATTTTGGAAATATTCAGAATAATTTTACGGCCATTCAAAATGGAGTTCAATTTGGATCCAGACAGATTAATAGAACAGATTTACGTGGTTTCAATTTAAATTTTGGTTTAGATTATCAAAGAGATATAAACGAAAAACTTAAGCTGTATACTGTTGCTACTTTTGCTCCTCAAATGGATATTACAGCTGAAAAAATGACAAATATTGCTACAATAACTTTTAGGGCTGATGGAAGTGAGGTTGTAGTAGAAGAAAACGATGAGACTTTTCCACAAGGAGATCTTACGTTACCTTCAGAATTTACTTTGGGATTAGGTTTGGGAGCTACTAACAAATGGTTTTTGGGAGCAGAGTATAGCAATATATCTGCAAACGATTTTAATTTCAATTCCGGAAACTCTTTTGCAGAGGTTCAATATGATAATGCATCTCAATATAGATTAGGAGGATTTTATATTCCAGAGTATAATTCTTTAACTAGCTATTTTAGCAGAGTAGTTTATCGTGCCGGATTGCGTTATGAAGAAACCGGTCTTAACCTTAGAGGTGAAGGGATAAACGAGTTTGGCATATCTTTTGGTCTAGGTATACCAGCAGGAAGATTTTTTACAAATGCAAACATCGGAATGGAGTATGGACAGCGCGGTACAACAAATTCCGGATTATTAAAAGAGAACTTTTTTAAACTTTCTATAAGTTTGTCATTAAATGATAAATGGTTCCAGCAAAGAAAATTTGATTAACCACTATAAAAACTAGAAAATGAAAACTAAAATTATATTACTATTATCTGGAGTGTTATTAAGCTCAGGTTTAGTTAGTGCTCAGTCTAATGTAGATTGTGCTACTAAGGCAGCATTGGCATACGATGATGCAAAAGCGCAAAGATACGAACAGGCATATGCTCCTTTAATGGAAGTTAAAGAAAAATGTCCTACGTATAGTTTGGCAACTTTTCAATACTTAGACCGTGTCTTAAAATCCAAAATGGCTAAAGCTCAAGGTGCAGATAAAACTGCCTTAGTTCAAGAGACTATAGATCTTATGAACGATCGTTTAAAATATTTTCCAGCTAAAACCAGTGCTGGAGAAGTGCAAGGGGATATCGCTATGTTAAAGTATGACAATGGGATAGGAACTAAAGAAGAGCAATTCGCAGCTTTTGATGCAGCTTTTAAAGCAGATAAAGAAAGTTTTACAAGTGCTAGAGCACTTTACGCTTACTTCTCATTATTAGTAGATCTTCAGGATGAAGGAAAAAGATCTTTAGAAGATGTTTTTGAAAACTACGATGAGGTAATTTCTAAAGTTGAAGAAGAAGAAAATAAAATGGCAGAATTTCTTGCGCCACTTTTAGTTAAGCAAGATGCAGGAGAAGAGCTATCTGCTAAAGAAGCGCAATTAGTATCAAATTCTGAGATCAATTTAAAGGCTTATAGTACTGTAAAAAGTAGTATAAATGGAAAATTAGGTCAGAGAGCAGATTGTGATAATTTGATTCCTCTTTATAATAAAGATTTTGCTGAAAGAAAAGCTGATGTTGCTTGGTTGAAAATAGCCTCAGGAAGACTTTCTGCTAAAGATTGTACAGAAGATCCAATCTTCTTTAAATTATCTGAAGCATTACATACTGCTGAGCCATCTGCAAAATCTGCCCTTTATTTAGGACAGTTAGCAGAAGCTAAAGGAGATGCTTCTCAAGCTTTGAAATACTATAACGAGTCTGCAGAATTGGAAACAAATCCTTCAGATAAGTCAAGAGTGTATATGAAGTTAGCAGATAATTACAAGAGAAAAGGTAGTTACGGGCAAGCAAGAACTTACTACAATAAGGCACTTGCTGCTAAGCCATCTGCAGGTAGAGCATATTTACAAATCGCAGATATGATTGCGAAAAGCGCTAACAACTGTGGACAAACAACTTTCGATAAAAGAGCTGTATACTGGTTAGCTGCTGAATATGCTTCTAGAGCAGGTCGTGTAGATCCATCTTTAAGTAGTATTGCAAGCCAATCTGTATCTGCTTACAAAGGAAGAGCACCTCAAAAATCTGATATTTTCCAAGCAGGAAAAGAAGGTCAAAGTGTGAGAATAGGATGTTGGATTGGAGAAACAGTTAGAGTACCTTCATTGTAAATCAATGATTACATATCAAAAAATATATACAGGCATTGTCACGGCTATCACCGTGACAATGCTTTTTTCATGTGAAGGCAATTTAAATCGAGTTCGCGCTTTGGATATGCCAGATGAGAACCCACAAGCTATTGGAAAGAATCTCAATTTAAAATATACAGATTCTGGAAGAGTGGTAGCAAAGCTTACTAGTCCTAAAATGTTAGATTTCACTAACATGAAATTTCCTTACAGAGAATTTCCGGATGGAGTGAAGGTGGAATTTTTTGATGAAAAAAGAAATAAAAATACGGTAACAGCTAATTACGCGGTTATCTACGATGAAACTGGTCTCATAGACCTTCAGGGGAATGTGGTTTTAGTTACCAGCGATAGTACAAAGCTGCAGGCAAATCAATTGTTTTGGGATCAGAAAGTTGGCTGGATATTTACAGACAAACCAAACACCATTCGGTTTAAAAACGGCGCTCGTAATGATGGCCAAGGTTTTGATTCCGATTTAAATTTCACTAATTTTCGTTCCCGGACTAATGTGGGAATCCAAATTATAGAAGAGAAAAAGAATGATGAAGTTTTTTAAATATTTTGAATACGCTTATTTATTTATTGCAGCATTTTTCCTGTTCGAAGCCTTTAGAATATGGAATGTGGAAAGAAGCCGTGCATACTTATTTTTATTCTTTGTAGTTATTGCCATTTTTATGTTCTTTTTTAAAAGACGATTTAGGCAGAAACTGGAAAATGACAAGCATTAAAATTTATGGAAGTTGAAATTTTTATAATAGTATGTTGCTTAATTCTTTCGGCATTTTTCTCAGGAATGGAAATAGCATACATTTCTTCCAACAAGATTTTTATTGAAATAGAAAAAAGACAGGCAGGAATTCTTGCCAATGTTCTCAAAAAATTAACCAAAAAACCATCTAAATTTATCGCCTCCATGTTAGTGGGGAATAACATAGCGTTGGTTGTGTATGGGTTTTACATGGGAGAACTCATTATGTTTTGGTTAAATGGCTTGTTACCTTCAGAAAGTGGTTTTGTAACAGCAATCGTGACCGATTTTAGTTTGCTTACCCAAACTATAATTTCTACACTGGTAATTCTTTTTACAGCAGAATTTCTTCCGAAGGTCTTTTTCCAGATCTACGCAAACTCATTTTTAAAGCTGTTTGCAATCCCAGCATATTTATTTTATATTCTTTTTAGCTTTATTTCGTCTTTTGTTATATGGATTTCTGATGTAATTTTGAAACGTTTTTTCAAAACCGAAGGGGACGAAGTGCAATTGGCCTTTAGTAAATTAGAATTGGGGAATTTTATAACAGAACAGTTAGAAGCAGCCGAATCTGAAGATGGAGTAGATTCAGAAATACAGATTTTTCAAAATGCGTTGGAATTTTCAGACATTAAGTCACGGGAAGTTATGGTTCCAAGAACCGAGATTGTAGCTGTAGATCAAAATGTGGAGCCTAAAGATTTGGTTAAGATTTTTACTGAAACAGGCTTGTCTAAAATCTTAGTTTATAATGAGACCATAGATGATATTATTGGATACATTCATTCTTTCGAACTTTTTAAAAAGCCAAAAACTTTAAAATCTATTTTACTCCCTGTGGTTTATGCCCCAGAAACAATGTGGGTAAAAGATGTATTAAATATTTTAATAAAAAAGAGAAAGAGCATCGCGGTGGTTATAGATGAATATGGAGGAACAAGCGGGATGATCACTATTGAAGATATTGTAGAAGAATTATTTGGAGAGATTGAAGATGAGCATGACTCTGTAATATTAACTGAAGAAAAAATAGGAGAAGATCACTATAAATTTTCAGCTAGATTGGAAGTGGATTATTTAAATGAAACCTACAAGTTGGATATTCCTGAAGGTGAGAATTATGAAACCCTTGGAGGGTTTATAACCAATCATACCGAAGAAATTCCTCAACCTCTAGAGGAATTGAAAATCAACAATTACCATTTCAAGATCCTAGATGCATCCAATACTAAAATAGAATTAGTAGAACTCCAACTAAAAGGCAAGGATTAAAAAATAATTCCGTTAATATTTTGCAAATATTAAGTTTTATAATTAGGTTAAAAACACTATTTTCGCCCACTATATTAGATAAATTATAACTACAAATGGCAGTATTAAATAAAATTAGACAACGGTCTGTTTTCCTTATCGTAATTATTGCATTGGCATTGTTCTCTTTCGTCCTTGCCGATGTTATTCGTAATGGAGGCTTAAGCTCACAAAAATCACAAAACGTGGTTGCAACCGTGAATGGAGAAGAAATTAGCAGAGAAGATTTTGCCAGACAGGTAGATGCCTATCAACAACAAATGGGGCCTAATGCTACAACTTCTCAAGTTGTAAATCAGGTTTGGGATTTAAAACTACGTGAAGTTGTTTTAAAAGAAGAATTCGAAAAACTAGGAATCAACGTTGGTGAAGCTCAAGTAAGACAATTACTTAGGTTACAATTGGCTCAAAACCCAAATTTTGTAAACGAAGCTGGTATGTTCGATGAGAACAAACTTCAAGAATATGTGGCTAATTTAAAAGCTACCTCCCCACAAGCTTATGACCAATGGGTTGCTTACGAGAATTCTATTGCAGAAAACGCAAAAGAAAACATCTATTATAATATGGTGAGAGCTGGTATTGGCGCTACATTGTTGGAGGGTGAACAAGCTTACAGAATGGAAAATGATAACATAGATCTTAAATATGTTCAATTACCATATGCAAGCATTCCAGATTCTGAAGTAAATGTTTCTAAAGAGGATATTAATGCTTACACTAAGAAACATTCAGAAAGATTTCAAGTAGAAAAAAATAGAGATATTCAGTTTGTTTATTTTCCTGAGCAAGCTTCAAAAGAAGACGAAAGTGATGCAAAAGCTGTAGTGGCAGGAGTTCTTTCTAAAAGAGTCGAATTTAATGCGGCTTCTAATAAAAATGATACATTACCAAGTTTTTCTGATGCTGACGATGTTGAAGGATTTGTTAATCAAAATTCAGATATTCAATATCAAGACAGAATTTTATTCAAAAGTGATTTAAAAGGAACATTTGCAGATCAGATCTTCAATTTAAATGAAGGCGAAACTTACGGTCCTTACAAAGAAGAAGGATACTGGAAAGTGACTAAAATGGAAAAGGCTGTTCAAATTGCAGATTCTGCAAAAGCGAGTCATATCATGATTGCTTGGAAAGGGCTACCAACTGCTGCCGAAACTTTAAGAACAAAAGAAGAAGCAAAAATGCTAGCAGATAGTATTGCAGGAGTACTAAAACAAGATAAATCTAAGTTTGAAGCATTAGCACAAGAATATTCTGCAGATCAAGCTTCAAAAAGTACTGGGGGAGATCTTGGGTTTTTTCGTCCTGGTGCTATGATAAAGAATTTTAGTGACTATGTATTCAGTAATAATAAGGGAGATATTGGTGTTGTAGAAACAGATTTTGGATATCACGTTATATCAATTGAAGATAAAACTGCTGAGGAGCGCGGAGTTAAACTTGCAACGATTGCGAGAGAGATTGAGCCTTCAGAAAAATCTTTAAACGATTTATATACTCAAGTAACTAAATTTGAAATAGCAGCTAAGGATAAAGATTTCGCAGAAGTTGCAAAAGCAGAAAATCTTGAAGTGAAAACTGTAAGAGGAATGAAGGCTTTGGATGAGAATATCCCTGGAGTTGGTTCTCAAAGAAGAATTGTACAGTGGGCTTTTGAAGATGATGTTAAGGCAGGAGATGTTAAAAGATTTGAAGTTCCTGGTGGATATGTAGTTGCACAGGTTACAGCTGTTAGAAAGAAAGGATTAATGTCTGCAGAAGAAGCTTCAGCGTCTGTTACTCCTATTTTAATGAAAGAGAAAAAAGCGGCACTTTTAAAAGAAAAAGTTAAAGGAAGTACCTTGGCAGAGATTGCTCAAAATAATAGTGCAAGTGTACAAACCGCAAGTGCAATCAATTTAAACAACCCAACTTTAGCTGGTGCAGGAAATGAACCAGAAGTTGTTGGAGCTGCATTTGCCTTAAAAGCAGGTGAAGTTAGTAAGCCTATCACTGGAGATAAAGGAGTTTATGTAGTGGAAATGGTAGCTTTTAATAAAGCTCCAGAAATGGAATCTTATAAGAGTTATGCAATGAGAGAGGCTTCTCAAAGAAGACAAGCAGTTGTTTCTAGAGTATTCCAGGCATTAAAAGACAATGCTGAAATTGAAGATAACAGAGCTCGTTTTTACTAGTAAGAACGGATAGATATAAAAAGCCCTTGAAAATTTCAAGGGCTTTTTTTGTTATAATAATAAATTCAAAGTAATACGTGGGGATAAGAACTTAATGTTTGTTGAAACGTCCTCCCTTTAAATTAACGGTTTTCACCTTAACAACAGCTTTTATTCTCCTGAATAGGAGGACAGGGAACGTCGCCGTAGGAACAATACACACAACAATCACCTTCTTTAGGCTTTAGTACTTGTTTGCAATTTTCACATTCATAAAAGAACTGACAAGCATTTGTTGGCATTTCCTCGTTCTTTTCATGTCCACATTTGGGGCAAGTAATTTTTGATTCTAGTATAGTTTCCATTCTAAATTTTAATTAAAGCATGTGTGGAATATCGGACGCCATTGTGGGATACGTAAATATCATAGTTCTTAGATCATTAAGTTTCATTTTAGTCTTTATAGCCATTGCAAATAAATTTATTATTTCTTCGGAATGGGGTCCTATTAAATGAGCTCCTAAAATTGTTTGCTCGTCTTTGTCAATAATTGTTTTGAAGGCATATTCTTGAACATTGAGACGTTTCGCATTAAACCAATCTCCAGCTTCTTTATAGTTTACCTGAATGTTGAACCCGTTTTCTTCAGCTTCTTTTTCATTTAAGCCAACAGACGCCATAGTTGGTAAAGTAAAAACCACAGTTGGCATTGGAGGGTAACTTACTTTCTTATTATTGCCTTTAATAATATTCGAGGCAACAATATGTCCTTCTAGAACGGCTACTGGGGTTAAAGGAAGCCCTCTAGAAGCTGCTGCATCCCCTGCAGAATAGATGTTTGAATTAGAAGTGCTTTGCAAGAACTCGTTTACTGTAATCCCCTTCTCTGTAAATTGAATTTCAGCATTTTCTAAGTTCAAATCGAATATAGCTGGAAGACGACCTGCAGCATTGAAGACAGATTCAGATTCAAAATACTTGGTTTCAGTTTTAGAGATTCCTTTAATTCGAAACTGATTATCCACTTTTTCAATTTCGGAGACTTCTGTCTCTAAAATAAGATCAATGCCTAATCTCTTGGTTGCGGTAACCAAATTTCCTACAATATCTTGATCGAAGTTCTCCAATGGATTTTTACCACGATGAATGATAGTTACTTTCGAACCACAACGAGCTGCAATATGAGCAAATTCAAAAGCGATATAGCCACCACCGATAAACAATAAGGATTTGGGTAATTCTTTCAGATTTAAAAAATCTGTGCTTGACAGTGCAAACTCACCACCTTTAAAATTCAACTCTCTTGCCTTTGCGCCAGATGCAATTACAACCTTAGCGGCCTTAATGGTCTTGGTGCCTACTTGAAGGGTGTTTTTAGTTATGAATTTTGCAGAGGAATGAAAAGTGTCTATACCCTTGTGCTTATATTCTTTTTCAATTTTAGGAGGCATAGCATCTACAAATGATTGTTTAAATGCCATGATGTCTTTCCAGTTAACCTTTGGAATAAAATCAATGCCATTGCCTTTTAGTCTTGAAGCAAAATCTCTGACTTCTGTAGCGCCTATTATCACTTTTTTAGGGTCACAACCTCTTAAGGCACAGGTGCCGCCATAAGGTAACTCATCGGTTATCCCAACGCTTAGTCCCTTCGAAGCACATTTATTAGCAATGGTCATTCCCGACATTCCCGAACCTATTATAAATACGTC
>Ga0209309_10004059_pt1 | contig 12268 bp, 10 predicted proteins | sample COGITO_mtgs_1204_2_FD_184807 | JGI IMG/M metagenome (GOLD analysis project Ga0209309, IMG submission 184807) | Pelagic marine microbial communities from North Sea - COGITO_mtgs_120412 (SPAdes) (version 2) | ecosystem: Environmental > Aquatic > Marine > Epipelagic ...
TAAAGATTGCTCATGTTCAAGGCCTCCTTAAGGAGCCTGAATCACGAGATGCAAGAAGGATCAATGGGTCCAGAGCCTAGGGTCACCTCACACCTCGGCATACCTCTCACAACGGCCATAGGATAAGTGTTTCCGGGGAAAGGGAAAACGCGGCTACCATCAGATTTACGCAACAACGCCCCTTTGAACTGAAACGGGTTCGAGAAACTGAAACGTAAAAAGCCCCGTCAGGGATAATGTTATTGGACCATCCAATCGAGACGGCAATTGTTCAGCCAGCGTTGAGCGTTCCACGAAGTTTCCTTGTTGTCCGTTGGTCGATCCAGACCGTGTGAAAACACCTGCGGGATTCCCTCAGACCGATCCGGGTGATATGCTCAGTCATGGCACATATTTCAGGTAACGACCGATCTCAGCTTCTGCTTTTGCCAGAATCCGTGGACGACTACGTAGGGCCAGATAATCCTGTCCGGTTTATCGAGGCCTTCGTCGACAGTCTCGATCTGGGGACGTCCGGCTTTGCACGGGTCCGCTGCAAGGCGACTGGTAGACCAGGTTACAATCCGGCCGATCTGCTCAAGCTCTACATTTACGGGTATCTTAACAGGGTGAGGTCCAGTCGGCGCTTGGAGGTAGAGACACGTCGCAACATCGAGGTTATCTGGCTGATGCGCCGCCTGTCTCCCGACTTCAAGGCCATCGCGGACTTCCGGCGCGACAACCGGACGGCGTTCCGGCAGGTCTTCAGGGCGTTCGTCGTTCTATGCCGGGAACTCGATCTGTACGGCCGCGAGATGGTTGCCGTCGATGGCACCCGCATAAAGGCCGTGAACAGCCGGGACCGCAATTTCACAAAGGCAAAGCTGGAGAGAAGCCTGCGCGAAAGCGACGAGAAGCTGGACCGCTACCTGAAGCAACTGGATATCGCGGACCAGGACGACTTTGACAGAGTTGATCCGGCCAATATCAAGAACCTGGAAGCAAAGATTGCAAAGGTCCGGGAACGGCGCGTTCATCTCGAATCCTGCCGGTCCGATCTTGCCGAGAGTACGGAGGATCAGATATCGCTGACCGATCCAGACAGCCGTGCGATGCATCCGGGAACCCGTGTCGGCGTCGGCTACAATGTTCAGATCGCCGTCGACACCAAGCACAAACTAATCGCCGAACAGCAAGTCCACAGCCGTGTCGCTGACCAAGGACTCCTGGCGGAAACGGCAAATGCCGCCCGTGAGAATTTGGCCGTTGACAGTATAGAAGTGGTCGCGGATCGAGGCTACTTCAGCATGGAAGATATCTCTGCCTGTAAGGCTGCCGCCGTCATTCCGCATGTTTGCAAGCCGAACAACAGCATCGCGGCTCGCAGCGGTAATTTTACGAAGGAAATGTTCCGCTACGATACAGTGGCCGACGTCTATATTTGCCCCGGGAACCAACGTCTCGAACCGCGATACATTGACCGAACGCGGGGGCCGACCAAGATCGAATACTGCAATCGCGCCGCCTGCCGGACCTGCGATTTTCGTTCCCGCTGCACCAAAGGCTCATATCGCAAGATCACCCGGGCCGAGGATGAAGCCTTACTGGAGCAGATGGCGGAGCGATTGCGCGCACGGCCAGAGCTACTGGATATACGGCGTGAAACCGTCGAACACCCATTCGGCTCGATCAAGCAATGGATGGGACAGGGCGCATTCCTGATGAGGCGTCTTGAAAACGTGCGAGGCGAGTTCAGCCTGACAGCGCTGGCATTCAACATTCGTCGGGCAATCACCTTGGTCGGCGTTCCTGGCCTGATTGCAGCAGCGGCCGACTAATATTCGGCGCTATTGTGCCCGGAATATCCCAAAAACGTCTATAAGCCGCCAAGATCGCGAGACTTTTGAAACTGCGTGTGAATTGCTTCGCAAAAGCGCACAAGACGACCAGCAGAACGAACGGGCCGACTGTCCGAAACGCCCCAGATGTTTTCACACGGTCTGGATCCCCTTACGGACAGTTCGGGAAGCACGAGAGTTGCATGGCCTCCGATGTTGCATGGCATGATAAATTCATCGCTGACTGGCACCCGCCGTGCGGAAAGCCGCGTATGTCAGAATGCTCTTCTAAGCGCTTCGCACTGTTAGGTGCGCTTGAGTCCGAACGCCAGGCATGCGGTGGTCGGATCTCGCGCACGAGCGGAGCGTTGCCTACAGTTTTGCGGGTCAGTTTTGAGAGCGCAAAAATAATAGTGGGTGCAATCAACATTGGCGATCAGCCCGGCAGCATGCCTGCAAACAGCCCCATGGCCAGGGTCACAATCGCTGCAAGAGCCAGAACGGCGATAAGCGCCGGATGGGCAGGTTTTAGAAGCTGAGCGCCTTCTTCTGGCGGGGCCTGATACATCGGCATAACGATCCGCAGATAGACGCCAAGGGCCAGAACAGAGTTGAGGATGCCGATGATGGCAAGCCACAGGTATCCAGCGTCGATCGCTGCGCCGAACAGGAAAACCTTGCCGACGAACCCGAACAGCGGGGGGATGCCGGTCAGCGACAGGACGAACACCACCATCGCCACCCCCGCCACCGGCCGCCGCCGTCCTAATCCCTTGATTTGCTCAAGGGTCCGCCCGGCCAGCAAAATGACGGCAAACACGCCAATGTTCATCGCCACATAGGCCGCCCCCATCACGATCAGCGCGGGTATCGCGAGTGGACTGACGCCGAGTGCCACGATGCCCAATAGGAAATACCCTGACTGGGCGATCGAGGAATAGGCGATCAGCCGCACCAGGTTTGTCTGCACCAGCGCGGTCAGATAGCCATAGGTCATTGTCACGGCCGAGATCAAAGCGATCACCAGCGGCCAGCCGCTGCCCGTGGGCAGATCGCGGAGCACCTGCGCCAGTGCGAAGATCGCGGCGACTTTGGTGATGACCGACAGATACGCGGCCACGGCGACAGGCGCGCCGTCATAGGCATCCGGCGCCCAGAAATGGAACGGCACCAGTGACGCCTTGTAGCCGAGGCCGACGATCACCGCGACAAGACCTGCGATAGCAATCAGGGATTTGCCTTCGAGTGTTCCGAGGTCCGAGAACAGCGTCGATCCCGCGCCGCCGAACCAGAAGGTCAGCCCGTAGATCATCACCGCCCCGGTGACCGCGCCGAAGACCAGATATTTCATCCCCGCCTCGGTCGCGGCGTCGTCGCGCGGGTAGGCGACCAGCGCAAAGGAGCCCAGACCCGTCAGCACCACGCCAATCACCAGCAGCATCATGTCGCCAGTGCCCGTCAGCATCAGCGCCCCCAGCGTCACGAGGCAAAGAAGCGTATAAACGCTGCCCTCGCGCGCCTGCCCGGAAATCTCGGACCGCGCCATCAGCAGCACCAGCGCTGTGCCGGGCAGCAGGATCAGCTTGGCCCAGACGCTCAGCAGATCAATCCGGTAGGTGCCCCCGAACACGGTCGTATCGGAGCCCAGCAGCGGCAGCGTGGCCAGCACCGCCGCCGCCAGTCCGGCGAGCCCGATCCAAAGTGCGACCCGCGCCAGCCGCGCCATTTCCGCAATCAGCATGGCGAATGCCGCCAGCGACAGCAGGATTTCCGGAATCAGGAAGGACAGATCGCGGGCCATCAGAAAGACAGGCTCGTCATGGTGGTGTGGATCATGTTCAACAGCAACGAGGGCGCGATACCGATCAGGACCGTCAGGATCAGCAGCGGCACGATCACCAGCATCTCGCGCCGGTCCAGATCGGGCAGCTTCGCCCATTTCTCGTTCGCAGGCCCGAGAAACGCCGCCGCGATGGCGCGCAGATACAGGCCAGCCGTCACGACGATGGCCAAGATCGCCACTGCCGCCCAGGGTTGCACGTTGAGGGTGGCGAGGAAGATCTGAAATTCCGCCGGGAAATGCGCCAGTCCCGGCAGCCCGAGTGACGCGAATGCCGACAGGATAAAGGCCCAGCCAAGCCGGGGGATCTGCCCCAGCAGCCCGCCGAACCCTGCCATGTCCCGCTCATGCGCGCGGTCCTGCAGCATGCCGACCAGAAAGAACAACGCGCTTGTCACCAACCCGTGGCTGACCATCTGCAATGTCGCGCCGTCCAGCGCCACCGCCCGGATCGCAGGGTCGCTGGCCAGTGCCGCCACCGCCACGCCCATCACCACGTAGCCCATGTGGTTGACGGAGGTATAGGCGATCATCTTCTTCAGATCGCTCTGTGCCAGAGCTGCAAACGCGCCGTAGATCGCGCTGAACACCCCGAAGGCCAGGATCACGATGCCTGCCCGCGTGAAGGCCTCGGGCGTCATCTGCAATGCAAACCGGATCAGGCCATAGGTGCCGAATTTCAGCATCACACCGGCCAGGATCACGCTGCCCGCCGTCGGCGCCTGCACATGGGCTGCCGGCAGCCATGTATGCACCGGAAAGACCGGCGTCTTGACAGCGAAGGTGAACAGCATCGCGATCAGCGCCAGCATCGCGACCAGCCCCGTCAGCGGCGGCGCGTCGATCCAGACCCGCATATCGAAGGTGCCGGAGCTGAGGTAAAGTCCGAGGATCGCAAGCAAAAGCGGCAACGAACCGAGCAGCGTATAGAGAAAGAACATCAGCGCCGCGCGCTGCCGGTCCTCATAGCCCCAGCCGGCGATCATGAAATACATACCGACCAGAGAGACTTCGAAGAACACGTAGAAGAGCAGTCCGTCCAGCGCCATGAAGGTGCCGAGTGCGGCGGTCTCCAACATCAGCATCAGCACCACATAGCTTGCCGCCCGCTCGCTGATCCGTGCGGAATAGAGTGCCGACAGCAGGAACAGCAGAGACGTCAGCACCACCAGCGGCAGGCTCAGCCCGTCCAGCCCCAGCCGGTAGGCCGCACCGATGGAGGGGATCCAGGCGATCTGCTCGACCTGCGCGAAACCGCCGGGAACGATACCGCGCGCCCAGATCGCCAGCGTGATCAGAAAGACGAGGCCGGTGACGGTGACGGACAGGCCATGCGCCACCCGCGCCGAACGGTCCGGCAGGACCATGAGGATGAGTCCGCCAACAATCGGCAGGAAGGTCGCGATACTCAGAAGCGGCAGCATTGCGGCGTTCTCCTCAAACCAGATAGGGGGCCGCGAAAAGCGCGACGATGATGACGGCGATACCGATCGTGGTGATCGCCAGTTCGCGGTGGATAAAGCCGCTTTGCAGGCGGCGGGCCTGCGACCCCAGTGCAATGGTGCGCCGCACCAGCCCGAAAATTGCAGCGTCGATGCCGTCGCTGTCGGCGCGGTCCGCGGACTGCCCCAGCGACAGCGTTGCGCGCCCCACCGACAATGCGGCGTTATAAAGCCATTGTTCCAAACGCTCGCAACCGGCGGCGATGGCCAGCGCCGGACGCACCATCAGCGCATCCATGCCACCCGCCACGACAAAGCCGCGCTCTGCCCAGGGCAACAGCCTGCGCAGCAGCCCCGCCACAGGCACCAGCCAGCCAAGCGCCAGCCCGCTCAGTGCGGCGCCAAGCCCGAGGGCAGGCACCAGCAGACCGGCTTCGGCCATCTCCGCCCCCAGCAACCGCTCCAGCGGTCCGAAGGCCGCGCCCAGCACCACAGCCAGCGCGACCAGTGCTGCCATGCCCGCCGCCATCAACGGGATCGTGCCGGATTTTGTCCCGGGATCGCCTTGCCACAGAACACGCAGGGCGCGACCCATATAGGCTCCGGTCAGGACCGTGCCCACCAGCGCCAGTGGCAGCAACCATATCGCCGAGGGAGAGGCGAGCGACGCCGCGATGATGGCATCCTTGGAAAAGAATCCGGCCAGCGGCGGAATGCCCGCGAGGGCCAGCGCGGCCAGCGCGAAGCCCGCGAAGATGCCGGGTCGGGCGCGGCCCGCGCCTGCGACCGCGTCCATTGCGGTGCCGTCGCGGTCATGCTGGAACACGCCCGCGCCCAGAAACAGCGAACTCTTGATCGCGGCATGGGCGATCAGATGCAACAGCGCCGCCACGGGCGCGCCGGCCCCGACCGCGACCAGCATCAGGCCGTACTGGCTGGAGGTCGAGGCGGCCAGCAGGCGTTTGAGGTCGCGCTCGGCCAGCGCGATCAGCCCGGTCACGACCGCCGTCACCCCGCCGACGATACCGATGACCAACAGCGCCCCACCGGGCAGCATCGGCGCCACCCGGATCAGAAGGATCGCCCCCGCCGCCACCAGCGTCGCCGAATGCAGCAGCGCCGACACCGGCGTCGGCCCCGCCATGGCGCGTTGCAGCCAGTCCTGCAACGGCACCTGCGCCGACTTGCCCATCGCGGCGACCAGCAACAACAGTCCGGCGATCAGCGCCGGCGTGCCGGAGGTGGCGAGCGTCCTGGAAATCTCTGACGTGCCCGCCACACCGATCAGCAGGAAGGCCCCCAGATAGAGCCCCAGATCGGCGCTGCGGGTATAAAGGAAAGCACGGGTCGCCGCGCTGGCCACGCCTGCGCGACCGTGCCAGAACCCGATCAGCAGATAGCTGGCGAAGCCGATCATTTCCCACGCCGCCAGCAGCGTGATCCAGTCCCCGGACAGCACCAGCCCCTGCATCGCGGTCACAAACAACAGAAGTGTGCCGAAAAAGCGCTTTTTTTCAGGGTCTTTTGCCATGTAGCCCGTGGCATAGACCATCACGAAGCCCGCCACGGTCGCCACCACCACCGCAAGCACCGCCGTCAGCGGCATGGCGACCAGCCGCAGCGGCATGTCGGGCAATCCGGGCAGCACGGCCTCTACCGTGGCGCCACCGGACACCGACACCAGCAGCCCCAGCGCCCCGATCAGGCCCAGCCCGGCCCCCGCCAGCGCCAGCGCCTCGGAGGCGCGGCGAAAGGCGAGGATCGCCAGACCCGCCAGAAGCGGTGACAGCAGCGTGAGCGCCAGAAAACTCATCCCTTCAACTCGCGCGCTTCTTCCATCTCGACCGACCCGCGCGAGCGGAACCGGGCGATGGCGATGCCAAAGCCTACCGTCATCTCGACGGCCATGACCAGCATGACGATCAGCACGAACATCTGTGCGGCCGGCTCATCGGGGTGCAGATAGCGCCAGAAGGCCACAAGATTGACCAGCGCCGCGGCGAGGATCAGCTCGACCCCCATGATGATCATCACGAGGTTTGTCTGACTCAGCGCACCATAAAGCCCGGTGCCGAACATCAGGGCGCCTACGGTCAGCGCTGTCATCAACTCGAAGATCATTTTCGCCGCTCCTTCGTGGGCGCAATCGCCACCATCGTGGCCGCCACCATCGCCGTCAGGATCGTCAGCCCGGCGGATTCGAAGATCAACATCGACCGGCCCAGCAATTCACGCCCCAGATCGGCGGCCTGCTGGGCGGCACCGGGGATGTTCGGCACAACCGGACCCCAGTCCGCCAGCCAGATCACCGCCAGTGCCGCGACAAGGCCGACGCCGCCTGCCCACAGCGACAGGCGTTTTTGATGGGTCATCTCCATCGCGCCCATACCGCCCGGATCCATCATGAACATCACCATGAAGACCGCCATGACGCTCATCTCGGTGGCCATCATCATGATTTGCAAAACGCCCAGAAACTCGGCCTGCATCAGCAGGAACATCAGCCCCACGGCGGTCTGTGAAAACAGCAGGGCAATCGCCGAGCGCACCATGGAATGGGTGCGAAACACCACGATGCCAAACCACACTGCCGCGCCGCCGAAGAACGCCAGAAAAATCATCTGCGCGGTCATGCCGGTCATATCGTCACCACCAGCGCGATCACGCCGACAAGAAAGATATTGGTCAGGGCCAGCGGTACGCCCAGCTTCCAGCTCAGTTCGAGATAGCGCGCCTCGCGGACCCGCGGCATCAGCCGCCCGGCGCCGACCATCAGACCGGCGACGAGCACGATCTTCAAGCCGCTCCAGACCGGCGCGGGCAGCCACGGCCCCAGCCAGCCGCCCAGATAAAACGTCACCGTCGCGCCCGCCAGCGCCAGAATCACCAGCATCCGGGCCAGCCGCAGCACGGCAAGACGCACGCCGGTGTATTCGGCCTCGATCCCGCCGGCCAGATCGCCCGGCGCGGTGGGCAAATCCAGCGGCGGGAGCCGGGCCAGCCCCATCGCCGCGACAACGAACAACGCAAAGCCCAGTGGCTGATAGGCGATGTTCCAAAGCGCCGCCTGTGACGTGACGATATCCACGGTCGAGAGGGACTCCGCGCGCATCACGACGGCGGTGATCGGCATCACGATCAGCATCGCATAGGCAATGAACTGGCCCAGAAACCGCCAGCCGCCGATCATGCCGTAAGCGCCGTTCGGCCCCCAGCCGGCCATGATCAGCGCGACCAGCACATACGCCAGCGCCGCGTTCAGAAACAGCGCGCCCATGGCCAGATCGGTGACGATCAGCCCCGGTGCCAGAGGAATGACCGCCGCCGCCAGCACCCCCGCGACGAGTAACAGCACCGGTGCAGCCTCGAAGAACAGCCGGTCCGGCGTTCGATTCGCGCCCCAGCAGCGCCAGCGCCGAAATCGCCGGACGCGCGGGCTGCAACCGGCCATGCACCGCCCAGCCTTCCAGTACGGCGACTATATAAACACCCGTTGCAAGCGATAGCAGGATCCAGACAATCGTCATGTCGCAATCTCCCATGGGCTGATGTCGAGAGAGCCGATAGCGGTCAGCGCATCGCCCAGTTCCTGGCCCTTGGCGACCGCCTCGATCGAGGCGACATGTGCCGCCGTTGGGGTGGCGATTTCGGCGCTCGTGACTTTGCCGTCCGTCAGCGTCAGGCTCAGCCGAGCAGCGCCGCGCGGCGTTTCGACCACAGCATCGCCATTGCCCGAGGCCGTGCCGATGTCGCCGGGCACCGGCAGCGCCAGATCGTCGGCGCGGGCGATCAGGTCCAGACTCTGCGCGATCTCGTTGCAGCGTTGGGTCAGCCGCGCCATCGCGTCGCCGCCAGTACCGGTCTGAACGGCAAAACCAAGCGCCGCATAGGCCGGGTCGTCGCTGCGCGCGTCCCGAACGATGCCCGCCGCGCGCGCTGTCGGGCCGGGCAGGGTGGCATCGTCTTCCAGTCGGCCAATCCCTCCGAGCCTGCCATTCAAGAGCGGTGTGCGTCGCACCCGTTCATGAAGTGCTGTGATCGCCGGAGCAAGTGCCGCTATTTCGCCGACGCTCGCGTCGCGGATTTTCAGTTGCAGGGTGGCTGCGCGCGTTTTTAGCCAGCCGAAACCCGATTGTGCGCCGAACCCGGCCAGCCAGCCAAGATGGCTCGATATCCGCTCCCGCTCTGCGGCCGCCGCGCGGGCGCGGGCAATTTCAGAGGGCACGCCAGACCCCGCAGCCTGCTCCAAAGCCAGACAGGCCAGCAGGCGATAGGCAACCGGGCTGAGGGGCGACAGCGCCGCCAGATGATCGGCGAAGGCGGTGGGCGACATTGCGGCCCCGCGCAGGAGGTTTCCGTGCCCGCCCTCGCCTTCGGTTTGCTCATCCGCAACCGCGTCGCCGTCCAGCGTCAGGTTCAGATGAAGCCCCCCTGGCAGACCGGGAAAGAACGGCCCGAAGGGCACGTCGATCCATTCCATCTTCAACCCGTCCGGGCTGGATGGCATGGTCTCGGTCATATCGGCCATGGACATGAAATGGGCCTCGATGCCGTCGATCGTAGCACCGCCGTCCTGCGCGTCATGTCCGGCGTGCCCGGCATTCTCTCCACCCTTGCGTTTATCGTGTTCAACATGCTGGTCCTCGCTCGCGCGCGGCACCAGCGTCATGCCACATTTCGGGCAGTCTCCGGGTTCGTCCATGACGACTTCTGGGTGCATCGGGCAGGTGTATTGCGCAGCGGTTTCGGCGGCGTGATCGTGGTCTTCCACCAATGCATGTCCGGGGCTGTCGGGGGTTCCATGCTCCTTTTCGGGCATGGCATGACCGGCATGCGGCGAACCGGAGGCTTCGACCGGCACCAGCGTCATGCCGCATTTCGGACAGCTTCCGGGTTCGTCCATGACGACCTCGGGGTGCATCGGGCAGGTGTACTGCGCAGCGGTTTCGGCGGCGTGATCGTGGCCTTCCGCCAATGCATGTCCGGGGGTGTCGGGGGTTCCATGCTCCTTTTCGGGCATCGCATGACCGGCATGCGGCGAACCGGAGGTTTCGCGCGGCACCAGCGTCATGCCGCATTTCGGGCAGTCCCCGGGCTCGTCCATGACGACTTCGGGATGCATTGGGCAGGTATATTCCGTGCGTACCTGCAATGCGCGAGCTTCGAAATCGTGCACGTCGGGCCGGAACGCACCGGTTGCGATGACCCGCCGCAATTCGGCCATCGCCGCGACCAGACCGGTCTGGGTCAACGGCCCGGTTGCATCGGCGTCGGGCAGCGGTGCCAGATCGCCCGCCCCCAGCGCCAGAATGGCCCGTGGGCGCGGCATCTGCGCGTAGGCGACGCTGGCGGCGTCCGAGAGGCTGCCTGACAGCGGGCCGATGACGACGAGGACACTTGCGTGGCGGGGGGTTGCAGCCGGATGGATACCGGCACCGTCAAGGTCCAGCCCGGCGGCCCGCGCCACGTCTGGACCGGGCACGACAAAACCGTGGACATCGCGCGCCATGGCACCGGCAACGAGGCGTTGCAGCGCCGTCATGGCCCCTTGCCGCGCCCCTATCATTCCTGTCGCCTCAATGCGCCCTGGCTCCAGCCATAGAGCAGGCCGAGAAACAAAATGGCAAGGAACACCCCCATGTCCAGAAGCGCCACCAGCCCTTCCTCGCGGTACACCACCGCCCAAGGGTACATGAAGGCCATTTCCATATCGAAGGCCAAAAACAGAAGGGCATAGCCGTAGTATTTGGCGTGATACCGCACCCAGACCGGGTCGCGCGACAAGGTGCCGCCCGTAGCGGGCACATCCTTGCCCGGCTCGTCCTGCGTTCGCCCGATTGCGCGGGCAAGAGCGTAAAGGCAAAGTACGAAACCGATCGCGCCAAGGGTCAGACCGAACAATATCGCATATTGGTTTAGTTCACTCATGCCGTGTCGGTCCCCTACATATTTCGTTTATATTCCACGGAATTGCGCGGGCGCGCCAGCAGCCATTTGTCAGCAGAGACATTTTCGGCTTTGGATGACGTGGCCGCCTGGGCGGGAAGCGTTTTACAGGTAGGCCGATCTGCTTTCGCACCGGGCATTCGGTCTGCGGTAAAAATATCCTTCCAAAGGCGAAAGCCTTATCGTCGGAAATGAGCAATTTTACATCAGATTCTCAATCCGAATGAATCGCATGTCACCAGCTGCCGAACGTTCTGGAAGAAGTTTGGTCAGCCCCCTTGCGATCAAGGCATGATCAAGAAACAGCGTAGGTAGATCCTTGAATCTTGATAATGTTGCACTCAGCCGGGTGAGTGCATCACAGGCTGACAACTCCCCAAGTTCGGATGCCTCTTGCCAGGGGTCGGGACCGAGCCTTGCCAGAGCAGAAAGAACGGTCACGCCAGTTCCGTTTCTGTCCTCTCCGACGCAGGCGTGCAGGAACGGGTCGACGTTCTGTCCATGCAGATGGTGAAGTGCGATACCGACTATCCTAAATCTCCAGTTCCGGAATTCGTGCAGTGTTGACATATCCCTAACGCGTGCCGGGCGGTTCTTCCAAAGGGGCCGATAACCACCCCGGAATGGCCTGAGCTTACAGGCCTTCAGATCTTGCCGCGCTGATGCAGGTTAGCGCCACCGTCGCGCGGGCATTGTGGCAGATGACGGTGACACGGTCCTGCCGGCGACGATTTCGCAGGACGCTAACACCGATCAGTATCGGATCTCGAAACGTGCCGTAGTGATGTTTCTGTTCCCGCGAGCCGGCAGGCTCTTCAAATCGATTTGCGGTTGGTCCTGGCCCGTCATGGCGACCGCGCCCAAGTCATCTCGGCGCGCCAGTTACCTGGCAGTCATGAAAACGGCACCGGCTCGCAATTGTGCGATCCCAAGCGAAGCGGCGCATTCGCCGCTGGCAGCAAACAACCTTTAAGAGGAGCGATACCATGCCCATCTGCCACGTTGATCTAAGCGACCATTCCAGCCTGTTGGACATCTACGCGACCAAGGGCTCGCAAGAAAGCCTGCCGAAGTATCGGCTGCCGGAAAAGCGTACTGAACCGCGGGCCGCCTATGCCTTCGTGCGCGACGAATTGCTGCTGGACGGGAATGCCCGCCAGAACCTCGCCACCTTTGCACGACCTGGATGGAGGATGAGGTCAAGCAGCTGATGAAGGACGGCG
>Ga0209309_10004063_pt1 | contig 12258 bp, 11 predicted proteins | sample COGITO_mtgs_1204_2_FD_184807 | JGI IMG/M metagenome (GOLD analysis project Ga0209309, IMG submission 184807) | Pelagic marine microbial communities from North Sea - COGITO_mtgs_120412 (SPAdes) (version 2) | ecosystem: Environmental > Aquatic > Marine > Epipelagic ...
TCTGTAAAAAACGGTTTTTTCTATATCCAAGCCAAAGGCCATCCAAGTGGCAGCGGTAGAATACGTGTTGTGTTTCAGGGTTGCTGCATCCTTAATTTGGGTTAAGGAATGCATATCGGCGATAAATAAAAAAGAATCATTCGCTTCTTCTTTTGAAATTTGAATTGCAGGTAAAATTGCACCCAAAATATTGCCTAAATGCGGTGTGCCCGTGCTTTGTATGCCTGTAAGTATTCTTGCCATTTTTTTCTGTTAAATTTGGGATTCCATCCCTTGCGCCCTTTTTTGGTTTAAACGTCCGTTTGGTACTGCACCAAGCTTTCACGCGTTCAATTTCTAAAGCTTGAACTCTAAATATCGTGAGCAAAGGTAATTTTTTTAGTAGAATTGTTGAATTAAATTAAGTAGTTTTGAGCCTTATGAGGGTTTTGAAATCGCTATGTTGGGTTTTGTATCGCATTTGGTTCTACGTTTTAGTAGCGATACCAATTGTAATTCTTTTTCCGGTTTTGGTAATCTCCATTTTAAAGGAATCTTGGTATCCGTACTTTTTTAGGCTGGCACAATTATGGGCCAAGTTTATTCTCTTCGGCATGGGCTTTAACGTTAAAATAAAGAGAGACCAACGTCCCGACCCTAAAAAAAGCTATATGTTTATTGCGAACCATACTTCTATGGCCGATATTATGTTGATGTTGGTCACGGTCAAGAATCCGTTTGTGTTTGTCGGTAAGGTAGAGCTCACCAAAATCCCGTTGTTTGGCTTCTTTTATAAGCGCACGTGCATCGTGGTAGATCGTAAAGACCCTAAGAGTAGGCAAGCGGTCTTTAAACGAGCACAACGAAGATTGAGCCAAGGTCTTAGTATCTGCATCTTCCCAGAAGGAGGCGTTCCTGAAGAACATGTTTTGCTCGATGAGTTTAAGGATGGAGCCTTTAGATTGGCCATTAACCATCAAATCCCCATAGTGCCTATTGCCTTTGCCGATAATAAAAAGCGTTTTTCATTTACATTTTTAAGCGGAAGCCCCGGGCAAATGCGCGTAAGACTCTTGCCATTCGTTTCAACAGCAGGTTTTACGAGCAAAGACACGAAAGCACTCAATCAAAGGTTGCGAGACCTCATTCTCAAGCAATTGCAGCAGTTTCATTAAAATTAGAAAAGCTGCTCTTGGCACAGAGCAGCTTTTCATTTGTATTGCACTAAGGATGCAATACCATCTAACCAACTATAAAAACACTTAAAACTTGAAACTAAGTCCCGTATAAACACCAATAAAGAATGGCTTAAAGTCGCCAGACGTATTGCTAAAGGTGTTTAATTGGTATTTAAACGTAGGCTCAAGGTTTATTTTTAATTTTTTAGAAAGCTTATAATCAATCCCAATCCCAAAATTGGCACTGTAACTCAGGTCGTTTACATTGGTGGCTTCGCCCATAAGCGTTCTGTTTCCATTGTTTTCGACTGTAAAAATTTCATTATCGCTTAAAAACAGGGTGCTAAAACCCCCAATGACGTTTAGGCCCAGTTTGGTGTTCAACACGCTATATTCAATTTCTATGGGCACTTCAATAAAGCCCAGATTTTGATCTAGTGCAGCGTGTTCTTTGCTCAATAAAATATCTGGAGCCGAGGCAAAACGCACATTTTGGGCACTTAAAAACGTATTGTTGCCTTCAGTAGTGTTTAATTGAATATTGGAAATCGATTGATCTGATCTACCCAAGGTATTCGTATTGTCATAAACAATAACATTGTTGGTGCGATAACCTAAATCCACCTTATTCATCCCAGCCCTGATCTTGAGCTTTTTATTGATAGCGTAACTTCCAGAAATACCATAACTTACATTAACATCACCTTCTTTGGCATTATCTACAAATTGACCATCCAACGTAGAACCGTTTTTGCCCAGTGAATTGAAATAAACAGGGGCAACATTTGGTGAAACACTCCACCTGTTTAAAGGTTCTTCTTCCTCTTTTTCAATGTCTTCGTTAGCATTGGCCAACGCAATTGCGGTTTCAATGGCATTTCCCGCTTCAGCAGGGATACTGTCCGCTTGTGAGATAGCTGCGTTTTCCGCTTCGGAAGTATGCGAACTCGCCACTGTTGTTTTAGGGTCAACATTCAAGGCACTCGTATCGACACTGTTGCTTGTTTTGGGTTCAGAATTGGGATCCATTTTAGATCCAGCGCCTTTTTGATTTTGAACAACCGCGTTGTTTTGGCTCGCGGTTTTTATAGGGTTCGCTTCATTTTCTTGCTGAAGTTTGGAATACTGTGCCTCATCGTTTTTGGAATTTGAACCTCGACCGGTTTTGGCGATTTCAGAATTAGAAGCCTTTACTATCCCTTCATTCTTGTTGCTCTGTTTTGTTTTGGCTTCTATAGCGCCTCTGTTTTTAATATCTTCGGAAGAAGGCCTGCTGCTATTAAAAGCGTTTTTAGAAGATGCTACCCCCTTGTTAGAGGTCTTTACCTTGACTTCTGTTTGTGCAATGGCCTCTTGAGCTTTGTTTTCCGAAGAAAAATTGTTTGGATCCTGAGATGGAGTTGCAATTTGGCTGCTGTCTATTGCATTATTAGTGATAGCATGTTGTCCTTCCGAAGAAGTCTTGGTGCCTGTTTTGGTTTTGGTATCGACAATGCTATTTTCCAATTGGGGGTTTTCGGAATTATAAATACGGTTTCCAACCGTTAACAGTAAAACCAAAGCAGCAGCAACACCGCCAAGTTTCCACCAAATTGGGATGATGCGTCGTTTGCGTTTATCTTTATGGAGTTCTTGTTCAATATGGTTCCAAATGGCATCGTTGGGCATCACTTCAAAATCCTTGAACTGCTCTTTAAAGAGTTTGTCTATGTTCTTTTTTTCACTCATTATAAACTTTGCGAATTCAACTTCGCTTTGTGCTGTTCTATTTTATCTTTTAATATCAACCGGGCTCGTGCGAGGTTGGACTTTGACGTACCTGTTGATATTTTGAGTAGTTTGGCAATTTCCTTATGTGGGTAGTCGTCCATCACATAAAGGTTAAACACCAAACGGTAACGATCTGGTAATGCTTGGATGATACTCAATAAAAAATCAAGGTTAATGTTGCTGTCGTCAATAGAAACACTAACATCTTCAATTTGATCTTCATTAATTATGTCAAAAACGCCAACACTTCTATAGCGTTGTAAGGCGGTGTTAACGGTTATTCGTTTTAGCCAACCTTCAAAAGAGCCTTTCGCTTTATATTGGTCTATTTTTTTAAATATGGTAATAAAGGCGTCTTGCAAATTGTCTTCCGCTTCGGCATAATTGCGCGAATACTTCAAGCAAATCGAAAACAGTTTACTCGCATATCGCTTATATATCTGGCTCTGGGCTTGCGTATCATTGTGCTTACAATCGTCTATGAGTTGTTCTAAACTCACATGTTTTCGGTATTAATTAGTTTATAATTAGCTACTCTACCACAGGGACCTCAACAATATAATAGGTGTCGTCACCACTTTCATCGGTGCCTTGAAAAAATCGAAACACATAAGGTTCGGTACTTGTGACTTCAAAATTAAATGAGACTTCTGCCGGTTCATCTACCAAAGCTTCACAATCTTGATCGGTATATACGGTGCTTATAATGGCAACGGTACGCTGACTTCCTTCTATTTGGTAATAAAAGTTGTTAAACACGTGGCAAGTAGAAGGTCTCAAATAGGTCATTGAGATTTCGTAAACACCACCATATTCAAATTCCTCAGGAATGTTTACGCTTTCAATAGGTAAAATTTCTTGGTAAGATTTTGGGCTATCATCATCTAAGCTGCAAGAAAATAACGCTACTGAAAGTACAGTTAATAAAAAAATCTTCTTCATGTAATACTAGTATAATTGTTTTATATCACTTAATAGATGCAAGAGTTTTAAAAAGGTTGCGTCAAAAACAAAAAAAATCCCAATGAGGGATTTTTTTTGTTTAAAGGGGTGGATAATTATTTTTGAGGTTTTACCGCCTCTCTAACTTTGGCCTCCAGTTCATCCATTAATTCCGGATTGTCTTTTATCAATGCTTTTACCGCATCTCTACCCTGGCCTAATTTGGTTTCGCCATAGCTAAACCAGGAGCCACTTTTTTTGATGATTTCTTGCTCTACCGCAACATCCAAGATCTCACCTACTTTAGATATGCCTTCCCCGTACATAATGTCGAATTCGCACATTTTAAATGGTGGAGCCACTTTATTTTTAACGACTTTTACCCTAGTCTTGTTACCCAAAACATTACCATCGGTTTCCTTGATTTGTGTAGAACGTCTAATATCCAATCGTACGGAGGCGTAAAATTTAAGCGCATTACCCCCAGTTGTGGTCTCAGGATTACCAAACATGACTCCAATCTTTTCACGCAATTGGTTAATGAAGATGACCGTACATTTGGTTTTACTAATTGAGCCAGTTAATTTTCTTAAGGCTTGAGACATCAATCTCGCATGAAGTCCCATTTTCGAATCGCCCATTTCCCCTTCAATCTCACTTTTAGGAGTCAATGCTGCTACCGAGTCAATCACTACAATATCAATGGCGCCAGAGCGAATTAAATTATCGGCGATCTCCAGTGCTTGCTCCCCATTATCGGGTTGCGAAATGATGAGGTTGTCTATATCAATGCCCAAATTTTGAGCATATGTGCGGTCGAAAGCATGTTCTGCATCAATAAATGCTGCGATGCCACCTGCTTTTTGTGCTTCGGCAATAGCGTGAAGCGTTAAGGTTGTTTTACCAGAAGATTCTGGTCCATATATTTCAATAACTCGTCCGCGAGGGTAACCTCCAACTCCCAAGGCGATGTCCAAGCCTAAAGAACCTGATGAAATGGCATCCACATCAACTACAGCTTGGTCGCTCATTTTCATGACCGTACCTTTTCCGTAGGCTTTATCCAATTTGTCCAAGGTTAACTTAAGTGCTTTTAATTTAGCGTCTTTTTCACTGCTCATTTGTCTTATTTTTTCGAATTTAAATGTTAGCTAAATTACAACATTCTTTAATTTTTTTAGGTCAATGACGCAACCTTTTTAATCTTTTTGCATCTACCAAATGAGTTTGGGAAATCTTGCTATGAAAAAGAAGTCTTATTAAAGACTGGTCCCATTAAATTTAATTCTTTGTAAGAATGAAATTTTTCAGAAAAATTGTTTTTAACAACGCATTAGGTGTTTCAGTCGCTGTTCATATCAATAGCAACTGTAAAGCCGATGGAGGTTAGCTCGTAGCATATTTTAAGTCACATTTAAAATATTAATAACGAGTTAGCCCTCAAAGAACCCTTTAGATCGTCTAAAGGGTTTTTTTATATTCAAAATTCAAAGTTTGGGACGTAGCAAGACAAACTTTATTCGCATGAAGCCATAGCAAAGGCAGGACAGATATTTTTCCATACCTTTGCAACTTTATAGTTAACCTTAAAAAACGTATAGCATGCAACTGTACAATACTTTAAGCGCTAAGGAGCGAGCAGAACTCATTGAGCAAGCGGGTCAAGAACGCTTGACTATTTCTTTTTACGCTTACGCCAAAATTGACAACCCTACCGTTTTTAGAAACCAGCTTTTCTTGGCTTGGAACCCGTTAGAGGTTTTGGGCAGAATTTACGTTGCCCACGAGGGGATCAACGCCCAACTTTCAATTTCTGCTGAAAAATTTCAAGACTTAAAAGCACATATGGACAGCATTCCTTTTTTGGAAAATGTTCGTTTAAACGTTGCCATTGAACACGATAATTTTGCTTTTTTAAAGCTCAAAATTAAAGTGCGTGATAAAATAGTTGCCGATGGTTTGGATGACGATACGTTTGATGTTACCAATAAAGGCATTCATGTGGGCGCCGAAGCATTTAATACGCTTATTGAAGATCCCAATACCATCTTGGTAGATATGCGCAACCACTATGAAAGTGAAATTGGCCATTTTAAGAATGCCATCACGCCAGATGTGGATACGTTTAGGGAATCTTTGCCAATTATTGAAGACGATCTTAAAGATCATAAAGAAGATAAAAATCTGGTCATGTATTGTACCGGCGGGATTCGTTGTGAAAAAGCGAGTGCCTATTATAAGCATAAGGGTTTTAAAAATGTATTTCAGCTAGAAGGGGGCATTATTAATTATGTGCGCCAAGCCGAAGCGAATGATTTGGAGAACAAATTTATAGGGAAGAACTTTGTGTTTGATGAACGACGTTCAGAGCGTATTTCAGACGATGTCATTGCGAGTTGCCACCAATGTGGCGTTCCTGCCGATACCCATACCAATTGTGCCAATGATGCCTGCCATTTGTTGTTCATTCAGTGTGAAACCTGCCAAGCCAAAATGCAAAATTGTTGTTCTTCGGCCTGTATGGAAGTCCATAATATGCCAAAGGATGCACAAAAGGAACTGCGAAAAGGTCAAGGGAATAGCAACGACATCTTTAAAAAAGGGCGTGCAGATCACTTGGGCCCTAAAAAGGACCTCAGGAATATTTTTGAAATATTAAAAAAATAATAAAGGCTTCCGGTAAAAAGGGGGGGCCTGGGATAGATACTCCAAGAGGAGTTCCGGAATGTCTTCCGAAGTGTTAGTACTGCTTTCTAAATTTAAAAACCTGCCTGCCATTGATGAACTGTACCCATCAAAAATAGAGAGAAGTAAATTTTCATGAATTATAGATTTATGCAGTTGACTTGTTATGGTTAAAAAATAAAACGTGAGCAGGCCAACTGCATAAATCGTAATTTGTTGTTTATCAATGTCTTTGGTATTGGGTAAAATCGATAACATTAAGCCCGCGCCTATTTACGCTACTCAATAAATAATCTTATCTTTACATTTCAAATAAATTATTAATCTTCATTCAATAACAATAGGTGTTATTGAACTATATATATAAAATTTAATGAGTTGTACGAGTTGCGCTACTGGAAAGGACGGACAACCAAAAGGATGCAAAAATAACGGGACTTGCGGCACAGATAGTTGCAATAAATTAACGGTTTTTGATTGGTTGGCAAATATGTCCTTACCCCAAGGAGAAGAGCCTTTTATAGGTGTTGAGGTTCGTTTTAAAAACGGAAGGAAAGAATTTTACAAAAACACAGAAAGCCTTACTTTAAGTATAGGCGATGTTGTGGCTACACAGGCCAAATCTGGTCATGATGTAGGCATGGTTACGCTTACGGGCGAATTGGTGCGCATTCAAATGAAACGTAAGAACGTCAAGCTGGATGACGAAGAAAACGTAATGAAAATCTACCGTAAGGCCTCTCAAAGAGATATTGATATTTGGTCGGAAGCACGAGATAAGGAAGAGGCTATGAAAGTCAAGGCAAGACGATTTGCGATTGATTTGAAGCTGAAGATGAAAATTTCAGATATTGAGTATCAAGGGGATGGTAGCAAGGCCACCTTTTATTATACTGCGGAAGAACGCGTCGATTTTAGGGAGCTTATTAAGCTGTTTGCACGAGAATTTAGAACGCGCATCGAAATGAAACAAGTTGGTTTTCGCCAGGAAGCTGCGCGACTGGGAGGAATAGGTTCTTGCGGAAGGGAATTGTGCTGCTCCACTTGGTTAACAGATTTTAGATCGGTAAGCACCTCTGCAGCGCGCTACCAACAATTGTCCTTGAACCCCTTAAAGTTGGCAGGTCAATGCGGAAAGTTGAAATGTTGTTTAAATTATGAGCTCGATTCCTATTTGGATGCTTTACGAGCCTTTCCTAAAAATGACACCAAACTTTTTACCGAAAAAGGAAAAGCAGTATGTCAAAAAACCGATATTTTTAAGGGCTTACTTTGGTATGCCTATGAAGGCGAATGGATGAATTGGCACGAGCTGACTACAGACCAAGCCAACGAAATCATTGAGAAAAACAAAAAAAGAGAAAAAGTAAATAGTCTTGAAGAGTATGCGCTAGACATAGTTCAAGATACTAAAACCACTTTTGAAAACGTTGTGGGTCAAGATAGTTTAACACGTTTTGATAGTCCAAAACGCAAAAAGAAACGTAAAAAGAAAGGTGGGAGACCAAATCCCCAAAATAAGAATCCTAGACCTAATGCCAAAAAATAAGTACCTCCTCCTAAGTTTGCTTTGTGCACTTGTTTTTAGTTGTGATGATACGAGGGTGTTTGATGAGTACCAATCGCTTTCCGGTGAATGGGATAAGGACAGCGTGGTTGATTTTACGGTAGCTGCGCCAGATACCACAAATACGTATAATTTGTACGTCAACCTTCGGAATAATAACGAGTACAAATACAGCAACTTGTATTTAATAATTGAACTAAAGTATCCCAACGGAAAAACAATCAAGGACACCTTAAATTACACCATGGCAAAACCAGATGGAACCTTTCTAGGTACTGGTTTTACAGAAGTGAAGGAAAACAAATTGTGGTATAAAGGCTATGACACACCGTTTGTGTTTGAAGAATCTGGAGACTACAACATTAAGATACAACAGGCCATGCGACAAAACGGAAGCGTCAATGGCATTCAAAAACTAGAAGGCATCACCGATGTTGGCTTTAGAATAGAGCGTTCGCTAACCAATTGATTATGGCAAAAAAGACAGTCGTAAAAAAGAAGAGTACCAAAAAAGAGACTTCTAACTTCGCGAGATATATTAGGGGCTTTTGGATAATTTTCGCAGCTGGGGTAGTGGGGTTCTTCTCACTGTTCCTTTTAGCTTCTTGGGGACTTTTGGGAGAAATGCCCGATTATACCATATTGGAAAATCCAAAAACCTTTTTGGCGACCGAAATTATTTCTTCAGATAACAAAACACTTGGTAAATTCTACCTTGATGACAATAGAACTCCAGTCGATTATAGCGAACTGCCAAAAAACTTGGTGGAAGCTCTGGTCGCTACAGAAGATATTCGCTATTATGAGCATTCGGGCATCGATTTTAGAGGGACGCTCAGGGCAATCGTTAAACTTGGCGCTGGAGGCGGTGCGAGTACGATCTCACAGCAATTGGCAAAGCAACTCTTTACCAAGCAAGTGTCTTCCAATAAATTTCAACGTCTGTTTCAAAAAGTTAGGGAGTGGGTCATTGCCATTCGCTTAGAGCGACAATATACCAAGGAGGAGATTATTGCCATGTATTTCAATATTTATGATTTTGGAAATAATGGAGATGGCATTAGATCTGCAACCCGAATTTACTTCGGAAAAGAACCGATGGAATTGAATACCAAGGAAGCTGCCATGTTGGTGGGCATGTTCAAAAATTCATCGCTGTACAATCCAATTCCGTCAAGAAACCCCGAAGGGACAAAGAACCGACGCAACGTGGTCTTAAACCAAATGGAGAAGTATGACTATATTGACAAAACTACAGAAGACAGTCTAAGAGCCACAGATTTGGATCTCAAATTCTCGCCAGAATCGCATCGTGAAGGCTCTGCAACATACTTTAGAGCTTATTTGGATAAATTTATGAAAGACTGGATTCGGGAAAATCCAAAACCGAATGGTGAGAAATACAACCTCTATAACGACGGACTCAAAATCTACACCACCATTGATTCTCGCATGCAAACCCATGCGGAAGAGGCGGTAGCCCGACACATGCCAAGATTACAGGCAGAATTTTTTAACCAAAACACACCAGAGCGCAATAAAACTGCACCCTTTTTAGAGCTTAGTGCTAGCGAGATTGAGGATTTGATGAATCGAAGCATGCAACGTTCGGAACGTTGGAGAATAATGAAGCTGCAAGGAAAATCTAATAAAGAAATTAGAGACTCATTTCAAGTGCCAACACAAATGAGTGTTTTTGCTTGGGTTGATGGTAAGGCCAGTGAAATAGACACTCTCATGAAGCCTATTGACTCCATGCGTTATTATAAATCTTTTTTGCAACCGGGCATGATGAGTATGGATCCTCAAACCGGTCACGTGAAAGCTTGGGTTGGCGGGATGAATTACAGACATTTTCAATATGACCACGTCAAGCAAGGTAAGCGACAAGTAGGCTCAACATTTAAACCATTTGTGTATGCCACTGCTATAGATCAATTGCACTTATCACCTTGCGATACTTTACCAAGACAACAAATTACGATTGAAGCCAATAAATTTGGCAATCCGTTGCCATGGACTGCCAAAAACTCCGATGGTGAGTATGGTGGCTTTGTGACCCTCAAATATGCTTTAGCGCACTCTATAAATACGGTGACCGCAAGATTAATGGATAAAGTTGGTCCACAACCCGTAGCCGATATGGCAAGAAATTTGGGTGTGGAGTCTAATATCCCAGCAGTACCAGCAATTGCGTTGGGCACGCCCGATATTAGTGTTTATGAAATGGTCGCAGCATATTCCACTTTTGCGAATAAAGGGGTTTACAATAAGCCCGTCATGGTAACTCTAATCCAAGATAAAAACGGTACCGTACTCTATCAATTTGTTCCAGAAACAAGGGATGTGCTTAGTGATGAGGTGGCCTACACTACTGTTAAACTCATGGAAGGTGTTGTGGAAAGTGGCTCCGGAGCACGATTAACAAGATCATGGAATCCAGATTCTGGGATATACAAAGAAATTATGACCGGTTATCCCTACGAGCTTAAGAACCCCATTGCAGGAAAAACAGGTACCACGCAAAATCAAAGTGATGGTTGGTTTATGGGCATGGTGCCCAATTTGGTCACTGGGGTTTGGGTTGGTGCTGAAGATCGTGCAGCGCATTTTAGATCGATTACTTATGGTCAAGGCGCTTCAATGGCCTTACCAATTTGGGGCCTGTTTATGAAGTCTTGTTATGAAGATGAGGAGCTCAATGTTTCTAAAGAGGCCTTTGAAAAACCAAAAGATCTTTCTATCGTGGTTGATTGTAATAAAATGCCAACCACCGGGGATGAAGAAGTAGACCCTTCCGATGAGTTGGATGGGGTTTTAGACTTTTAAATTAGAATTTTCCATTAAAAAACAAAAGCCATTCATTTTAGAATGGTTTTTTTGTTTTGTGTACAGCTCACTATTTTTATAAATTCTGAGGGTAAGTAACAATTTTAACACTTTTCCAATTCCAATTCCCCATACTTTCTAGTGTTTCAAGTCTATTTTCATTATCAGAATTTAAGACTGTTAAAAAAGCCCCTTTTTTTTAAAGCCAATTCCGGTTTTACCGTACTCTTGATAATTGGCCTAAGCTCTGGAGCTAAAAAACTTATTAACAATGAGTTAGTTTTGAATTTAACGTAAAAAAATTTGTGAAAACGTTTTTCTATTTTTAAATTGTTGATGGTAGATTTATAGATTCTTACAAGGCTGTTTATGGCTCTACTAGAGACAACGGATTGATCCTTAAACCAACGTTGGTTTTTTATTATTATGTTTTAGCCTTGTAAATTAAGTCTTGTAGTGCCTTGTAAATTTTTCGTCTTGTAACTAAAACAAGTTATTAATCAATCTGTGTAGAACTTTAAGCATGGGATTAAATTTTTAGAAATTATGAGAAAAATATTAAGTATAAATAGTGTTGTTTGTTTATTTGCGATAATGAATCTCAATGCTTTATCCGAAGATAGGGATGCTTACACGTGTTGGGATGTTGCAGATGCAACTGAAGCAGCTTTTAATGAGGCTAATATTAAGATGAGGCATATAGCAACGCATGAAGCTATATATAATGTATGGGTAGCAGCATACGATGGATGTATGGGAAATTGAATAAATCATTTTCTTAAATTTGGATTTATTTAATCACAGCGGTCAAAAAGGTGGCTGCTGTGGTTATCTTTAATTAATTTCTATGTTATACCACAAACAAATTTTTATTTCAATTTGCTTAATTTTTACTTTTGTTTTTGTGCATGCGCAGGGTGGGTATGTGTTTTACAAAAAGCAGTTGTCTTACGAGCTGGATCAAGATATCGAGGAAAATATGAAACATGCCTTAAATCAATTAGACAAGCAAGAGTACCAATTGACTTTTAGTAAAAATAGAGGATCGTATATGAAAATAGAGTCATTAAGTATCAATAATAATCCTATGGTAGATGCAATTGTAAACTCATTTTCTGATTTTAATGGTAAGATTTTTTTCGATAATTCAAAAAAAACAGTTGTTCATCAGAAAGAATTTTCTGGCAATAATTTTTTGATTTATAAAAAAACAAAACATTGGAAATTAATTAATGAGACGATGACCATTGATGGATATTTATGTTATAAAGCCACAACCGAAAGAGTTATCCAAAACGCAGATGGTGT
>Ga0209309_10004066_pt1 | contig 12242 bp, 16 predicted proteins | sample COGITO_mtgs_1204_2_FD_184807 | JGI IMG/M metagenome (GOLD analysis project Ga0209309, IMG submission 184807) | Pelagic marine microbial communities from North Sea - COGITO_mtgs_120412 (SPAdes) (version 2) | ecosystem: Environmental > Aquatic > Marine > Epipelagic ...
TATTCTGCGGCTTCACTGCTGTGGTCCCCCGGCCCCCGCCCGTCGCCAGTTTTTCGCTCTGCGGTTTGCGACTGTTTGTCATTAAACGTATCTGTCTCTCTTTTTCGCTATGCGATTTGTGACTGTATGTCATTAAACGTATCTGTCTCTCCATCGGGTAGAGCGTTCAACCCGCTCCGACGGACCTCGCTCTTTTGCTCCCTGGGGCGGTCGAGACTAAGGTAAAAGCATAATGCCAGCTTGCGAGGCCAGCGACTGGTAACATGGGAGTGGGTTTTGGCGGGGCTACAGCTATTGATCCTCGCTGGCAGCGCCTGCATTGTGTAGCATGTCACGAGTGCGCGACAAGTCATCCCGAATTCTCATAAACTTGTCAGACGAAACTAGTTTGAGAATTGTCTCTACATGGTGTCGCGAGGGCTAGTTTGGTGGGGCTGTCGCGCTCCAAACGGCGGCATGGATGGAACAAGCCCTGTATTAATACAAATGAACACAATTCGACAACGGATCACAGCTCCGATGCCATAACGCACTTCCACGAACCCATCAAAACACAGAATACTTACACATCATACTATACATAGGGCGGCGCTTGGTCGTGCCATGTCTGAAACAGCCACTGGTATTCTCCAGCTGCTCTTTGTTCGGAGCACTTCCTTAGAACGAAAGGTGCGGGTAGAGCTTCGTCTGGAGGTAGGTGAACTCGCCGTCTTGGCGGTCCCACTCCAGTGGCGGCGTGTCCACGGGCCATCGGCTCCATCTCCGAGATCGTTGTACTACTGGCTGGTAAACCTCAGCAACGCAAGCTGCGAGGTTGTCGCGCTCGTTCACCACCATGCTGCACAGCTTGCTCGAGCGAGAAGTCGAGCGCTTCAACCCGTGTGCGGTCCGCACTTCGACGTCGCCTTTGCGAGAAACCCAGTCCAGCGAAGAAACTTCTTCGCCACTGCTAATGCTCCCCGGTACCGACACCGCAGCTTGATGGTGCACAGGGCTCGAGATTTCCAGATCGCTCACAATGCGCAGCGGCATTCGAGCGCCACTTCCCATAGCCCCTGCCGTCTCCATCACTGCGGCAGCGAGAAGAAAGTGAAAGGTTGCCCGCATCGTGCCGGCACGCGTCGACTTTGTCTGGTCACTGTGTTGTCCCAGACTGTGCCTACCAAACTTTGTTTGAGGGGAAAACGGGGCGCATCGTGCTACAAGTGGTTTTTATTGGGCCCAGAGGGCGGATTTAAACCCGAACGTACAGGCACATTGCGCCTACTGCAGTCATATGGGGTCTGTACGAGGTTTTCTCTCTTTTCAATACATCCTCTCTCGGACGAGACCAGCCATGGAGACGGCGGCTAACAACGAACCTTCAAGCCCCCCCCCCCATGATACCCGGTCAGTACGAGGTTATTCAATACACCCTCTCTCTACCTCGAGGATATTCATTCCATCTCCCTCAGCTCCACTTCAAGGCCAGGGCCATACTCGCGGATGCGTCGAGAGCGGACCTCTCAACTTTCGCCCTTGCACTTGATCACACTGCCTCGCTCCCACTCCCCGATTCCCGCATCTGTGCAGTGCAGCAGTCGCTGTAACGCAGTGAGTGAAGCAGCGAGGTCAATCGAATAGATTACATTACATACACAGAATGCACATAAGTCCGACGCGTGCTGCTCTTGAAAACTCAGCTACGGGCGCGCTGGCTGCACTGCTCATAGCAGCTTACAAAGCCGAATCCCACCCGAGCATCTTGAGGAACGGCGCCTGCTCCTCGTCCGCAAAGCACGAAACGCCATCATCTTCACTCAAGAAGGCGAGGTCGTACATGCCCCCACTAGGAAACGACGCGTCGAGGAAGTCGGCAGCGTTGCTCTCGGGCTCGCAGCATCTGGCCTCAGCTTCTGAGGCGGCGTACGACGCCGGCTGCAGCAGGCACGCCGACGGCGGAAGGTCTTCTGAGACCGTCGACGCAATGGAGAAGACACTTGACTGAGGCGATGCGGTCGAGTACGGCGACTCCGGTGCGCTCGAGAACTCCTCGGTGGAGTACATGCTGTCGCGCTGCATCTGGTCGACCATGTTCGGGACGAAAACCGGCGCCGGCGGCGGCACGGGCTCCTCGGACTCGGCCTTGACAACGAGCTCTTCCTGATGCATGTCGTGATTCGCTGCGCGGCCGCGCTTGTACGGCCACTGCATGATACCCGCGCGGCGGCAGGCCTTCTTGAAGGTCGTGGCGCAGAGGCCGAGCCTCTTGCAGGCGCACGGCAGCGGCAGGTGCGTCAGCGAGTCGAGCATCTGGCGCGAAACCCGCACGGGGCGAGCGCAGTGCTGGTCCTCGCCACCCTTGCGGCGAGGAAAGATGATGCGCGTGCGCTGCGCCTCGGGAAGCTGCTTCGCAGCAGCCTCGGCGTTGGCCAGCCAGTTCGCGCCGCTCGTCGCGGCGGCGTGAAGGGTCTCTACTGCCGTAGTCTGGCACATCTTGATCGGGTAGTAGCAGTTGAAGGGAGGGGGCGGCTAGTCGTCAAAGGCGATGCCGCAGTCTTGGGCTGCGTCGGAAGTCTCTGGGGCGTGTCGCGGATGCGATGGCGTGAGTGAAGACAATGCAGTTGAGCTCTGATCTCTGAAATGAGCTTTTGCAAAATGATCGGAGCAGGTATTTTTGGCGCGGGGTTCCCTCCTGAGTGTGTCCGGCACAATACCGAACACTACCAAAAACGTCCGGAATGTGTGATCTTGCTCCCATTCTGAGGGACGAGTTCCTGACCTGCGTGGCCTCTTCTTCTGTAAACGAGATGTCTTTAAAACACTTCTAGCATGTCAGCAATCTTCCCTGGGAGGCGCCGACTGAAAACGCACACACCCATCAGGATCTGGCTGACAAGCGACAGAATCCTAGGCTCTAGTCTCTCATCCCACTAGAGCTGCTGGCCACGTTGAAACTGGGACTTCTATGTACGCAACGGATTAGAAGCGCGAATCGAGCAGGGCGCGAGCCGGAGAGACCAGCAGACATTCATTTTGACAACAGTCAAGATTTTGACAGATTTTGACAGATTTTGACAATCTTGACAACACTGGCTGCTTTGTGTACAGCTCTGTACCTATTCCTGGCCGTAGACGCCTCTGTCCTTGATCACAAAGCACCAGGTAAAGATGGCCACGCTGGGCCCGGCCTGGGTTCCCGTTCAGCCCCCTGGCTGCCTGCAGTGCACACTGCCGGTTTGAGGCAGTATTTCATAGTGATTGAATGCATGCCCTATGCTCACCTTCGTCTCGAGACATCTTGACTCACCGCGATCGGTCGATGATCAGATGTTCGCGGATATCCGTACTCTCTCCATGCTCTTCAGCTCCAGCTGGCCGGCCACCACCGTAACCGACGACGCCACCGCCGCCGGCAACACCGGCGCCGACTGGAACTACGGCGCCTCGAACACCAACGACTTCGGCCGCAGCGCGTCCCCGACCCACCACGCCTGGCCGGGCAGCTTCGGTGTCACGGATGCGAGCGGCATCGCCCTCTGCCCGGGCACTGCCGGCACCGCGTGCTCTGGCTAAACTACTCGTTTTTCTGCTGAACTGTATGTTAAGCACTAGACCTTCGGAGCAAACGGCCAGTAAAGCTTATTCGTTGTATCATCACGTTTTCATCAAACCACTTGCTCGCTGCTTGGCGAGTCTATGGCAAACTTTTCAGCGTGCGTGACCGCTCGGCAAGTTTGTCAGTAAATGAATGTCTGCTGGTCTCTCCGGCTCGCGCTCTGCTCGATGCGCACTTCTAATCCGTTGCGTACATAGAAGTCCCAGTTTCAACGTGGCCAGCAGCTCTAGTGGGATAGGATTCTGTCGCTTGCATGGGGAGGGGTTCCTGATTATCGCGCTGTTGAATAAAGCACTGTGTATATTAGATCTCATCGAGCTGCATCTAGAGTCACGCTCTCAGACTGCGCTGTCTTCGCACGTCGTTTGAGGTTTGTGAGGTGTTCCTTCACTGCATGGTACTGCTGTGGCGAGAGCAATATCTGCATATTTGCCGTCTCCGTCACCTGCGCTCCAGCAGAGAACTGACTCAGAATTGACTCATCTGCCACAAGGTACTGCTGGCACAACAACAGTACTTGCTCAACGCGCACGGCGGGTGCGAACCCCAGGCAGCTTGTTCATGCCCATCTGACGTGCCGCCGCGAGGCGCAGAGGAAGACAGCCGCGGACGTAAGCCTGGATCTCCCGTTCGCTCGGTGCATCTGCAGGCGCGTTGGGTTCCGGGGTTCACATCACCCGTGCATCACCGGTGGCAATGGGTGGCTCCAGGCACGCCTTTCAGGCGCGGGGGCTCACCGGGGTCCTGGACCTCCTCGAACCCTCCGCGCGAGCGAGCAACTTTTTCGATCTGCTCCTGCGCTGCCGCCTTGCGCGCATCCTCGGCCTGCGCAGTAAAGGACGGGGAATAAGGATGACTGCGAGGAAGTGCGGTGCGGCTGACAGTCCGAGCTGATCCGTTGCAAGGCCATGGGGCTCGGGCCAGTCATGCACCTCTTTCTCTTTTGCTCGACGCAGCTCGCGTTGCCGTCTTCGCTCTTGCTCGATTGCTGTCCGCCTGCGCGCCTCCGCTTCTGCCGCCCGCGCGCGGTCTGCCTCCTCTGCCAGTGCCCGCTCAGCCTCCGCCTCGCGTTCGCGCACCTCCTCTGCGGCTGCTCGCTCGCGGGCGGCCGCCGCTTCTTCCAACGCCAGACGCTCGTCCTCCAGCTGCCGCAAGAAACGCATCGGGGCGTGAGCGCCCGCGTCAGAAGCACGGAGGCGAGCTCGCGCAAACGCGGGTGGCCCCGGAGCTCTACGCTCCGTCCGCGATGAGAGTTGCGCGTTGCTCCGGCGCGGGAACAGACCGCCTGCAGGCGCGCTTGCTCGATGCGACGCTCCTCATCACGCCGTCTCTTTTCCATCGCCGCCTGGAAAACGCGTGCCAGGGAGATAAGAAACTCAACCTGCGCCCGCGCAGCTGCATGGGAGGATAGGTGGAGGGCGGTCCAACGCGCGCACCTCACGCTCCACACGGCGCTGAATGTCTTCCTCAGCGCCTTCCCCAATGAACTGTACCCACAAAGAACACCCCTGCCGATGAGCATGCGGAAAGCGATCGGTGCCTTGCAGCGGGTTGCGCGCTGCACTGGCGGGCGTGCCTCGCTCAGGAGAAGAATCTTGTCGCCTGGGCGATGCAGCTGCACACCAAAGCGCGCGATGCCCTCGACAATAGGAATGTTGCCAACGGTGTCGCTGTTCTTGGTGAAGGTAACAGATGAGTCGTGCAGTTGAATGTTGATCTTGTCGCCTGTCCCATATGTGATGCCGGTCCTGCCCTCAATCTTGTTGCCCCGACACAAGTCCCCGTCTGACGAATAGTAGAACGCCGGGAACTCATCAACACACGTGCTGTAGAACCAGTCCTGGCCCAACAGCATGGGTTTGCTCGCCATGCTGCCGACAACCTCAACACCGATGAAGATGACGCCGTTGTTGGATGCTTTCTCCACAACCTGCCCAGCGCCCACCTTGTTGATATGACGCTGCAGGTGGGAAGGCCTAGAAGTTCTTTTCAGGTGGGCAAGTGCGACGTCTCGCCGCTCCTTTTGAAGATAGAACAGTGCATGTTACTATCAGCTAGCTGTCAGGCCTAGCTTCTCCGGGGCGACTCCTGACCTGAAAGTGCCAGCTGGCCTTAGATGTACAATCGACCTGCGAACTGCCTCTTGCCGACGGAACAAAGGTTCCTCCCTCTGCACCGCGCAGAGATGTGACGAGCCGGTCTTCAATGATCACACGGTCGCCGCCACCGGCTATGGACATATGCCATCCCGGCATGGACCCGAGTCAAAAAGTGGACTGATCGACTTTTCAGTCCAACGGATTCTGTGTTCATCTTGCGGCCCGGGACAGCAGGCTCCATGGGGGGATCGCGTCCAAGAACAGCGAAAAGTAGCGCTTCTGTTGGGTCATTAGGTGCTGGTATTGCCAGGGGGGATGCCGTCCAGTGGTCAAGCCAGGTCTGGGCCGCTTCCTGCCTGGCAAAACATGCGCAAGCTTTGCGCGCCTCTTGTGATCGGACATGTCGCTGCGTGTGGAGAGGAGCTGCAGAGTTTTCCCAGGCGATTCTAGAAGCCTTGTCCGCTTCTGAGCTTAAGATCATGGTTTCCGTGCACACTGACCACTGACCGCTGTGGGAATTGTGCCACGGTGTTGCACCCCGTAGCACAGCAAAGCGGCACGTCGCCCGACGCAATTGCGCGGCGTTCAGAGCTGACAGTCATGCTTCTCCAACGCAGAGTAATTTGCGCGGGTTTTTGGAGCATCTCACCGCACGGGTCCTGGAGCATGAGCCAGATGACCCCCTCCTCTTCGCCGTGGAGGAGCGACCCGGCTCCCGAGTCCAAAGTCTCAACTCCTGCGCATGGCGGCGCGCCCCGCACGCATCCTGGGAGACTCAACGTGCAGAACTATGCTCAAATCTCACAGCTTGTCCCACGAGTGCAGCACTTTGAGCAGCTGCGGGCAGAGGGGCGTCCACGATCCGCTGTGCGCCCGCAGTCCGCGAGCTGGAAAAGCCCCGAGGAGGCGTATGCCACCGCGCAGCGCCAGCGAGATGAGTGGAAGGTAAGAAGCCCGTGCCATATTGTAATGGTGTGCTTCCTGTAGCCACGTGGGAAAGCGTGGCCACGCGGTGTGAGTGGTGGCGGTAAACGAGTGCAGGCCATGTACGAGGAGCAAGCGGCAATCGCAGCGAACTTGCAGGATGAGATCGATGAGATCGTGCGGAAGCGGATCGCGGACAAGGAAGAGAAAGCTGCTGCTGCTGCTGCTGCTGCCGCCGCCGCCGCCGCCGCCGCCGCCGCCGCCGCCGCCGCCGCCGCAGAAGACGAGGGCGGTATGAGTGGGAAAAAGTCGCCGCCAGCTGGAGAGGCGGACACGTAGCATTCAGCACAGCGCAGGGGGGGGGGAAGCGGTTTCACGTAGGGCACTTCGTGCCGCTGAGAAAGCGTCATGATGTCTGGGTTGGGAAGAGTATTCATCCAAATATCAAAAGACCGTGTGTACGGCCGAGCAGAGCAGCAGCGAGATAGCGAGATAGCGAGATGGCCATACTTGTCAACTTTTGGTTAAAACTTTGACATTATCAAAAAAGTGGACACTACGTACATCGAAGAGCCATACCCGATGGAGGCGCCACTCATCGGAGGAAGGGCACCGCGCCGAGCGGTCGCCTTCACTGTGGCAGCAGTGGCTGCTTTGGCTGCGACTGTCCTTATTGCGCTGGCTGTGGTAGCGCAAGGCACTGGCGTGTTTTCGCTCATGCAAAAGGGGGTAGTGACCTACTACATGCCCTCGTCGACTAAGCGGGCCAACCAGTTGGCCGCGAAGGCCGCGAAGGCCGCGGCGAAGCCGCCGGTGGTTTACTACTACATGCCAAAGACTTCGATGGCGCAGACTGCGCATCAGAAGCATAGGATTCACATGCTGGCTGGAAACGACACTGCGGCGACTGAGCCAGCGTTTGTGTGCACTGTGGACAACCTCAAGACCCTCTCCGCCGAGGTGCAAACCTCGTGGGACGCTTGCGAGGCCAAGGCGGGCTACAAGCAGCCGAACGCGGATGCGAAGCGGCGACGCCTGCTTGAGTGGGTGTGGGAGCCCGAGGAGAGCACCAAGCACACTGCTGCTCTCCGCATGACTCCGAAAGTGAAGTACGCGCAGCACAGACTTGTTGTGGCCAATACCGGTGCTATGCTTGCGGGCAACGACACTGCCGCAGCGGCAGGCGGTAATGCCAGCGCGCCAGCGCCGGAGCCGGAGGACGAATTCACACCGTGCAAGGTTCGTCCTCATCCGGCAAAAATTTGCATCACGGCGGCCGCTGGGCTTGTTCCGTGCCTGACTTGCGCCGAGTCACCCTTTCCGTCGTTATCCCTGCGCAGAAAGAGGCGACGGAAGATGCTTGCAAGAAAATTGCACAGTGTGAGGACCCCGTGTGTGAATCGTACTACAAGGAACCTGAGATCGAGGTTGATCCCGGACCTGATCCAGCCTCGAACTATTTCCATAACCTAGGGCAAGTAGGTGCTGCTGTTGCCACGAGCGCGGTGTGTGCTCCGTTCTTGTGTCTTGTCTTGACTCGATGCACCCGCACAGGCGCTGTGCGGGATGTGCGTGATGGGTGCAGACGCGGGCTTCCTGGCAATTCTGGGCTGCTTTGCGGACGACGGGATGGTCGAGGTGGCAAACAAGGGGCCTGTCCCGGTTGGTGAGCTGCAGGTCGGCGACATGGTGCAGTCGGCGGAGGGTTTCTCGCGTGTATACTACACGCATTCGCACAAGGAGGAGTCTCAGACGCTGCGCATCACTGCCGGTCAGCGCACGATGGAGCTGACGACTGTGCACGTTGTGCCGGTTTACACAGAGGAGTGCGGTGCGTACTACTGCCCAGCTGCCAAGACCATTCAGGCTCGAGTAGTCAAGGTCGGCGACGTGATGTACACGTCGGAGGGTGCAGCGACTGTTTCGGCGGTCGAAAAGCGGGCCTCCAAGGTGACGTATGTGCTGACCGAGGCCGAGACGGTTGTCGTGGATGGCATGGTCGCCACAGTCTTTTCTACCGGGGCTGGAATGCTGGAGACGCTCCCCTTCCGGGCAATTGACGCAGTCGCGCGCGGAGCTCTGCAGTGGGGGCCCATCGGCGCGTCGCTGCGGACTGTCCTGGAGTCGCCCCTCCTGCACGACGTGGAGAGCCTCGTCAACGACCTCCCGCGCGCCAAGCTTCCGCTCAACACCATGCGCGCTGCTGCGTTGCCCCAGGCCTCTTTCTGAGGGCCGGGGTGCGGGGAACTGCGCGAGGCGTGTGGGGGTGTGGGGATATTTAGGAAATAAATGATCCTGTGGGTTTGAATCGTCATTGAGGCGGTCTTCTTGTCACACATGGCAAAATTTACTGATCGGTGGCATCGAACGGGCACTGTCCGAATTTTTCGGGCACGCGTCGCCCACGGCATTCTCACTGACCTCGTGTTCGGTCCCCCTTTGGTACTGTGGCAGCACTCACGATGTGAGATGCGAGAGAAGCAGAGCGAATGCCGCCAGCGCCGCCAGCGCCGCCAGCGCGAAGAGAGTCTGCGGCCGCGGCGCGTGCGCCTAAGTCTGGCGCTCTGCACATGCTGCGCGCAAAGATGCAACCCTGCGCACGGGCGGGGAGCGCGCCATCCTATTGCTGCGTGCTGCTGCATTCGGCGCCGCGCCGACACTCCAGCTGCGCGCCGCCCAGACGATTCAAAGGACGCGCGCAGAAGGGGCGCAGAGGGGTTCGCTTGTTTAAGCCCTTTCTTAGGCCTTAGAGGTGGCGTGGGCACGCACTGATCTCCACCAGGGTAGTAGTCGGGAACCGCTAGGTCCGTTTCCAGGCGAAGAATGTCAGCATGTACAACCTGAGCATGCATCGAGTTCCTTGACAAGCCGCGAGAACACCAACAGGGATGGTGCGCGCTGAAGGATTCGGGGGCTAAGGAGCAGCGCGAGAGGCGCACAAGCTCGCCACACCAGGGCGGGCGAAGCCACCAGATTGCCTCGAGTCCAACCGAGCGCAACGCCGGCACCGCCCTGCCCGACACGAGCACGCAATGCGTCACATTGCAGCGCCACAAGGGTTGGCGCAGAAGCAGTGGCGAGCGAGAGATCCTACCCTGAAAGCACGCAGCCGTACAGAGATGGCCCCAAAGCACGCAACATCACAGAGGGAAAATATGGCGGATTTGGAACTCACCAGCGTCTCGCCATCGCGCAGCTCTTTGCCAGGCGCGCGTGCATCAGCGCCCCCTGGGCGATGACGCACAAAACAGGCCGCAGCGTCAACAGAAAAGGTCGCATATGCGGCAATACGCTCGAAAATTTTATGCGGTACAGATTGAGTCATGGTGAGGAGCCGACCGGTGCCCGAGGAAACTGCCGGAGCGAGCGCAGTGTTCTCCGGAACTCGCCGTAGTGTCCGCGCAGATAGTGAGGGAAGGAAGAGGTGCTGGTGCGCCCTGTCGGGGGAACCGTGTACGGTGAACAAGCAGGAGGCGCTGCGTGATGTGCTGGGGCACGGAAGGGTTGCACGTGGGGATGCCGTAGTCCCGTGAAATCCACTCCTTGCTGCCAGGGCAGGATTTCGTCAAGATCGGCAGATTTGCACGGAGGAGCGGAGGACTGCTCACATTTTTCGTATTTCAGTCTCTTGCGATACGCCCTCAAGAACGACGCTCGCCCGCTGTCCATCACGCATAGCGTGCGCCATCTGTACTGTCACAATCGAGACCTGGCGCGTGACGAAGCTCAGAAGAGCATCATCAGCCAGTGCCGAGTAAGCTCTGCACGGTATCAGCCGGACAGGCCACACACCTTCTCTCCCATGGCCTGCCTCCTTGGCCGCAGTCTGATCTCCGGCATCGCCAGACGACCCGCTGCCTCACTTTTTCCACCTGAAACGCCCAGCTCTGCAGCAACGTCCGAGGCATGCACCTCATCCAGGCTCCCTTCGACATGGGTGCCCGACGCGCCGACAGTCTCTGTCTCCGAATCTGACACCATTGCGTGGGATGAGCCGTGTTCCGAATGCTGATCAGAGACAGTCTTCTTCTTAATGTGCTGGCATGCAGAATCGCTTCGATGGAGGTTAGCTGCCACCACGGACCCACTGCAGCTGATATTCCACAAACTCTGAATCGGGTTTTACCGACCAGACGAGGGCTGTCTCCTCGGCTGACATGGATGCAGAGGCTGGAGGTTCTAATTATGAGGGTAAGGAGCTCGGTGGATTCTATCCATGGGCGCTCGAGGTACGTGTTGCCGTGACTTCGAGCGTCTGACCCTTTTGCAGGTCGAGAAAGTCTGGGCTGCGCTCACTCCCTAAATTGCTCCTTGGCAGGCGATCCAGAACCTAGCCTTCGTGAGGGCAATTGAAGCGGCGTGTGTGGTCCTCCTTCCCGCCCCGTGCCTATGCGTGTGGCCAAGCAAGTGTACGGTTTGTTGCCGGTCGTGATGCTCTGCCCGCACGGTGGCGAGAGCAGTGGCGGAGACTTACACATGTTCCGACCGCAGTGTTCAGAGCCAACTAAGTCGATGGTGGAAGAAGAGCCGCGGGTCTCGAAGTTGAATATTCCACCTCCTGGTGAAGGAAGACGCGGTGTTCTCCCGAAATTCGCAAGCATAAAGCACTCCCGCTCTCAGCAATACTCGCTGCCGGCGCGGCTCGATCCCGAGCAGGCATTCTACGAACAACGCGCCTCGGAGGCGAGAGCACTCAAGGAACGGCAAATGGCGTCCGACCAGGCGCTCCTCGAAAAGACGCTGAGTATGCGAAAGGGAGGGGGGCGGGGGGCTGCGCTAGAGCAGCAGGAGACTGCTGCGGGTCGCCGCCGTGGCCGGCGCCGCGACGAGGCTGCCATCGACCCGTCTGATGCCGAGGCGGAGTTGCGTGCGACGCACCTCGTGCGAGTCTTTCCGAGCGCAGCCCAGAAATGGGAGGGCCTTCGCTCTGAGGCGCGCCCCGCGCCCCTCATCGCCCATCCCGACACCGCACTGCGCTGAGCGCGCAGCTCGCGGGCGCAGGTGCTGGGGTCCGGCGCAGAGCTGGCGAAGCAGCAGCGCGAGCTCGAGCAGTTCAAGGGCGCGCTCGTTTCTGCGCGCAGCTCGGAGGGGGCGCAGTCGATGGTTGCCCAGGTCCGGCTGCAGAACCTGGACGAGCGCGAGCAGGGCCTCAGCGTCCAGATGCGCGCGCACCCCTATGCCTGCAAGTGCTCCGTCTGCACGGTGCGCCGCCGCCCGCCCGCCACGCGCCCACTTGTACCGTCCGCTCGCGCGGGGTGGTTGCCCGCAGGCAGGGTGGGGGGTGGTCCTCTCACGCGGGCGGGGCGAGGCAGAAGCGCGCGGACGAGGCGCGGCTGCGCGAGGCGAAGGAGACGCTGGAGCAGCAGCGCTACCTCAACTCGCTCACAGCGTGCGTCCCCGCGCCCTGCTCGCCCCGCCGCCGGCCCCGCCGGCCCCGCGGCGCGTGGCGCGTGACGCGCGCGGAGGGGGGGGCGCAGGGGGATGTTTGCGGAGCAGACGGCGGTGGAGCTGCGGGCGGAGCGGGGAGAGGCGGTACAGCACCCCAACGTGGTGCCGGTTGGGGAGGACCGCGCCATCCTGCGGCCGCAGCAGCGCATGCCCTTCAAGTGCCGGTGAGGGTC
>Ga0209309_10004070_pt1 | contig 12240 bp, 13 predicted proteins | sample COGITO_mtgs_1204_2_FD_184807 | JGI IMG/M metagenome (GOLD analysis project Ga0209309, IMG submission 184807) | Pelagic marine microbial communities from North Sea - COGITO_mtgs_120412 (SPAdes) (version 2) | ecosystem: Environmental > Aquatic > Marine > Epipelagic ...
TGGTTCAGGCGGTCTGCGAGGGCTTCTGGCGTGTCGCGCTCCGGGTCAATGGTGATGAAGCCAAAGCGAACGCGCTCGACGTTCTCTCCGAGTTGGGCGTCGGTTCCGGTAAATGTGGCGAGCACAGATGGGCACATGGTGCTGCAGGTGGCATAGCCAAAGGCGAGCATGGTGGCTTTGCCTGGGGCCGCAATCGGGAAAGGATTGCCCGCATGATCGGTGAAGGATTGCGCAGGGAGCGGGTCCGGCGGGTCGATCGCGGTGCCCTTGAAGGTAGCCTGGCGAGGCGGCGTACAGCTGGCGAGGGCGAAGATCGCAGCCACGGCGAGGAGGCTGTTCAGCGCATTAGCTGTCATCGTTCTCTTGCCGTTGAATGTGGGCACGAAGCAGGCGCGATTCGGCCTGCGCCTTATAAATCTCCCGGCGCAAAGAGCCCATCTGCAGGGCGATGAAGCCAAAGGACAGGATCTGGATGCCGGAAACTGTTAGCAGCACGATGAGCGTCATCAACGGGCGGCCAGCTTCGAGCGTCGCGAAGAACTTGAGATAGGTGGCGTAGGCACCGCCCAGCATGCCCGCGAGTAGCAGCCCAAAACCGAGGGTGCCAAAGACGAGAATGGGGCGCTCGGTGAAGGAGTAGAGTAGGTGCGAGATGGCGGTGCCCTTGAAGCGAAACTTGGATTTGCCCATCTTACGGGCGCGCAGGGTGCTGGGCACTTCCTTGAGGCGAAAGCCAGCACCGAGTGCGCGGGAGAGGATCTCGAGGTGCAGTTCCTTGCCGTCGGATTCAAGGCACATGGCGTCCAAGACTTCGCGGCGATAGGCGCGGAAGACACAGGTGAAGGTGTGGATTTCACTGTTGACCGTAGCTTGGAGCACGCGGTTGCCAAGCTTGCTGATGAATAGGCGGAACGGGTCCACGCCCTCTGTATTTCCACCGGGCATGTAGGGCGAGCCAAGGACGAAATCTACTTGGGGGTCTTCGTAGAGGGCGTCAAGCAGGTCCAGGATATACTCAGCCCGATAGCTAAGATCGGCGTCGGTCGAGACGACAAACTTACCGCTGGCAGCTGCGAATCCCGTGCGCAGCGCGCGTCCGCGGCCCACATTGTTGGGATAGCCAGCCGGTGTAATGCGTGAGTCCTCTTTGGCGATCTGCTGCAACACTTCCCAAGTGTCATCGGTGCTGCCATCGTTGACAACGACTAGCTCCCAGCGCTCGCTACGGTCTTTGAAGGCTTCCTCGATCTTCTCGATCGTGTTGCGAATGTTCTCGGATTCGTTGTAGGCTGGGACAATGATGCTGACATCGATCATGATCGGAATTACTCCGCGGGAGCTGCGGGCTTGTCGGGCACGGGGGCAGTGTCTTGAGCTGCAGGAGCCGGTGGATTGGCTGTAGTGGCAACGGACACAAGCTCAATCTCCCAGATCTGCACGTGCTCGGGGTGAAGGCCTTGGGGCTTGGGCTCGCCAGCCAGCTCATACGGCAACAGGACGCGGCAGTGGCCGCCGGGCTTCATGGCACTCAAGACGGCTTCTGTCCAAGGCGCGACCTTTCCCGCGCCGAGCGGAACGGCAAGGAGGGCTTTATCGCCGAGCTTCTTCTCCCGCTCGTGTGAGTTGTCGATGACGACTTCGCCGATCTGGATCTTGTAGTGAATCTTGGCGGTCTGGCCGGAAGTCGGTGCGGAACCCTTACCTTCCTGAAGAGTTTCGACGAAATGGCCACCCGGCTGCTTGACGGCGTTTGGCCACTGGCTGGTGATCTTGACTTGGACCCGCCCCTTGCGCGCCTTGATAAAGGCAGCCTTGGCTTGTTGGAAGGTGGATTCAGTGGGGCGAAAGGCCTCTGCCTCAGCGCCCTTGCGGAAGATGACGACGCGTTCGAGCTGGTCGCCAAGCTGGATAGTCGGCAGGATTTCCAGCCCGCGAATGACTTTGCCAAAGGCGGCGTTTGAGCGATTCAGTCCAGGTTGAGCCTGGAGCATGATCATGAATTGGCTGCTGTTGGTGTCTGCCTCCATGGCGTTTGCCATGCTGAGTACGCCGGGGGCATCATGCTGGAGGTCGGGATGCAACTCATCGGGAAAATGGTCGCCGGTCGAGCCGGTACCAGTTCCGAGCGGATCTCCTGTCTGGACGACAAAGCCGGGCTTTACCTGGTGGAAAATCAGGCCGTCGTAGAAGGGAACCCCGGGGGGGACGATTTGTAGTTCCCGCGTGCCTTCGGCCAAGGCTACGAAATGGGTGACGGTGAGCGGAGCGCGCTTGACGTGCAGCTGCGCCAACATGCTGCCGCGGCTGGTGATGAGCTCAGCGAAGACGCCATCTTCTGGCAGGTCTGCCTGGGTGAAAATGGGCTCCGGGGGCTTGCCGCAGCCAACGGTGAAAAAGAGAACGATCGCACAGAAGACGCTGTAATGTATAGCTCGCATGGGGGCCCTGAGCAGGTGACTAGATAAACGCGGAAGGTAGCTGCTGACGCGCCAAACTCAACGAAACTGAGGGTAGGCTAGTGTGGTGCATCACAAGTTCGTCGGAAAAGTGCGAGGGCCCTTCGGCGCTCCACCGCACTGGCGACACCTCGCCGATGACCCAGCATCGACTCGTATCACCAGCGCACCGGAGCACCCAAAATCCGTCTCGCATTGACCTGCGAATTCATGATTCACCACACTAGGGATTGGTTCGGTGAATGGGATGCGCCAAATCCTGGATGAGGCCGGTGAGTTCAGCGAGCATGGCTGGCGGGCGGCGTGATGTCAGGCGCAGGAGGCCGCCGGTCTCGGTGCGGATCTGATGGCCGTCCATGGTGCGGATGCGGACGACGAACTTACGCACTTGGATGTTTGCGAACTTCGCATTCCCCGTGTGAATGCGGAGTTCGCGAAGCTGAAGGGCCGCCTCAGTCTCGTCAGGCATCCGGCCAAAGCGGTCGCGCAGCTCGTCGCGGAAGGCGTGCAGATGCGGGAGCAGCTTGATATTGCTTAGGCGGCGATAGGTTTCGATGCGCAGAGGCTGCTCGGCGATGTAGGTCTTGCTGATGCCAGCCTTGAGCTTGCCGGGCTTTGGACTGATCGAGAAGCTGACGAAGTCAAGATCCAGCTCGGGTTCTGCGAACTCCGCAACTTTCTGGCCGCGCATGCGGGCGACGGCGACTTTCATCAGCTGGCAATACATTTCGAAGCCGATGGCTGTGATGTGGCCGCTTTGCTCGGAGCCCAGAATGTTTCCGGAGCCTCGGATTTCGAGGTCGCGCATGGCCAGCTTGAAGCCAGCACCGAGCTGGGTGTACTTGCGGATGGCGGAGAGGCGCTCGCGCGCGGTTTCATGCAGGACGACGGTGGTGGGTAGCAATAGATAGGAATAGGCCTGGCGATGAAAGCGGCCAACGCGGCCGCGCAGCTGGTAGAGCTCGGCGAGGCCAAAGCGGTCTGCGCGGTCGATGATGATGGTGTTGGCATTGGGGATGTCTAGACCGGATTCGATGATGGTGGTCGAGACCAGAACGTCGATTTCCTGCTCGACAAACCCCTTCATGGTGGCTTCGAGCTCGCGCTCGTGCATCTGGCCGTGGCCGATGGCGAAACGGGCTTCGGGGACGAGCTTGCGGAGTTTTAGGGCCACGCTTTCGATGGTCTTGACGCGGTTATGGAGGAAGTAGACTTGGCCACCGCGTTGAATCTCGTGCATAATTGCGCGGCGAATGATGTCATCGTCGTAGCGGGCGACGCGGGTTTCGACCGGGCGTCGCTCGAGGGGGGCGGTCATGATGGTGCTCATGTCGCGCAGGCCAGCCATGGACAGGTAAAGGGTCCGGGGGATGGGGGTGGCGGTCATGGTCAGGACGTCGACATTGGCGCGCATTTGCTTGAGGCGCTCTTTGTGCTTCACGCCGAAGCGCTGCTCTTCGTCAATGATGATGAGGCCGAGGTCTTTGAAGGCCATGTCAGGCTGGACTAAACGGTGCGTACCGATGAGGATGTCCACGCGCCCGGACACGGCTGCCTCGACGATGTCGCGCTGCTCACGTTTGGTGCGGAAGCGTGAAAGGGCTTCGATCAGAATTGGAAACTGTTTGAATCTCTCTTGGAAGCTGGAGAAGTGCTGTTGAGCCAGGACAGTGGTCGGGACCAAAACGCAGACTTGCTTGCCGGCTAGGACTGCTTTGCAGGCTGCGCGCATAGCGACTTCGGTCTTGCCGTAGCCGACGTCACCGCAGATGAGTCGATCCATGGGGTGGGCGCGATCCATGTCTACGTAGACGTCGGCAACGGCGCGGAGTTGATCCATGGTGGGCTCATAGGGGAATGCTTCCTCGAAATCGCGGAGCAATGGATCGTCGGTTTCGAACGAAAAGCCGGGCGTAGCGTCGCGCGTGGCCTGAATGCGAATCAACTCAGCCGCAAAGTCGCTGACGGCATCTTCGGCTGCACTTCTCGCGTTCTTCCAGTAGGCGCCCCCGACACGACTGAGCTTGGGCTGAGTCTTGCCGTGGCCGACGTAGTGGCTGACCAGATATGCCTGATCGAGAGGCACGTAGATGATGACATCGTCGTGGAACTCGAGGACCATGACCTCCAGCTGCTCGCCCCCGAGGCTTTCGTTCTTGATCCCGGCAAAGCGGCAGACACCGTGCATGGCGTGCACTGCGATCTCGCCTTTTACGAGTTCGGCACCCGAGTGCAGGCTGTGGTCTACGTGGTAGTGCTGTTTGCGTCGTCTCACCCGCGTCGTGGCGCGGCCGAACATTTCGGCGTCGGAGAGGATTGCGATCCTCCCCTCGGGGTAAATTACGCCGGATGGAAGCCGCACGGGCACGTACTCGACCAGGTCAGCCAGCCCCTTTTCTTGGAGGCCACTGATATCAAGAAACCGCTGAAACTTGCTGACCTGGTCGGTGCAGGCAATCAGCTGGTAGTTCTGATCTAGCCAGGAATCGAGTTGCCGCTCGAGGTGCTGGCGGTGTAGGATTGCGGTGCTTTCCTCGAGCTCCGGGAGCATCGCGCCGAATTGCGCAGCGAGGCCGAAGAAGGGGAAGCGTTCGAGGCGTGAGACCTGCTCGGGGCAGCAGTCGCCGGGGGCTTGCAGATAGAGCCACTGATTGTCGGAACGGGCGATGCGTGCCCAAGTCTCATTCTGCTCCGGTGTCGCAAACTGCTTTAGGTGGCGCTCGACTTCGGCGGGCTCCATGACGACAAAGATCGCAGGACGATTGGCGAAGTAGTCAAGAAAGCAGACCTCATCGTCCTCAAGGAGGGTGCTCTCGCCGCGAGCGATCAGTTCGCACGCATCAAGCTTGTCTTTAGACCGCTGGGTCGCCGGGTCAAAGTGGCAGATGGTTTCCAGTTCATCCCCAAAATAGTCGAAGCGCATGGGGGACGTGTGGTTGGGTGAGTAGACATCCAAAATGCCGCCACGCCACGAAAATTCGCCCGGTACGCGGACTTCGGCCTCGTTATCATAGTCTAGATCCACGAGTGCTGCAGCAAGTTTCTGTGGAGGCCAGTCCGTGGTTCCCGTCTGAATCTCAATGCGCCTGTCGTGGAAAGCCCCGGGCCGCGGTGTCGCTACGATCGCGCCCATGGCTGAGGTGAAGAACAGGCCTTGGGTCTCTGTGGCAAGATGCAGAGTGCGGGCGCGCTCCGACTCGTTCTCCGGCATGAGGTGTCTGCGGGCAGTTTCGACCTCAGGGAGGATGTGAAAGTCTGCGCTGAGTTCCAATAATTCGAGGAGGGACTTGGTGTCGACCGCGAGGGCTTCGGCGTCGTTAAGAGTAGGGGCGACGACGACGAGCGTAGATGAACAACGCAGGTTTGTGGCGAGCGCCAGTGGGTAGCACGCGGGATCTGATTCACAGAGAAATCGATCCGTATTTCCGATGCCGCAGCGCTCGAGTCGCTCGGTGAATTGTGTGCGCCAATTACTCATTTGCCAAAAAATATGTTGTAGCGTGTGATAAAACCGTTAAATTAATGAATTTGACCTTCGGCCTGAGAGCACGCGACTTGTGTTATTTTAGCTTTGCTGACGGTTAAGATATTTAATGCCCTGAGCCGGAGACGTCGCGGGGCTTCTATACTAGTCCCACTAATTTTCTAGCAGGTGATGCCAGTGTCTGGTAAAACCGATACAATGAAGGCCTACATGCAGGAGATCGGTCAGATTCCTCTTGTAAGTCGTGAAGAAGAAGTAGATCTGGCCGCGCAGATTGCAGCAGGTAATGCTGAAGCGCGCCAGAAATTGATCCAGAGTAACTTGCGACTTGTCGTGAAGATTGCGCATGATTTCAAGGGTCTTGGCCTGCCGTTGGTGGACTTGATCTCTGAGGGCAATATCGGCCTGATGAAGGCGGTCGAGAAGTTTAACCCGCTGAAAGGCGCGAAGTTTAGTAGCTACGCAGCCTGGTGGATTAAGCAGTCAATGCGGCGTGCGCTCTCCAACCAGAGCCGTACTATTCGTATTCCGGTGCAGTCTGCTGGTAAGATCAACAAGATCAAAGCCACGCGAATCAAGTTGACAGAAGATCTCGGGCGTGAACCGACCGACACTGAGATTGCCAACCATCTGGATTTCAGCGAGCGGACAGTGACTGCACTGCGTCTGGCTGAGTTACGGACGTTCTCGCTGCAGGATCCGATCCAGCAGGGTGAGGATAGCGTATTTCAGGACATCATTCCTGATGCTGGTGCGTCTACCCCAGACGAGATGCTGTGTGATCTTGAGATGCTGCGCCGTCTGAAGGGCTTGATCGACAAGCTTGATGATCGCGAGAAGCTGATCCTGATTCTGCGCTTTGGCTTGGACGGAGCCCGCCCGAAGACGTTAGAAGAGGTTAGCCGGATCATCGGCCGGACCCGTGAGCGTGTTCGGCAGATCCAAAACCAGGCTCTAAAGAAACTGCGCAAGCTCATCGACGAAGAACGTGCCGCGCGGAAGGCTGAGCAGTCTGACGACGAAGACGAGGAAATGGCCTCGTCCTGAACGCGCAGTTCGTTACTTTATTCGCTTTACAATTGAATTGATCCCTGCATTGAGGAGTTTACATGTCCGAGATTCGTATCAAAAAGGGTGAGCCAATCGACAAGGCTCTCCGCCGTCTTAAAAAGAAGATGGATAAAGAAGGCACGCTGAAATCAATCCGTAATCGCCGTTATTACGAGAAGCCCAGTGAGGCGAAACGGCGGAAGATGAAGCGTCGTCGTTAATCTCGGAAGGACTTCTGAGGAGTTAGTCTCCTCAGTTTATGTGCCGGAGTGGCGGAACTGGCAGACGCGCTAGACTCAAAATCTGGTTCTCGCAAGGGAGTGTGGGTTCGAATCCCACCTCCGGTACCATTGTGCCGTTCAGCACGACAGAAAGCCCGAAACGGTTGATCGTTTCGTGGCTTTTTTGTAGTTAGGGAGTGTCCCCATGGAAAGAATGATACGCGTGAACGCGTTACTCAAGCGCGAACTGGGCGTCGTTTTCGAACGCCTGATTTGTTCTGAATTTGAGTGCCTGATCACGGTCACTGACGTGGAAACTTCTCCCGACCTGCACGAGGGGACCGTTTACGTGAGCGTGTACGGCTCCGAGCAGCAACAACAAGACGTGATGCGCTCGCTGCGCAAGCGCCGCGGCGAAATTCAGCGGCACGTGAGCAAATCTATTACGCTCAAGTATATGCCCGTGCTGAGGTTTAAGCTCGACGGGCAGGCCGCAAGGGCCGATAGCTTGATGCGAATTCTCCGGGAAATTGAGGGGGAAGATGGCTAGCGCCGAGGCTCTTTCCTTTCAGCTATGGCTTGCGGAGCGGAAGAATATCCTGCTATTGACCCATGCCCGGCCGGACGGCGACGCGATTGGGTCCTTGCTTGGCGCGTTTTACGCGCTGCGAAATGTCTGCACGGTTCACCCGTTCAGCAATGACCGATTTCCTGCGCGCTACCACGCCTATGCCCCGAAGGAATTGCAGATGGGCGGTAAGCTTGATCCGGCCGCGTACGACGGCGTTCTTTGCCTAGATTCCGCAACCGAGGAGCGTCTGTCGCTGCCGCAGGGGATGAAGCTCAGTCACTTTTCCGGCGCGCACTGCGTGCTCGACCATCACATCGATAACCCAGGGTACGCCGCGCTGTCGATTGTGGACCCGACTGCAGCTGCAGCCGCGGAGTTATTGTACCGTCTGCTCAGTGAATGCGAGGTGGAGATCTGTGCGAACGCCGCAACGGCGATGTTGCTGGGAATAGTGACCGACACTGGCGGCTTTCGCTTTGCGAATACGACTCCAACTACATTTCATACAGCGGCCGCCCTGCTTGCTGCTGGCGCGGATCATAATCGGGTGATGAACAGCGTTTTTTTTAACGATCCACCGGGCTTAATGCGGCTGCGAGCCGCAGTGGTCGAGGGGATGAAGGTCGAACTGGACGGGCGCCTGGTCTACTTTGAAGTGACCGATGAACTACTGGCGCGGTTTGACGTGGACCCTCGCAACACAGAAGACCTGATTGAAGCCGTCCGCGTTGCCGCCGGTGCTGTCATCGTCTGTCGACTGTCGAAAGTGAATGATGGTGTGCGATTTTCATTGCGGTCGAAAGATCCGTCGGTGTCTATCATCGAGATCGCGCACGCAATAGGCGGCGGCGGGCATCGGCTTTCGGCTGGCGCCCACGCCAAAGATGTGACGATGGTGCAGGCAGTTGAACTGCTGCGCACTGAAGCAAAAAAGGTATTGAATGGACAAGAAGGTTCTCACTGAGAGCGGAATTTTGCTCGTGGACAAGCCCCTGGATTGGACCAGCCATGATGTGGTCGGGTTCATACGGCGGTTTGGATTTAAGAAAGTTGGGCACTGCGGGACGCTTGATCCCAAGGCGACCGGACTGTTGGTGGTGGTCCTAGGACGTGCGACCAAGCTGTCTGAGAAGCTTACGGGCCAGCAGAAGTACTACACGGGGACCCTGGAGTTGGGCATCTCGACGGACAGCTACGACGTAGAAGGCAAGGTGATTTCAACGCGACCGTGGGAGGCTGTCAGCGAGGAGCGGATCCGTGAGGAGTTCGACACGTACAGCCAGATTACTGAGCAAATCCCCCCGATGGTCTCCGCGAAGAAGGTGAAGGGCAAGGAGCTGTACAAGTACCACCGGGAAGGCAAGGAAATCGAAAGAGAGGCGCGGCCGGTGAAGATCGACTCCTTGGATGTGCTGGAGGTCGCGAGGCCCCGTGTGAGCTTCGAATTAGTGTGCAGCAAGGGCTTCTACGTCCGGACCCTCTGCAATGATATTGGCGAGACGCTTGGCTGCGGCGGACACCTCGCCGGGTTGCGGCGGACCAGGAGTGGGCGCTTTTCGATCGATGATGCCGTCGATATCGAGACGCTGCGCACGTGGCGCAAAGAGCATATTCTGGAGCGCATGATCCCACTGGCTTCTGCGGTGAGTTACATCTGATTTTCGACTTTCGGCTGCGAGGGCGCGGTAGTAGGCGTCTCCTCGGCGATGCGTTTCCTTTCCCAGCGCCGAGCCTGGGCTGGAGTTTGTCGAGCGCTTCGCGTTGGACGATGCCTGCGCGCAGCTACTTGGCGACCTAGTTCCCGGCACGGACTGTGCCTATTACTACAGGTGTCTGCATTATCAGCCTGAACGCGCCGATAAGGCGTTCTGGGCCATGCTGAGCGAGTGGCGCAAGAACTGGAATGGCTGGAGCGGCCGCATGAAGGAACTGCGCAGGCGCCAGCATCTGCTGCCGTTTGAGTGGGAGCCGGAAGAGACTTGAACTTTCTTGATCGATTAAGATCTACAGTTGCAGTTCAATGATCGGCCCACGTCCGCGAAAGTCTCGGTGCTCGCTCGCACGCAAAACAAGAGGCTCGATCGGAATGTACCGCGCACGCAGGAATGGGCAGAGCAAAACTACTACAAGGTACGGGCTACGGCGAACTCCGGAGATCGGGTTCCACCCAACGAATTCTGGCGAGATATAGCCAACGGTGAGACGCTTCCAGCCTCGCTGCTCGGTGCCCACCGGAGCTTTACGGAGATCATGGCCGCGCTTGCGCTCGTCGACTTTCCGTTCAAAGCGAGCGAGGTCACGGAAGATCGGAAGGAGGCATGGCTGTCGCTGACGTTTGGGGGCCGGGTGACGGTCACTGACCCGACATCCTCTCGGCGTCGGCTGAATGTGCTGCTGCAGATTCCGCGTGGCGTGGTGCCGATGGGCAACGGCTTCTAAACCGATGATCGCACTGTCGAGCTGATGGCGTATCAGACGGAGACGATCGACTACGGGTTCTATTTTCCGGAGGCCGGTGATTTCGCGCAGTTTCCGGTCCACGCAGCAGCGGATAAGTTGATCGTGGCCCGAGACGGGCTGGGCAGCTTTAACGTGGTAGAGGCGCTTACTTAGACCGATCGGAGGTCGTGGGCATGGATCTCACAGAATAGGGAGTTCGCAGAGGTCCTGACCCATTTGCGCGAGAACAATCTGCGTCGCTTAGATTTGGGGCAGATGCTCTGACGGCTCAAGGACAAGGGGTTCTCTGGCCAGGCCCTTGGAAATCTTGCGCGAGCACCTTCACTTCCATGCGCAGAGCTACCGTTATCGCTTTCTGCACTGGTACGTTTCCGCGACCCGTGTCTGGCTGGACCATGGCCGCGGCATACGCGCCACTGGTCCTCCTGATTCCCTGTCTCGAGGCAGGGGGTTACGCGCGCACTCGCTGAGCCCCGCAGCCACTGATTTTTGGTCGTTGCGGAGTTCGCAACCAAGGGCATAGTTTGCCAATCGCATCAACTTTGTATTGCAAACTGGTCATTCATTATTACACTCTGGTACATCGGAAACCATCAGAGGGCATGTTATGGATGCTGTGAGTCAGGCCTTGCAACAGGTGCAGGTGATACGAGGGATACTGGAGCGGCGTCGATTCGACGGGTTGTCAGGTAAGGCGCGGGTGACAACTGCGCTCGCGACGTTGGTCACGGGCGGAGTGCTTGCGTTAATGCCAGCTGACCCGGTGGTGCACCTCTACGGTTGGTTCGGGCTGTGCGTATTTGCGGTAATCGCAAACTTTGGCTCGCTTGCGAGCTGGTTTCTGTTTGATCCGAGTGTGAAACGAGACTGGCGACGTTTACTGCCGGTCTTGGATATTGTGCCATCGCTGGTGGTTGGTTGCGTCATGACGGTGGTGCTGGTGAGTTGCGGACAGGCCGATCTTCTGTTCGGCGCTTGGATGTGCATGTTTGGCCTTTGTAACATTTCTGCGCGACACATTCTGCCGATTGGCGTGGTCTGGATCGGGCTATTCTACTTGAACTGTGGTCTGATTTGTCTACTAGCCCCGATTTCGTTCTTGGATCCGTTGCCGATGGTTGCGGTGTTCGCATTCGGGGAGGCTCTGGGTGGAGCGCTGATGATTCGTAACCAAACGCGCAATGTATAGGAAATTGCCATGAAGCACTCAGAATTTTCCGCGCTGCGCACTGTTTTTCACGAGCCGAACCGGTTGGCGATTGTGGCGGCGCTGGCTGCCAATGAGATCGGACTTGGCTTTGTGGAGCTTCGGGTGGACTTGGAGTTGACCAACGGGAACTTGAGCCGCCATCTTAAGATGTTGGAGGAGGCGGGGGTCGTGGATGTGAAGAAGTCGTTTCGCGGGGTAAAACCGCACACGCAGATTTGGGTAACGAGGGAGGGACGTGAGCGATTTGGTACGTACCTGCAGGACTTGGAGAACGTGCTCAAACGAGCCCATGAATCGCTTTCCGTGGCCAGTGATGTTGAGCTCAGTCCGGTACAGGCGTGAGCTGGTAAGATGCACAATGTAGGGATTGATCTGCTGTCTTTCTATGCGCCCACGGAGTACTTGGATCTTGCAGATCTTGCGGATGCCCGTGGTGTCGCTCCTGAGAAGTACGAGATAGGTCTAGATCAGCGGTTGATGTCTGTTCCGGCTGCGGACGAGGATGCTGTCACGATGGCCGCTGCAGCGGCATTGCCACTGCTTGAGCAGACGGATCCATCGCGTATCGGGGCTCTGCTAGTGGGCACGGAGAGCGCGGTGGATCATTCAAAAGCGACCGCAGCTTTTGTGCATCGGTTGCTCGGGCTTCCGGCCACCTGCATGATTTACGATGTGCGGCAGGCATGTGCAGCTGGAACTATCGGCTTGAGGCAGGCTGCGGCGATGGTTGCGCTGGAGCCAGAGATGACCGCGCTAGTGATCGCCACTGACATCGCGCACTATGCGGC